>JGI24005J15628_10000140_pt1 | contig 47975 bp, 76 predicted proteins | sample LinPmetageLP40_FD_15628 | JGI IMG/M metagenome (IMG submission 15628)
CTCAAAACAAGTCAAAGGTTGCAAATCCCTCATTAAATGCTATTAAAGAAATCGACAAAGAAATTGAAAAAGAAAAAAAGAAATTAGGAATAAAAGAAGAAGAAGATAAAGACATTGAAGAAAAAATGATGGATGCTTACGCAGTTAGATATCATCTTCAAGGAAAAGGCAGATTGGTTCAAGCATATAAAACAAAACCAGATGCAGAAAAAAGAGCAAAAATTTTAAAGTCAATGGGTGGAGTAAAAGATGTTTCTATCACAGGCCCACATAATCTAAACATGAAAGAAGACATGTCTAGATATTATGATGACACTATGTTAGGTCTAGGAAAACCTAAAACATACAATCCTAGAAATCAAAAGTTTGAAGATTATATACAAGAACTTAAAGACGATATTAGCGAAGCAAAATTTGAAGTTAAAATCAAAGGCTTAGATACAATGTTTATTGATGCATCATCAGCTGGAACTGTCAAAGCAAATCTTAAGAAGATGTTAAGAAATCCTAAAGACATTGAGTCAGTAGAAAGAATAGCACCAACAGATATGAAGAAAGCATTAAGAAAAAAAATTGCTGGTAAAGAAGATGATGGTATATCAAAAGCACCACACATTCAAGCTCAAGAAGGCAAAAATAAAAAAATTCTAATATCTAAAATTAAAGATAAGAAAATTGAAAAAGATATAATGATGATGGTTAAACAAGGTAACATGAATATTAGTCTATCAAAATCATCTAAAGGTGTTCAAGCTGATGGTGATGTAAAAGATATATTGAAATTAGTTAAAGGGTTAAATAATAAACATATGAGTAAAATTATCAATCCTAGTAACCCACCATTTGAAATTAAAATGGAAGATATAAACGAACAAAATAAAACTGCTTACGAAAAATATACAGGAGTTAAAAATCCTATTACAGAAGGTAGAAGATCGAATTATGCTTCAGACGATGAGGATGAAGAGGGAGCAAACAAGAATATTATTATGCAATTAAGAAAGTCACTTAATTTGAGAAATATGTATGATGTAGTATTTGATGACGGAAAGAAAGTGAAAGTTAAAGAACCAGTAGCAAGAGCAGCTATTGAAATGCATTCACGATTTAGACTATCAAGAGACAAACTAGCGTTTCAAAATAAGATTGGAAAGTCTTATAGAGACTTATTGAACGCATTAAAAAAAGGATAAAACTATGAATAATAAGGATATGGGAAAGAAATATTTTGAAACAAGAAAAGATAGTCTCGAAGATTCAGTAAAAAACATTTTCGGAAATACTATCAGTTCAGAACAAAATAAATTCAACGAGGCAGCTAAAGCTGCAACAGATGCTGGCAAAGAATACTTTGTAGTAAATGGATTACAACACAAAACACCAGTTGCAGAAGCAAAAGAAGTTGCTAAGGAAATAACTGACAAACAAAAGAAACTTCCTAAAGCATTACAAGCTGCAATCAAGAAAAAAGAAGATGGTGAAAAAGAAGTACCAAAAGGTTCTCACAAAATGCCTGACGGTAGTATCATGAAAGATGATGATAAGTCAATGAAAGAAGACAGTCTTGATAAAGTAAATCCAAAAGCTGTTAAGAAAAAGTTTGATGACAGAAAAGACAAAGACATTGACAACGATGGCGATGTTGATTCTTCTGATAAGTTTTTACACAAAAGAAGAAAAGCAATTTCTAAAGCAGTAAAGAATGAAGAGAAATCAATTGTTGATATTCAACAAGAGAAAAATCTTTCTATGAGAGAAATGCTAGCTAAGATTTGGGGAATAGACGAAGGTAAGTCACCTTTTGCTACTAAAGAAGAAGCACCTAAAAAGAAATCAGGTAAAACTGAATCAGGTGAAAAAGCGACTGAAGTTAAAATTAACCCAGAGCTTGCACCAGTAGTACAAACTCAAATAGTGCCGAACGCAGACAGATAACACAATGAAAACACTTAGTGACTTAACGATACTAAGTGAATCGACATTACCTGAAATCTATTGTGATATGGATCAGGTCTTATGTGATTTTCTTAAGGGAGCTGACGATGCAGTCATGGATAAATTCGTGACTTTCGACAAAGGTTCTCGTTGGGATGTGATCACAAAAATGGGTAAGAAGTTTTGGGCAAATCTAGAATGGATGATTGGTGGAAAACAACTCTANAAATTTATATCTAGATATGATCCTAATGTACTATCTGCTTATTCTGACAAAGATGCTAACGGATCAAGACAGGGTAAGATGCAATGGTTAAAAAAGAATACTAAGTTTAAACGAAGTAAAGTACACTTAGTATTGAGAGAACAAAAGAAAAAATTTGCCAAAAATAGTGATGGCAAACCTAATATCTTGATAGATGACTATCAAAAGAATGTTATTGAATGGGAAAGAGCAGGCGGAATTGGAATAATCCATAAGAGTACACCCTTTACTATTCAAGAATTAAAGAAATTAGGGTTTAAATAATTATAAATAAACATATAAAAGATAAAAAAACAAGGAGATCAATATGAGTTTATGGGGAAAAACAACTGACGCCGCTGACAGGCCTAAGTTTTTACCAAAAGATTCGAATGCTTCTGGCTCAATGGGCGCAAGAGAAAACGCAATTGCAACAGCAGGTGGATGGGCTTTATCGCCTGGTCTTGCTGCTTCAGGCAACGATAACCCTAATGCTCAACCAGAACTTCTAATCTGTTTAAAAAATTTAGCAACAGTCTTTGGATCAGCAACTGTTAAATCAATCGATTGGACAGACGGAACAGTAGGTAATGTTGGAACATTTGACATTACAGTTACTTTCGATGAAGCAGTAGATATAACGTCTGCCGCTTGGAGTGCTAACCAAACAATAACAAACAAAGCTTACATCCTACTTTCTAGAATAGGCAAAACAGACATGGTAGAAGACTCTACTATGGCATGTATGTACTATGCTGGTACAGGTACTAACCAAATTACTTTCAGAGGAACTGCTCAGACTAACGCTGCAACAGGATACTTAGGATTTAATGGTGGTGCTCAAGGGGATACTGCTGATAATTCTGTATGTATTATATTTGACGGATCATCAACCGCAGCTGAAGAAGACGGAAATTCTGTTCTATCAATTAGATTAGAATCTGGCACAACTGGCTACGATGCGAATGTACCTTCAAAATTAGTACTAGATACAGCTGCAGACGCAGGTGACGAAATACTTGCAGAGTCAATTGACTTTGCCGTAGAAGGTGATGATAACGCAACAGATATTACTGGTATCGCAAGAACTGGTGAAGTCGCAGGCGGTAACATCTTACTTGAACAAGGCGCAAACGACACAGGTAGAGATACTTTAGTACAAGATACAGCTGCTAACGTCAATGAAAATTTTGACTTAGAAGACACTACAACAGCTGGTATCGCTGTACATACACAAGCTGGATCAACATCTGGTTCTGCAACATTAGTACTTGCAGGTGTGGACGTAGCGGCCGCATAATACTAATTACTTCTCGGTTGTTGAGATTAACCCTTGACAACCGAGTATAAATAGTATATAAATGAAAACTTATAATTAAAGGAGTGAATATTTTATGAGTACGATAGAAGCAAAAAAAATTCAAAATCGTCTAGAAAAACTTGACGGAGATATTAATAATCTACGACAAGCAATTCAAGATTTTGATAGAAAGAAGTTAGAAGCAGTTGCACAGTTAAACGCCGTTCAAGGTGCGAGACAACAATGTCAACAATTTCTAACGGAAATCAAATCTGATAATGAAAATGCTTTAGTGAATGACCCTAACACCCAACTAAAAGATTTAGGTGGATTAGGCGAAGACCCTAAAAGCAAATAAAGTGATTGTGTCATCTGGCACAAGTAATATCCCCCTCTTATTAGCAGGGGTTAACATTAACAAGGAGACCTTAAATGGCTGACAAAAAAATCACGGCGTTAACTGACCTTTCAACAGGTATAGCTGGTGCTGACTTACTACACGTTATCGATGATCCAGCTGGAACACCGATTAACAAAAAAGTTAGTGTAACTAACTTCATCAACAACCTACCATCTTTCATTGGATTTTCAAATTCAGTAGAAGACATTTCAGACGGTACGCAAACTGCTATCTCTGTATCTACAGCTTTAACTTTACTTCAAACTGCTGGTTCAAACGCAACTACACTTGCTGACGGAACTGTTGTAGGACAAGTAAAAATTATCGTTCACGATACTGACGGTGGTTCAACTGTTTGTACACCTGCAGACCCTATGGGTTATGCTGATCTTAACTTTGCAGCAGTAGGTGATACTGCAACATTGCTTTGGTCTGGTACTAAATGGGCTGTCTTAGCTACGCATAATGCGGGTTCTGATAGTGGTATTGTTGACATCGCTAACTAATAATTAGACGATCAATAATTACTATGAGTGGGGCTTCGGCCCCACTCTAATAAATGGGAAAAGGAAGACATGAAAACATTTAAACAAATAAACGATTTACAAGAATCAGGCGTAGGTCCACATTCTCAACCAATGAGTATGGATGGTAATATGAATATGGCCGCTCTTGAAAATCCTCAAGTAGTTAGAAGTTTAAACACATTCGTTGGCGCTATCGCTAATCAACCTTATGAATTACCAGAACAAGCAATTGCAGCTCTTAGAGAAAAACTATCAAGAGTTGGATTAGAGTTTGAACCAACACCAGCAATGACTGAAAAAAAAGGATCGTTTGATCTTAAAATGTCTCTGTTTGGTGGAAGATTTGGTAAGGATGAGAACACACCTTTTAATGAATTTTTAAAAGATGATGGTATTTCAAATAAAGTAGAAGGTGGATTATCACTTAAGCTTAGTTATGAAATGCTTGAGAACAACGCTTGTAAAATAACTGCTTCTATAAGTTAATTAACTTAGAAAGTAACTCGTATGTACGAGAATATAACAAGTGAAAACATAATGATGTTCGCTATTAAGAATTATAATAATTCTCAAGCGGGTGGCGAAGAAGAGTTTTATGATGACCTGAAAAGGATCAAGTACATCAAAAGATTATTCAAGCGATATTCTGAAACTAAAGAGTTAAGAGAACGTTTATTATTAAATCATTTCATAGTCCTTAAAAATATGTTTGGCGCTGATGCAGCGATAACATTGCTCCTATTTAAAATTGAAAAAGAACACTGGTCTTTATTAAAGACTTTTTTAGTGTATCTAAATATGTTAAGAGAGAACGAATTATCAGATATAGAAGTTGATAATGAGGTTCTTACAAAACTAGAGGCATTGTAAAATGGGAAGAGCAGTAGATTTATTTGTAACGTATAGATTTCTAAAGTTGTTAACTACACCTTTTGAAAAACAAGATGCTTACAAACTAGGCGTCATAGATAAAAACGGCAACAGAATTAGAAAAGAAAAATCAACGCAAGTTGAAGTAGAATTAACAACAAGTCAGTTGAAAAATTCATACACAATCCTACACAAATTAGTATTCAATATCAAAAAGATATTTCAGAAAGTGCCAGGTCTTAGAACTAAGGTTGGTACATACGCAGCATCATTATTCTTATTAAAAGACACTTTCAAAGAGGGTATGGAAGACCCTCATATGTTTGAAAAGGAGTTTTTAAACTATCTTGCTGAGCAAGGAGTAGAATTAGATGGCTCGATTTCAGAGAACGTGATAGGGTTTGGGGAACTATTGCCAAAAGGAAAGTATCGTCTAAAGCAAGATATCCTAAATAAAGAAGAGGAAGACTTGACAGCTAAAAAGGGTGATGTTGTCATCGCATACGAGGACGAAACACCAACGGACACGGTTCTAGGAGTCGATATCTTCCCTGTGGTTCATGAAAAATCACAAGAAAAAATATACATATCTTTAGAAGATATAGAGGAAACAAAATGAAGAGATTTAGTCAGTTAATGAAACGTGGTCAAGTTAAAGTTGGCGATGCATACAAAGAAGACATGTCAAAATTTTACAATGACCCTAAGATGGGTATTGGCAAACCAAAAACTTACAACGTAAAAACTCAATCGTTTGATGAAGACGCACCAATGAATGCGGCAGGCGCTGGTAATGTTGCAGGTATTGGAGTTGGACCTGATGGTGAACCAGGTGTTCCACCTAAAAAGAAAAGAGAATTAGATGCTCGTACTAAAAAGTTTAAAGAGTTTTATACTAAACTTGAAAGAACTAGAAAGATGAGAGCAGAAAGAAAATCTAGATTAGCTGCACAAGCAACTAAACAAATGGAAGATTTTAATCACGAATATACTTTAGTTGAAAATAATATTCAAACTATAAAAGATATTGTAAAGAAAAAACAAAACAAACCTGTTAAGTTTAAAAATGGATCAATGAAAGTTGATCTATACACAGCATCAGCAGTTGCTCAAGTTTATGATAAAGTTAATACAGCAAACAGAGCAAAGATTGATAAAATGATTAACGGAACAAAACAGGATTTTATGAAAATATCAAGTGCCATATTTGGAATGCTTGGAAAAAAATAGGGGTAAATAAATGGAATTAATAATAACACTAGCAATAAAATTTTGGATGTGGTCAATACTAATAGCGCTCATTCTTATGGGTTGGATTATCAATCTATTCGATAAAAAAATTGATGGTAGAGTTAATTTCAGTTACGAAGATTATCCTCAAATGCAACCAATTAAAATTTCTACAAAAGGAAAAGGATTCTTTGGTGCAATTAAAATGTGGATGTTAGGTTCAAGACAATGGACTATCACAAAGAACTTTGAATTTTCATTAGGAAAAGACGCATATGTTATTCCAGCTGGATTTCAGTTTGATGGTGCTAGTATTCCTAAATTCTTAAGATCATTTTTATCACCAGTAGGTGTATTACTAATTGGTGGACTAGTACATGATTATGCTTACAAGTATGCATGTTTAAATCCTGTAAACAAAAAGAAAGCTTTGTTGTTATTAGATCAGAAAAAAGCAGATCAAATTTTTAGAGATATTAATATCGAAGTAAATGGTTTTTTCTTATTAAACTTCTTAGCATATTGGGGTTTAAGAGTTGGTGGATTTATGGCATGGAACGGACATAGAAAAAGAAACATAGAACTTAAAAGATAATGAAAAAATTTAAAGAATATACTAATAACATAGGGGGCGTAGCTCAAGCATATGGAGTAACTATTCCTACTGGCGATCTTAGAACTGAACCTCTAAATGCATCAAAACAAGATGAAAAATATCTTAAACAACTTAACAAGGCATTAGAAGATGATTTAGGTAAATTATATAAAAGTTATTTCAGTAATAAACCAAAAGATACTGTAACAAAAATCAACATGGTTAGAAAAAAATTAGGTCAAAAACCCTTGACAATATCCAAATAATCTGTTATATTTAACAGATGAAACTCAAAGAATATATTAAACAAGACTATGTTAATAATTTAGATTATTACAAAGACACTATTAAATATGCTGACTTAGACCAATCTGGTTGGACTAACTTAGGAAGAGTAATAACACCAGACATTGAATTTCTTAAAATGATTACAACGGATGAGAGATCAGACGGACATAATAATGACAATGTTTATACATATGGAAAACATCCTGAGCTAACAAAGTGGGGATATGATTTATTTCCAAATGTAAGATTACAAGATTGTAGAGTGCAACTTCAAAAGCCTGGTGATAAAGTTGATCCACATGTAGATACATTGATAGGACATATAGGAAATTGGATCAAAGAAGAACCAGAACTAGGTGAATTAGAACACTCACTAGAAAATCCAAATGAGAATCTTAAAGCAGTAAGATATTTTATTGGTGTCGAAGATCGTATTGACGGACAAAACTTTGTGATTAATAATAGACAATGGATTTGGAAGTCAGGCGATGTAATATCTCTAAATGTTTGGAGAGGTCTACACTACACAGAAAATACGAGTAATGTAGATAGATATATAATAAAGATAACAGGTATAGAAACATCTATACAATAAGGAGAAACAAATGAAACAATGGATCACTAGCAGATTAAAAGAAAGAACTACAATTGATGGTGCAGTACTAGTAGGCGCTGGAGTTGCGTTCTTAATTTTTAAACCAATAGCAGCTATCGTTGCATATGTTGCCATAGGATATGGCGCTTGGACTATTTGGAAGAAAGAGAAATAGTTAATGTTTTCATCAATAAAAATATTTTTTATTGGCATAATCGCCACTGCTGTAATTGGTGGTGGCTTTTATGTTATGAAACTAAGAAGTGATAATGCTATTCTACAAGCAAATCAAATCAAACTTGAAGAGGCGATGCAAGATCAGAAGGCAGTTATCGAACAACAAAAGAACGACTTTAAACAGATACTTAAGGCTAATCAAAAACTCAACGAAACAAACAATGTTTTGAAATCAGAGTTTCAAGCCTTAGATAAAAGATTTAATAAAAAGGGCAGAGACTTTGGTTATCTTGCGTTGAATAGAACTAAAGCTGTGGAAAAAATAATTAACAAAGGAAGTGCCGATGCGAAACGTTGCGTAGAAATAGCAATGGGTGCTACCTTAACTGAAAAGGAACAGAATGCTACTAAGAAATCAGAGATCAATTCTCAATGTCCTAGTCTCGCTAATCCTAGTTACGTTGCTCACTAGTTGTAGTGGTGTAAAAAGATTAGATATATTTAAGACAGAAGTAAAAAGAGAACCACTTAATCTTCCAGCACCAGACCCTGTATTGCTAGAAGACTTAAACTTTATTATTATTACTTCTGAAAATACAGATGAAGTATTTAATAAATTAAAAGAAAAAAATATTGATCCTGTATTATTTGGGCTAACAGATAACGATTATGAAACACTTGCTAAAAATTTCGCACAAATACGAGCTTATATTATAAAACAAAATATAACCCTTGAACAATATAAAGAATACTACGAATCTGAAACAAAGAAGAAAGATAAATAGTAGATAGCAATCAAGAGGAACTATGATGAGCGATCTTCAAACAGACGTAGAAATACTTAAAAAAGAACTTAAAGATATGAAGTCTATTCATAGACGATTAGATAATGCTATCGAAAAGATAACAGATGTATCATCATGTATTAACAAGATGTTAGCAGTACATGAAGAGAAGATTACTAATCAAGAAGATAGTATTACAAACACAAACTTTGTTGTCGAAAATAGAAGACAAGAGTTTAGTGAAGATATAAAAGATATTCATTCTAGAATTACTAGAAACAATGAAGAACTACTAACTCAATTATCAAATCAACATACCACATACAACACAGAGTTGACTAGTTTAAAAACTGAAATGATGCAAAAAGTGGGAACACTAGAGAAGTGGCGTTGGGTTATGATAGGGGCTTCAATAGTAATTGGATTTGCCTTACATAAAATGATGAATTTTCAATTAATTATCTCTTGACAAACTGATACAAACCCTATATTATGATAGCTATGGATAATGCTTATTACAAAACATTACAGCCACTAATAGATAGTGGACACATGCAGGCTGCAATAGATGGTACATACAAATTTCCTAAAGGTGTTAATCTTTTCCCTGGCATTAGCTGCATGTTCGAGTGTTCGTTTTGTGGACGAAACTACGATGCCAGACACCCCAAATATAATTATTTTTACGAAAGACTTTTAGATCAAGACCCAAAAGATAATCCTTACAGATACAATATCTCTGGTGGTTTAGAACCATTAACATACCATGAGATTGATAGACTATGTAAAGACTTGTATGATAGAGGATTTAAATCTAGACTTGTCACTAATGGTTTTTTACTTACAAAAAAGAATATAGAAAAGAAACCAAATCTATTAACACTAGATCATATTCGTGTGTCATTATACGGCTACACAAAAGAACAAACTTACTTGACAACCAAACACCCAAAAGGATATGATGTTGTAAAAGAGAATCTAACAGACTATAATAAATTAACAAACAAACCACCTTTACATATTAACCATGTTTTATTACCAACAGACTTTGATAATATGAAAAGTTTATTAACTTACATAGATGATATAGGAGGTGTGGATACTTTATCACTAAGAGAAGATTTTTCTTTTCAATACCCTATTAACGACAGGAATCGACTACAAGAAAGACTTCTAGAGTTTGATGAAGAAATAAATAAGAGATCGGTGAAAGTAGATTACGGATACGCCTTACAGCAGTTGCTAGAGGGAAAGATCGTGAACTTAGTACGAGTTAATCATAAACAATTAACACGCACACAGACGCCTCAAGTACGAATAGCAATTGATCCTAAAGGTGATATCTATTCATATTTTGAAGCTGCTTTTATAGACAGAAAAAATTCAGAAAGGCATATCTTAGGAAATGTTATCAACTCTTCAATTGAAGAACAACTCAAAAACGTAAAACAAATAGAACCAGAGGAAGGCGACATCGATTTTTTAGATGCGTTTAACCATGTGTTAGAAAGTTACAAATGGACGAAATTACAAGAAACGAACCAGTAATAAAATTCGAAAAAACTATTGCCGAATTTTTTGGCGCACCATTTGGTGTTGCTACTGATTGTTGTACAAACGCTTTAGAATTATGTTTTAGATTAGATATGATGCAAAGAGGTAGCACAGTAGTTATTGCTAAAGTACCTTACTATACATACCACTCTATTCCAATAATGCTTGACAAGGTTGGGCAAGCTTGGAAGTGGGAAGATAACCGATGGGAAGGTTATTATAATTTAACACCAGACATCATAGATGCAGCTGTCTTTTGGAAACAAGGTGGGTATCAACCTGGCACAAAAATGTGTATTAGTTTTCAAAGAACAAAACATCTATCCACAGATAGAGGTGGAATGATTCTACTAGACAACGAAGAAGATGCTTCGATGCTGAGAAAAATGGCATACGATGGTAGAGCAAGAACAGATGTAGCATGGTGGAAACAAGAAATAGATGTAGTTGGTTATCATTATTATATGTCACCAGCAAAAGCAGAAATGGGAATGAAAAATTTTGAAGCAGTTAAAGACATGCAAGTGAAGAAAAAAGATTGGGATTATTATAGGAGAATAGATAATTATCCTATATTCAAAAAGAAATAACCCTTGACAACCACTTAAAAGTGTGGTATTATATTCATTATGTATCTAGAACAAAAGTATCTATTATTGGCGTCATCCCAACTAGGAATGTTTAAAAAGAAGAGTAATACACTCTTTAACTTTAGATGCCCTTACTGTGGTGATTCGCAAAAAGTAAAAACAAAGGCAAGAGGATATGTCTTTGCAAAAGATAATAGTCTTATCTATAAATGTCATAACTGTGGTGTTGGTGCAAACTTACCTAACTTATTAAAACATCTTGATCCTAAACTTTACAATGAGTTTATGACAGAAAAGTTTAGAGAGCAATCACCTGAAGACCGAGTTGTTACAGATGTTCTATCATCTAACGTTAAAGAATTATTAAAACAATCACAATCACAACTAAGATCAATCAAAAAGATATCTCAACTATCACCAGAACATTCTGCTAGAAAGTTTTGTGATATGCGAATGATTACTAATAACAAACACTACTTGTTATATTACACTACACACTTTTTTAAATTTGTTAACACCCTTGTTGATAATAAGTTTCCTAGCATAGAGAAAGATCACCCAAGATTAATAATACCATTTTTTACAAAAGAAAATATTTTATATGCGATTCAAGGGCGGTCATTAGGAAATGAATTTCCTAAATATATCACTATCAAGATTGATGAAACTCATGATAAACTTTACGGATTAGAAAGAGTTGATATGTCAAGGACGTTCTATGTTGTAGAAGGCCCTATTGATAGTTTGTTTTTAGATAATTGTATTGCAACTGCTCAATCAGATTTAAGAGTATCAGAAAAAGACAACTCTGTCTTGATACCAGATAACGAACCACGAAATTCAGAAGTGGTAAAACAGATTGGCAAGTACATAGATGAAAAGTACAAAGTTGTTATATGGCCGAGTGATATAAAAGAAAAAGATATTAATGAAATGATTCTGTCTGGCAAAACCGAGAGAGATATTAAGGACATCATTGCCCGAAATACTTTTGACGGACTACTAGCGAAGACAAAATTGTCTCAATGGAGAAAAGTTTGACAAAGTATAAAGACCCATTTGGTAGCAAGACATATTGTACAAAACCATTTACAAATATTTTTGCAGATGGTGTTTCACGATATAGATTATGTGCCGATGCTGGAATTACTAAAGAAATCGATGGCATGAGTTTAGAGGATATTAATCCTTTAGATTTTTATTATTCAGAGGGTATGGATAAAGTTAGAGAGAAGATGGTTAGGGGTGAACATATAACAGGATGTGAAGGTTGTTACGAACAAGAAACTAAAACAGGATGGTCATATCGTCAAGATCACCATAGAAAGATTGAACTTTATGGATTAACAGAGTTTCCAAGCACACCATTAAAACCTGGGTACAAAACAAGACAAATTGGAACAAAATGTAATCTTGGTTGTTTTATGTGTCGTGCATATGATTCATCTACAAGAAGAATGGAGTTATCTCAAGCAAACTTATGGGATATGTGGAGAGACTTGGGTATAAGAGAATATGAAAAAGCAAAAGTTAGAAATATTGGTCAAAAAAGACATAAGGAACTACTAAAACATTTAAAAGAAAATGAAAATAAAATACACATGTTTAGAATGTGTGGTGGTGAACCATTACTATCAGATAGAATGTGGGAAATGTGTGATCAAGTTTCAGATGAATATGCTAAAGAAATGTTATTGTTCATTACAACTAATTTAACAACTTTAGATTACAAAGGTCATAGTGTACATAATTTAGCAAAAAAATTTAAAAATTTACAATTAGAAGTATCATGTGATCACTATGGTGAAAAATTAAAATGGATACGATACCCAATAGATGTGGATACTTTTGAAGAAAATTTATATAGAATGAAACCATATATAGATTGTATAATGTGTACGGTAAGCATATTAAACATATTTGACCTAAAGGAAATAGAAGATTATTATATGGATAACTTTGGTATTAAAGTAAATTGGTATGCGCTGTATAGTCCTAGCTCTTTATCAATAAAAAATATACCGAACAAAGATGAGATACCATATATACCAACAGACGAAATTAAAGGCGAGTTAATGAAAGAATGTGTTCCTAGTGAACTTGCCAAAGGATACGAGTACATAAAAAGCCTTGAGGCTCACAGAGGGTTTAGATACCCATCAAACAGATAGGAAAAATAATGAAGAAGCAATACTTAGGAATACAAATAGATTTAAATAGAGACGAATTTCTATCAGACCAGGCTGCAAAATTACTCAAAGATTATTATTGTATTGATGGTGAACCCTCACCACAATATGCATATGCAAGAGCAGCTCAAGCATATTGTTATGGAGATAAAAAACTTGCACAAAGAATTTATGATTATGCTTCTAAAGGTTGGTTCATGTATTCCTCACCAGTATTATCAAACGCACCTCTTCCAAATAAAAAAGCAAAAGCATTACCTATTAGTTGTTTCTTAACTTATGTACCAGATAGTCTTGAAGGTCTTATTGAACATACAAGTGAATTAAGATGGTTGTCTGTTAAAGGTGGTGGAGTTGGTGGACATTGGTCTGACATTAGATCAGTATCAGATATAGCACCAGGCCCAATTCCTTTTTTACATACAGTTGATGCAGACATGACAGCATACAGACAAGGTAAAACTAGAAAAGGTTCTTATGCAGTTTATCTAGATGTATCTCACCCCGATATTATGGAGTTTTTAAGCATTCGTATTCCTACTGGTGATGTTGGTAGAAAGTGTTTGAACTTACATAATGCTGTGAATGTTACAGATGAATTTATGAAAGCAGTACGGACAGATGATCTATGGGAACTGAAAGACCCAAATGATGATACAGTTAGAAGTACAATTAAAGCAAGAAAACTTTGGGAACATATATTAGAAACAAGATTTAGAACTGGTGAACCTTATGTCAATTTTATTGATACTGCAAATAGATATTTACCACAACCATTAAAAGATAAAGGATTAAAGATTAGAGGAAGTAATCTATGTAATGAAATACATTTACCTACTAACGAAGATAGAACTGCTGTGTGTTGTTTATCATCTTTAAACTTAGAACTATATGATGACTATAAAGATACGACAATTGTAAAAGATTTAATTACATTTTTAGATAATGTATTACAATTCTTTATTGACAATGCACCAGACACTTTATATAAATCAAAGTATTCTGCAACGCAAGAAAGATCATTAGGTCTTGGTGCAATGGGATACCATGCATACTTACAAAAGAACATGGTACCATTTGAAGAGTCTGGTAAGATTAACAAAGAAATATTTGAATGGATTAGATCAGAAGCAGATGCTCAAACTCTTGCATTAGGAAAAGAAAAGGGTGAGGCACCAGACATGAAAGGTACAGGAAAACGTAATGCACACTTACTAGCAATTGCACCTAATGCCAATTCATCTATGATAGTATCTACATCACCAAGTATTGAACCACATAAAGCAAATGCATATACGCATAGAACAAGAGCAGGTTCACATCTAATAAAGAATAAATATCTGACTCAACTGTTACAAAAACACAACATGAACAATGCTGAAGTATGGACAGGTATTGTTACTAATAATGGATCAGTACAACACCTAGCATTTTTAACAGATGAAGAAAAGTCTGTATTTAAAACAGCAGTAGAATTGGATCAATTAAGATTAGTTGAACTTGCAGGTCAAAGACAAAAATCTCTAGATCAAGGACAATCATTAAACTTATTTTTCCCAGCAGGTGCATCTAAAAAGTATGTACAAGAAGCACACTTTAGAGCATGGGAAACTGAATGTAAAGGATTATATTATTTAAGAACAGAAGTATCAAATAAGGCTGAAAATATTTCTGAAAAAGTAGCATTAGATAAACTAAAAGACTATTCTGATATCAAAAAAGATGAAGAGGAATGTGTCGCTTGCCAAGGTTAACAAAAACAAAGAAAGAGAAAAAATAAAATGGACGTACAAATATACACAACACCAACATGTGGTTATTGCTTAAATGCAAAGAACTGGTTCAATGAACATGGAATAGAGTTTAGTGAACATAATTTAATAACAGATGAAGAGAAATTAGAATTTTATCAAAGAGTTAATAACGTAGAAGAAAAATTAAATAATCAAAAGCAAGTACATAGTGTTCCTCAAATCTTTGTAAATGGAGAACGTATTGGTGGATTTGCAGCTCTACTTGAAAAGTCAGGTGATATATTAAAGAAACGTGGTGGTGGTCTATATAAATTTTCAGAAGCATACAAACCATTTTATTATCCATGGTCAGTTGAGTTTGTAACTAGACATGAAAAGATTCATTGGATTGAGGACGAAGTTGATTTATCAGAAGATGTAACTGATTGGAAGTCTGGTGCAATGACAGAAGTTGAAAAAGATTTTATTACAAACGTATTAAGATTGTTTACACAATCAGATGTTGCAGTAGGACAAAACTATTACGATCAGTTTATTCCTAAGTTTAAAAATAATGAAATAAGAAATATGCTTGGTTCGTTTGCATCAAGAGAAGGCATTCATCAAAGAGCATATGCATTACTTAACGAAACACTTGGTCTACCAGATGAAGAGTTTCACACGTTCTTACAGTATTCAGAAATGACAGACAAGGTTGACTTCATGATGAATAGTGATCCTAGTACTAAAAGAGGAATGGCATTAGCATTAGCAAAATCAGTATTCAATGAAGGTGTATCTTTGTTTGCATCATTCATTATGCTTTTAAACTTCCAACGTTTCGGTAAGATGAAAGGTTGTGGTAAGATTGTTGAGTGGTCTGTAAGGGATGAATCTTTACACGTTGAAGGTATCTCTCACTTGTTTAGAGCATTCTGTGCTGAGAACGCAAGGATTGTTGACAACGATATGAAAAAAGAAATCTATAAAATGTCAACTGAAATTGTAAAACTTGAAGATGCATTTATTGATCTTGCATATAAAATGGGTGAACCAGAAGGTCTACCTAAAGAAGATGTTAAAAAATATATCAGATATATAGCAGATAGAAGACTTTTACAAATGGGATTAAAAACAAACTTTAAAGTTAAAGACAATCCTATACCTTGGTTAGAGTGGATATTAAATGCAGCTGATCATACAAACTTCTTTGAAAACAGAGTAACAGAATATGAGGTTGCTGGATTAACAGGTGATTGGAAACAAGCATATAATGCACCATCAGATAGAGTTGTATGTGATGATGATGAAGGCACCTGCGAAATACTTCCAGCAGGCAAACAAGCTGTAGGATAAATATATGAGTAGGAAGACAGTTTTATGTGACCATTGTGAGGCATCTTATTCGGTGCAGTACGATATGGATGAGCAATACTTTCAACTTAAGTACTGCCCATTCTGTGGTGACGAACAACCTGAAGAAGATGAATACAACATGATAGAGGATAACGATTATGATTGATGGGTTTAAAAATCCAAACGTTAAAAGCTTTACAACATTCTTTGAAGAAAAGAATGCCCCTAAAGATGATGACTACAATATGGTTATTCTTCATATTCTTGAAGATGATTCACCAACAGTAAAAAGACTAGAAGAAGAGTGTAAGAAAAAGAACATTACATTTTTTAATTGTTTAGTTGATGGTGCTTATGTTGAAGAAGGTATTCTCTATGCTCGAAAGTCAGAAAAAGGATTTGAATTAACGGACAATACAGTTGTCATGGTTCTAGGTGATCTTCAAAAGAAGAACGCATATTTAAATTTTTTATCTGAACTTGAAAGAGTTGGTTGTACTTTAGTCAATAGTAGAAGAACTATTGAAGTATGCTCAGACAAATATAGAACTTATCTAAATCTCAAGAATGCTGATATCGAACAGCCAAAAACAGTTTTAATTCCAAACAAAGATGCAGCTGAAGATGCTCTAGAAAAACTAGGATCAAAGTTTCCTATTATTCTAAAGACAACTACGGGTTCAAAAGGTGTTGGAGTTATCTTTATTGAATCAGAAAGAAGTTACAACGCAACTGTACAATTGTTATATAAAATTGACGATGACGTTGAACTTCTTATTCAAGAATATATTAAGACAGATGGTGATATCAGAGTATTAGTATTAGGAAAAACAATTCTTGCATCAATGAAACGACATGTAATTGATGGCGACTTTAGATCAAACTATTCTCAAGGAGGCAAGGTATCGAAATACAATCTTTCAGACTTAGAAAAAGAAAAAGTTTTGTTGGCTGCAAAAAAAGTCAATGGAAAATATGTTGGAGTAGATTTTATTCCTACAAAAGATGGCCCAAGAATTATTGAAGTAAACCATTCACCAGGTTCTCAAGGGATAGAGAAAGCAACAGGACCAGTTATCGATAAAGTTGTTGACTATTGGAGTGATCCTAAACACAGAGTACATACACCAGAAGAATGTGGTTTCCTAGAAGTAATTAATGTACATCCATTTGGCTCAATCATTTCAAAATTTGATAGTGGTAATTCATCTTTGCCAGTAATACATGGTGAAAAAATTCAATACGATGACAAAAATAAAATAGTGCATTGGATATTATTTGGTAAGAAGATGTCAAGACCTTTAGATCACATAATGAAAGTAAATCTTGGTGGTCTAAGAGATTATTCAGAAAAAAGATATGTTGTAAAATTAGATATAGATTTTGCAGGTAAAACATATAAAGATGTATCATTTACAATTGACGACAGAAAAAGTAGAACTAGAATATTATTAAATAGAGACTTAATGGTACGGATGAACGTAATGGTGAATCCTCAAAGAAAATATGTCTTGACAAACAAGATAGAAAGTGATAGGATGAAAGATAATGAGAGTACAATCAGCAAAAGCAAAGGGTAGACGACTCCAACAATGGGTGCGTGACCAACTGATAGAAAAATTAGAAGTCCACAGAGAAGACATTGAATCAAGATCAATGGGTGCAGGTGGCGAAGATTTGATTATGGCTCGTGATGCACGAAACAAATTCCCATATTCAATCGAATGTAAAAATCAAGAAAAGATTAATGTCTGGCAATCATATGAACAGGCGAAAGAAAATTCTAAAACTTATGAACCTATTGTAGTAATGAAACGCAATAATTCAAAACCTTTAGTCTTAGTAGATGCAGAATATTTTGTATCACTACATAAAAAAAATAATAACAATGGGAGTAGCGATGCCGAAAATGAGAATGTTCCAATTTTGGAACGAGACGGGTCTTAAAAAAGAAACGGAACAACTGTCTTTAAAAAGAGCTGTCAAAGCAGTACAGGGAGATTATAAAGATAAGTTTATTGGAGTAGAATATATTACTAAGAAAGGTAATATGACTACCGACACAATTAAATTACCTTACGGAAGAAAATACCGTCAAGCGTTAGTAATGGAAGCCAAAAGGGCAGCTGCTAAAAAAGCAATGGAACGAAGGTAGTTTATGGCTCTAAGAGCAAACGAGTCTGGTTACGAAAAACCTAGACCAAAAAGAACCTCACAATCAACGAGGAATAAGAGAGTTAAATTATCTTCTATGAATAAAGCAAAGAAGAGACAATTTAAATCTTACAATCAACAGGGGCGACCCTAATTTAAAGGAGTATATTATGAGTGAATCACATAATACAATTACAAGTGCAGTAGAAACCTATACTCAAGAAAACGATAAGTTTGTTGAGAAAGGTGTTAAATCTGCTGGAACAAGAGCAAGAAAAGCATTGGCAGAATTAGGTAAAGCTGTCAAACTTAGACGAAAAGAAATACAAGAAGCGAAGAACGCTGCGAAACCATCAGCATAGACTCCCAAACATAGGCGTGGCATTTGCCACGTCTAGCAGACATAGGATTTGAAATGAAAGTATTAGTAATTACAGCACACCCCGATGATATGGAAATGTCTATGGGTGGAACAGTTAAAAAACTGATTGATAATGGTGATCAAGTTGATAATATTATTATGTGTACAGATACACAAAAAAAATTAATTAATAAAAAGTTTGTTGTTGTTAATGATAGACAAGAAGCAATTGATAAAAGTACAAAAATATTAGGACATAATTCTATATTATATAATAATTCACTTGGAACTACATCACCTGGTCATTGTGGTACAACTACACGACCTCAAATAAGTCACGCCCTTGTAAGAGAGTTTGAAAATCTTTACAACCTTAGTAATTATGATTTACTAGTAACACATTGGCATGAGGATTGGCATCAAGACCATAAAATGTGTTATGATCTTGTAAACATACTTAAAAGAAATCAACCAATCAATGTAATGTATATGGATGCGTTTCCTTATAATGCAAAGTACAAAGAATTTGAAGCAAATATATTTTACGATATCACAAACCAATGGCAAGCAAAAGAAGAATGCATTAAAGCATTTACAAACTTAGATACAAATTGGGTTGAAAGAATAAAAGCATACAACTATTATAGAGGTAGTTATGTAAAAAAAGGATTTGCTGAGTGTTTTAAAATCGACACAATGTTAATGTAATGTTAGATAACGAAGTAAAAAAGTGGATATCAGAAACACTATCTCAACCAAATGAAATATTTGGTGGACTACCACCATGTCCTTATGCTAGAAAAGCATGGGCAGACGGAAAGGTAAAAATAATAACAGACACATTCACTTATGATTATGACAAACTTATTTCTGGCGAACTAGATGTAATATTGATCGTGCTAGAGGGAGCGACCTTTGAAAGCCTTTTAGTGGAGAAAAAATCTCTGCTGAAAAATTTGCCCACAGGGTTCGTTATACTAGAAGATCACCCAGAGCAAAAAGAAGAAGTATCGGGGTTAAATTTAAATTTTGGTAAACCTTGTTTGTTTATTCAAAATAGGAAGAAACTCGTAATCGCAAGAGAGTATCTAGAAAGTACAGATTACTACAAAAATTTTGATAAGGAATACCTAGATGATATACACCAGAATTAATCTATTCAACACATATTATCAAACAAAAGATTTTGCAAAGTTAATACATAATCCAAACCTTGATGAGTTAAAAGATATTTACATTAAATACTGTAAACACAAAAAATTCAAAAGTATTCAACCGTTATTTGAATATGAAATACAAGACAATTTAATTATGGGTTATGAGCATGAAGGTAAATTAGTTGCATTCACAATGTTAAGAAGACTTGACAAAAAGAATATAGAAAGTTTTCAGTTTGCATGGGATTATGAAGCACCAGAACTTAAAATTGGCATTCTAAGTTTAAAACATGAAATCGCATGGGCAAAAGAGAATGGATATAATTATCTTTATATGGGATTAGATGATAGGTATAAAAGAAACTTTGACGGATACGAACAATGTCCACCAGCATAAAATACCCATAAATAATTAAATGATACATTTCTGTGTACTTAAATATGGTAAAGAACTAAAAGGTAGTTTTACGACTAACTTGGCGAATGAATTAATTAAACCTATTCAAGAACACAATATAAAGTTTCATTGTTATACCGATGATCCTAGAGGACTTGATCCTAGATTTGAAATTCATCCATTATTAGAAGAAGATATAAAAAAGCATATTCATTGGAATATGTTTAAATTTTTCAATCCTAATTTTATCAATGCTGAAGAACATGATCAAACTATCTACATGGATATTGATATGTTATGGAATCAAAATCCCTCACCAATGATAGATCATATAGTAGATAAAAATGAACTTATTGCAATTCATAGACATTGGCAAAATTTAGATACTCTAGACAAATGCGAACTACATGATAGTTTTATTAAATTCAATTCTTGGGATTTAGCAGACTTAGGAAAGATATACTTTTCAGACCCCGAACATTGGCAAAAACACTATTATGAAACAGGTCAATGTTCCATACCTAGATATGGAGTACAAAACTTCATATGGGAACAAACTACTAAATTAGCCACCCATAGGATCACATATCTGCCGTCAGAATGGGTGTTTAAGTCTCACATAGACAAACATACTCTATATGCTGAACAGTACGAATTAAAGACCGGCAGAGACTATTATACAGATTTCGATAACGCAATTTTACATTATCCCACATAGAGCATCCATATAAATACGTTATATAATGAATTTGTTTTTTCAAATATTAGTTGAGTTTGGATTGCCAGTTGCATCAGCAACGGTGATGGGTGTCTTTATATACATCATACTTAAATATATTTTGGATTCAGTCGTGGGGCAAGTAGCCAGTATGCATGGAATTATAATGGGTTTAGATAATAGAATCAAAACCATGAATAATGACATGATAAAATTGGACTTACTTATATCTCATGCTTTGGATTTGCGACCTGATGAAGATAGAATATCGAGAGCAGAAGGCAAGGCAGATGCAAGGAAAGATTAATGACAGTAATCGAAATATTAAATCAGTATGGCTTTGCCACTCTAGCTGCAATAGCAATGGGTTGGTTTATATTTTTCATCTATAAATTTACTACCGAACACATAAAAACAAAATTAGGACAAGCTAACACAGCTTTGATTGGTCTGTTGGATAGAATACGAATGTTAGATAATGATTTAATTAGATTAAGATCAAAGTTAAATACAGTTTTAGAATTACAGGAACATAAAAAAAATGAAGAAAATAAAAACATATCTAAAACAGACGACACGATTCGGTGAAATTATAAATAGCAATGATATGAGAACACTTAAAATGGTGTTTATTGGCACCCTTTTTTATGTTTTTGCGAGCTCAATAAGCATGGCTTCAGACTTGGTACATACCTTTAAGAATCCTGCCTTTAGTGGTAATGGGTATTCTAGTCATGTATTATCTATTGAACAATTACAACACAATAGACAGAAAGAGAACAAAGAAGCTGCTAAGTCAGCAGCTGCGGCAGCTGAAAGAGCAGAGAACAATACTACGATTAGTAAATTTATTAAGAACGTAGAAAGCAGAATTTATGCGAATTTATCTAAACAGTTGGTTGACAATATGTTTGGTGAATCATGCACAGGAACTTGTCCAACAAGTGGTACAGCCGAAGTAGAAGGTTCTACAATTTATTGGGTTAAAGATTCTTCGACTGAAGTTATAACATTAACAATAACTGATCCTAATGGTTCTGTTACAACAATGTCAGTACCTTTAGGAGATTTTAATTTTTAAGATGATGAGAATTATAGGAATATTTTTACTTGGGTTAATCTTAACAGGATGTGCTACGCACATGCAAGATAACATCAAGCGTGGATCAGAACCTTTTATTGAAGGTACTAATACACTTAATAAGTTAAAAGAAATTCCTAGTTTAGATAATCAACCTGAAATAACGATAGCAGTTTATTCGTTTACAGATCAAACTGGTCAGAGAAAACCTAGTCCAAATTTTTCTCAATTGTCAACTGCGGTTACGCAAGGACCAGATGTTTGGGTTATATCTGCTTTGAAAGCAGTTGGTGACGGAAAATGGTTTAAGGTTGTTGAAAGAAAAGGATTACAGAATTTAGTTAAAGAAAGACAATTAATAAGATCGACAAGAGAATTATATGATGGCGAACAACAAGCATCCAATATATTAAAACCATTGGTGTTTGCTGGATTAATTGTTGAAGGTGGTATTGTAGGATATGATAGCAATGTTAACAGTGGTGGCATTGGTGCAAGATATTTTGGTATAGGTGTAAGTGAACAATATCGTACAGACCAAGTAACAGTGGCGTTAAGATTAGTTGCAGTACAAACAGGAGAAATATTAATATCTGTTTCTGCAACAAAGACAATTGCTAGTTATAGTAAGGGTGGCGATGTATTTAGATTTTTGGACTTAGGTACAAAAGCATTAGAACTTGAGACAGGTGCAGCATCAAATGAGCCAGTTAGTTATGCAATAAGATCAACAATAGAACACGCAGTTTTGCAGATGGTATATGAGGGAGTTAATAAAAAACTTTGGAAAATGCAAAACGTAAGTAAAATAAAATAAGGGAATAAAAAAATGAGTAGATTTGCTAAATTGGTTATGTTTTTGATGACATTTACATTGCCAGTATTGGCGAATGATATTTACATTACCCAATCAGGTGCTACATTAACTTTGGATGTTTTACAAGACGGACAAAATAACACAATCGGTAATAGTACAACAGCATCAACTGTTACAGGTGCTACATCTAACTTTAATATCGATCAAGTTGGTGACTCAAACGTACTAACTTTTGATATCAATGGTGCTAACTATACAGGTGTTTTAAGTACAACAGGTAATAGTAACAACATTGACTTTAATTGTGATAGTGGTGGGTCTAACTCATCGTGTGCTACAGTTTCAGCAACTATTGTATGGGTTGGTTCTTCAAACGACTTAGACATTGATGTTGGAGAAACAGCAGATGCTACAGGTGCCACAATTAATATTCAAGGTGCCTCTGGTTCAGACAGTAATGTTATTGCAGCTACAATTGACGGTACAAGTGTTATATTAACTTTAAACGTTAATGGTGACACAAACAATTACTTAATTGATATTGACGGCAATGGTGACAGTATTGGTCATACACTAATACATACCCATGTAGGTTCAATAGCTGACGTGGACATTACACAATCAGGTGTTAATGATAACATGATCACTTTAAATACAACTGGCGACAATCACAATATAGACATTATACAAAGAGACTAATGAAACTGTTTAGCATATTTTTTACCATACTTGGTATGATGGTTATATGCTCACAGGAAGTACAAGCAAGTATAGGACAAGTTTCTTTACATGAAGGTAATGCAAACATTGATAGAAAAAATGGTGAAAAAAGTATTACCGTTGAAAAAAATTTAGATGTATTTTCATATGATACTGTAAAAACAGGTAATGGTAAAGTTGGTATTGAGTTTATTGATGATACTAGAGTTGATGTTACTCAACATTCCAAACTTGTCATAGATGAATTTGTTTATGATCCTAATACTAAGACAGGTAAGTTATCATTAAAAGCAAAACTTGGTACAGTAAGATACGCATCAGGTCAGATCGCTAAGAACTCAGCTACAAACGTTACAATAACAACACCAACGGCAACGATTGGTGTTCGTGGTACTGACTTCACAATGACAATAGATGAAATAGGTTCATCTACAATTATTCTTTTGCCGAGCTGTGATACGACAGGTGCTTGTTTTGTTGGTGAGATTAGTGTAGAATCAGATGCAGGTCAAGTTATTTTAAATCAAGCATTTCAAGCAACAGTAGTTGATACTTTTACATCTAAACCTTTATCACCAGTGATATTAGATTTAGATGAAGAAATGATTGGTAACTTATTAATCGTATCTAAACCAGCAGAAATTGCAAAACAAGAAAAAACTGAAGCTTTAGTTGATGTAGCAGATGCTTTAGATTTAGACTTTTTACAATTTGATGATTTAGAAATTGACTATCTAGAAGAAGATGAAAGTCAATTTGCAACAGGATTAGATATAGACTTCTTAGAACAAAATTTCTTAGCAGATATTTTAGCACAAATTAATTCAGAATTAGCAAAGGCAATGAGATCAGAGTTTGATAAACAAAAATCTTCTGATGGTATTGTACTAGGAAAGAATGCTGAGACTGGTGTAATTATTTTAGATGAAGACCCTCAATGGGTATGGATTAGAGAAGCTGCTAGTGGTAGTTATATTGAATTACGATTAGATAAGGAGTATGGTTATATACTAAATATAATACAGGTCGAATTTGAACAATACGACTTTGAACTAGGAGGTATAGAAAATGCGATTACTATTCAGCAAACTAATTAGTTTATTAATACTAATTACACCTGTTTATGCAAACGATTTAGATTTAACTGTTATCACTTCATCAGGTGGTACTTTTAATTCACTACAAGACGGAGAAGATAATTCTATTGATTTTGAAATACAAAGTATGAATGGATTTGTTATTGACCTAGATCAAATAGGTGATGATAATTCTATTGACATAGATGTTGACGGAAGAACAAGCAATGGTTCTTCAATGACAATTAATCAGACTGGTAATAACAATAGTTATTCTGGTAGTTTTTGGTGTGGTGCAGCTTACTGTACAATGACAGTAAATCAATGATAAAGGAATATTTAAAAATTATAGGTCTAGGAATACTAGCAGTTATATTTCATTGGAAAACAATTGCATTCTATCTTTTTATGGCATTTTGTTTTTGTTTAATGTTAATACAACAAGGACTATTAGCTGCATTGATGATTATTCCAATAATATACTTTTTGAAATTAATCGGTAAAATCTTCTAATGAAGAAGTATCTGACACATTGGTTAACAGCATTCATTACGCTGTTTGTATTAACATATGTCGGATTACAACAACCAGCATTCAAAGAAGTTTTAAAACTTAAAGTATTCGACTCTTATCTAGCAAACGATCCTTTTGCAACTGAACCATCAAAAGATATTACAATCATAACAATAGATGAAGCTGCCATAGAAAAATATGGTCAATGGCCTTGGCCTAGAGACATACTTGCTCAACTGATTGTTGATTTAAGACAAGCAGAAACTGGCATTATTGTTATGCCAATATTGTTTAGTGAAGCAGATAGATTTAGTCATGATGAAGTTTTTTGTGAAATGTTAAAACAAGGCACAGTTATTGCTCAGGTAGGAACAACACAAAAAAGAACATCTAATCCTGTTCCTAGAGGAGTTGCAAAGATTGGTAATCCTCTTGCATTTTTATATGAGTGGCCAGGAATGGTTGGACCATATCCACCACTTGCAGAATGTTCAAACGGAGTAGGAGTAATTAATACTGCACCAGAGATCGATGGTGTTGTAAGAAGAGTACCATTGTTAATGAAGATTGGTAATGAAGTATATCCTAACATGGCAATCGAAACAATAAGAGTTGCAGTTGGTGATCCTAGTTATCAAGTTAAAGCAGATCAGTTTGGTATTGTTGCAATGAGAGTACCTGGTTATGATACTATAAAGACAGATGCAAACGGAAGAATATGGGTTCGTTGGAATCAAAACTTCAATACAATATCAGCATCTAGTACAGATTTTTCTCAAGCAAAAGGAACTACTATTATTATTGCAATGACAGCAGAAGGTTTGGGTGGAGTTGTTGCTACACCTATTGGGGAACAATATGATTATGTAATATCAGCAAATACATTACAAACAGTATTAGACGGAACAAATATTGAAAGATATGATTCACTTGTAGAAACTATCATTGCATTTGTATTAAGTGCTTTGATGATTGTACTAATAAGATATTCAGCATATTGGTTAATTGGACTTGGGATTTTATTTGTATCTGCAACATTACCAATATATGCTAATTTCTTTTTTATTACAAATTTATTACTTGTAGATATCACATGGATATTATTAACTTTCTTAATAGTGGCATTTCATTCTACATTCCTAAGATTCATATTAGAGTTTAATCAGAAACAACAAATAAGAAAACAATTTGAAAAGTATCTAGACCCTAGACAAGTAGCAATATTAGTTAAAGACCCTAGTAAATTAAAACTTGGGGGAGAGAGAAAAGAAATGTCATTCTTGTTTATGGATATTGTAGGGTTTACACCTATTTCTGAATACTATAAGAACAAAGATGACCCAGAAGGTTTAGTTGATGTAATTAATGATTACTTAAATCGTATGTCAATAATAGTATTAAAGAATGGTGGAACGATTGATAAGTACATGGGTGATTGTATTATGGCATTTTGGAATGCACCATTAGATTGTCCTAACCATGCAGAAATGGCAGTTAAGACAGGAATAGAATGTGCTGAAGAAACAGATAAAATTAAAGCAGAATTTAAAGAACGAGGACTACCAGATATTAATATAGGTTCAGGTGTCAACACAGGTACATGTATCGTAGGAAATATGGGTAGTGAAATGAGATTAGATTATTCAGTTATCGGAGACGCTGTAAATCTAGCTGCAAGACTCGAAGCAACGACAAGGAACTACAAAGACGAGAGTGGTAAAGTTACCCCTCTACTCTATTCATCTTTTACAAAAGAACAACTCAAGAACATCAAATCAATAGAAGTTGATAAGATTAAAGTAAAAGGGAAAGAGGAGTTAATTACTATATTCAAACCAAAGTAATTTGCTTTATGCTATTTTTGCCCTTGACAAAAGGATAAAAATAGTGTAGTTTAGTAGTGTAGTCGGAGCTTAAGGCCTTTGTAGGACACAATTTCATTGAGATTGCTGTCACATCATCGGTAAGACGATGCACCCTAGAACGATTAATTTTCGAATTAATCTACCCACAGTCTGAATTTGGCCATTCAGAGACTACACTCTAAATAATAGGGAAATGTACGAAAAATGAGGAATCACCTAAAAAACGGGGCGCTAGCATCGCCGAGCAACCTGCCTAAAGAGGTCTTCCCTTACTATGCCACCCCCAAAAAAGCATGCTTTTTAAGGAAAATTAACCCTTGACATTATAGGGGATTTAGTGTATTATGAGATCAATGATTAAAATTATATTATGGATAATCGTAGGAATGATTCTTGTTCAATTGCCATGGAGTGGTATATTTGAAGCTTTGGGTTATTTCTTTTTAGAACTTGCTAACAGATAGGAGTACCAGTGGCATACGAAAGACAATTTAAACATAAGAAACAATATCAATCAAAAGAAGGTGGATATAAAAAACCTTTTAAGAAAGATGACAATTATAGGAAACCTGAAGGTCTAGAGGTTATTGTAAGAAACAATGACATACAAAAGGCTTTAAGGAAACTTAAACGTATGGTCAAAGATTCTGGTCTTCTAGAAGATATGAAGAATCATGCACACTATCGCAAGCCGAGTGAAATCAAAAGAGAAAAAAGAAAAGCAGGAATTGCTCGTTGGAAAAAGAAAAGAAAAGATATTAGAAACGATAAGGGATATTAAAATGATAAAAATATATACTGGCCCCAATTGTGCCTTTTGCGTTCAAGCAAAAAATTTACTACAAAGAAATAATAAAACTTATACTGAACTACCTATACAAGAGGGAACTAACTTAAATGAAATGTTAACTCTTTCTCAAGGTATGAGAACGGTGCCACAAATTTTTATTGATGATGTTCACATTGGTGGATATGATCAGTTAAGAGAATATGAAAAAAGTGGTCAATTAAATAAAACTCTTCTTACAGAAGACGGTGATAATGGATAATGATAATCAACCACCTGAAGATAAAGAAAAAGGAAATATCGTAAAAGGCCCTTGGTTAGATGATAACGATATTTCAAAAGAAGTTATAGAAGAGATTGAAAGAATTGCACAACAAGACGCAATAGATAGAGCAAATGCAACAAAACCATACGAAGAAAAGATTGTTGTAAGTTTAATTGAATATTTCCAAAAAGCAAATAGTAGAAAGCATCAACTAAAACAATTATCAGATTTAAATAATAGTAAATCAAGTATGATTGAGGGATTGAGATTAGAGAATAAGAAGTTAAAAGAGATTATTACAATACTTGAAAAAGATATTAAAATCTTACAAGTGGCAGCTGGAGACGATAAGGAATGATTATAATTGACATGAATCAAATTAGTGTTGCTAGTTTAATGATGCAATTAGCAATGGATAAGACTAAGATTGTAGAAGAGGATAAAGTAAGACACATGATCCTTAACTCTATCAGAATGTATAGATCACAATTTCACGAAGAGTATGGTGAGGTTGTACTTGCATATGACAGTAAACATTATTGGCGTAGAGATTTCTTTCCTAATTATAAACAGAATAGAAAAAAGTCAAGAGACAAAGATAATAATGATTGGGAATCTATATTTAATTGTCTAAACAAAATTAAACAAGAAATTAAAGATTATCTTCCTTACAAACATCTTGAAGTAGATGGCGCTGAGGCAGATGATATAATTGCCACACTAGCAAAAAATTATCAAGAAGAAAAAATGATGATAATTAGTGGGGATAAAGACTTCATACAACTACATAAATATAAGCAAGTACGACAATATAGTCCTATACTAAAAAAGTTAGTAGAGGGTCATGATCCGATTGACTATATAAATGTACATATGTTAAAGGGAGATTCGTCTGATGGTGTTCCTAATGTATTGTCAAATGACAATGTATTTGTTGAAGGCTTAAGACAAAGACCTCTAAGTAAGAAGAAGATTGAAGCGTGGAAAGACGGTATGTTTGAAGGTACTATGGCAACTCAAGAGATTATAAGAAATTATGAACGTAATAAGACACTTATTAATCTAGATCATTGTCCTAGTGAATTACAAGAAAATATCCTACAAACTTATACTGAAGCACCATGTGGTGATCGAAGTAAAATATTAACTTTCTTTATCGATAATCGATTAAAGGAATTAACTGAAAGTATAGGAGACTTTTAATATGCCAACAAGCAATGCGTTAGAAAATTCTGGTTCAAGTTTATTGATGTCAGAAATTTTAGAGAAAATACATAAAGCGAAAACAAAAGCTGATAAACTAAAAATCTTGAAAGAGAATGATACAGCAGCTTTAAGAATGGTTCTTAAATCATCTTTCGATCCTAAGATCGTATGGGTGATGCCAGTAGGTGAAGTACCATTTAAACGAAATGAGGTTCCAATGGGAACTGAACATACAAGACTTTCTTCTGAGGCAAGAAAATTATATCACTATGTAAAAGGTGGTGATAATGATACACCTCAACTTAGAAAAGAAACAATGTTTATTCAAATGTTAGAAGGTCTACACGAGTCAGAAGCTGATGTTATTATAGCTGCAAAAGATAAAAAATTGCATCAAGTATATAAAGGATTATCTAAAGACTTAGTTAGAACTGCTTTTGATTGGAACGAAGACTTTAATAGAAAAGAAGCATAGGTGGTAAGATGCAAGTTTCTGATTATATCAGAACTTTTCACAAACTTGATAGTGTAATTTGTAACGACTTAATTCAGTATTACAAAGAACATGGGTCTTGGAGTGAGTCAACATTCTCATCAAATACAGAAAACACTGGTAAGTCTAGTGTTAGTATGAATCAGTATTGGGTTACACCAAAAGATAAGTTTTATAATATTTTAAATAAAACTTTTAAAAGTGCTGTTGATGATTATATAAAAGAATATACTCGCATCACACCAGTGGCATATACTGCCTTTAGATTAAATCATTATGCAGAAGGTGGGTTTATGAGAAACCATACTGACAATATTTACAAAAGTCATGGTCAGCAATATGGATATCCTCATTTAACTTCACTAGTATTTCTTAATGATGACTATGAAGGTGGTGAATTTCTTATGTGTAATTCTACACAAAAATTTAAACTTAAACAAGGTAGCGTAATTGTATTTCCTAGTAACTTTATGTTTGATCATGAAGTTGCCAAAGTTACAAAGGGAAATCGTTATACCTGCATGACATGGGTAATGTAATGAGAAAATTAAATCATCAGAAAATCTTTCCTACACATATTTTTCAAATGGATAATTTTTATGGTTTCAGAAAGGAACTATTAGATAACATTCATTTAAGTTATGAACCACACATACCAAATTGGCAATCAAGACCAAATTTACATCAATCAGAAAACTTCAAAAACTTTTCAGATCAAATTTTAGAAACAAGTAAAGAAGCAATTAGAACATTAAAATATGATTTTGATGATATTCGTATTACGGATATGTGGGCAAATGTATTGAAACCAGGTGAGTATCATGCCCCACACACACATTCAAATAATTTCCTAAGTGGCGTATGGTATGCAGAAGCAGAGAATACTTCTGGCATCTGTTTTTCTGATCCTAGAACACAAGCAAATGTAATAGTACCATCATCAAATCCTAATATCGATACTGCAACCGTCCTAGAATACAAGGCCGAATCGAATCGAATCTACCTATTTCCTAGTTGGATTTCTCATTGGGTTCCTGTATTAAAGGAGAACAAAACTAGAACATCTGTATCTTGGAATGTTCAATTGTACGGAAACGTAGGAAAATCAACCACTTATCAGAGTGCTTTTTTTCAATAAAATGCCAAATTAACCCTTGACTTATACTAGTCTGTATGTTATGATTAGTAATAATAAAAAAGAGAGGTTAATATGTACAAAGTAGAAAAAACAGCAGAAACACTTTTTGAGGGTGTTACTAACATGACCAATGGTGCCAAAGAGGACTATATTAAAATGTCAACTAGGGGCGAAGAAGAACTATCTGGTTATTGTAAACAACAAGTTGATACTTGGGATGACCAAATCAAAGTAAAAGCTGGACAAAAGTATATCAAAATAATTAGAGATCATTCAGTATTTGCGTTTGTGAATATCAAAAATCCTAACTTTAAAGTTGGAGATATATTCAAACCTGCGGGTTTTAACAAACCTGCTTTGAATGCAGCGAGAGGAAACGTTCTTGAGGGTGGATACCACATTCAATGGACTGGTCCTTTATATTTAAAATAACAGAGAGGTGAATATGAAAACAACATTTTTTGGAATTATATTTATGCTGTCAACGGTAGTTGCAGTAGGAAGTATTGAAGATTGTCAAGGTGCCTGTATGGGCAATGAGAATTGGTTACTGTTTGCAGTAGCAACTGTCGTTATGATAGTGAGTGCATTGCTAACTGTGATATATCAATACGAAGACTAATTACGAGTTTGGCTCTTGCGACCTCTCAACCTCATCATCAAATGCAAGAGTCACACATCCACACTATATTATGAGGTTGTTTGAAACGTGGGTGTATAAAGTAGGGGAGCGACATTCTGTTATGCTCCCCTACACTTTTTTAAAGAGATTATGATGAATAAAAAAGAACGATTACAAAAAGCAAAAAAAGATCATTACAAATGGATTAGATCACTTGGCGTTGATATAGACATATCAACTGGCAAAATAAATGCAGAGTTTGTAGGGAATCCTTTTCCTAATTACAAATCAGATAGAGTCACACCACCCACTTCTGATAAAATATGTGGCATTGGTGCAAAAAAATACTATCCTACTTTGATACTACCAGAAGGTAAGGCGATTAGTATCGCTTACAACAAAGGTGCGTATCAGATAGTAGATAAGGAAGATTTAAAACATGGGTAAACATTTAAAGACCTCTATGGACGAAAAAGTAATTGCTTATCTAGCAATAGAATTATATAAGAAAGACCCTCTAAACACAACATTAAACAAGTTTATGAGTATGAAAAACGAAGAAGGTTATACTTTAACAAAAATAATAAATAAATTTAAAGATACGGGTGAATACCCCGATCACTATAATACAGATGGTACATGGAAGTATCCTGGTGGGAAAATATCTTTTGAGGAATTTGCTAAAACGTAATGGAAAAGAAGTTTATAGGAAATATAGTTGGTGTTGATGGTGGCACAAAGAAACAACGTTCAGACGTTTATGAAATGTCATTTTGGTTTATTGATAACTATCTTGCTAGACATAGATCACTAGACATAGACATATGGCTAAGACCAGCAAAAGATATTGATGATTGTCATGGGTTTGTTGAACGTGGTGACAATGGACGACAACACTATGAAATAGAATTAAACAAAGAATTAAAAGGTGATGATTTTACAACATTAGTATTTCATGAACTAACACATGTATTACAATACGCAAAAGGTTTATTAAAAGATTTAAACAAAAAAGGAACTAAGGTTTGGTGGCGTGGTTTTCAATATGAAAATTTTGATTATTATAAACAACCTTGGGAAAGACAAGCATACAGAAAACAAGAAACTATTAACAAAGCTTGGAAAGAGTATGTAAAAACAAGGAAAAAAAAGATATTGACAATTGATGTCAAATGATATAGAATAGAATCATGAACATATTTGAATTACATAAAGACCCAACAATTTGTGCTGAAATGCATCTAGATAAACATATTGTTAAGATGCCTGTTGAATATGCTCAATTATTGAGTACAGCTCATAGGGTTCTTGACGGAACTGAATACATCGGTGAAACTAAGACAGGTCGTAAAGCAAAACGATGGCGATTAGATGATGATAGAGAAAATGTTTTATACAAAGCATCACATGTAAAACACCCAGATGGTATATGGTTAAGACAAACATCAGGTAATTACTACAAACTATTCTTTTTATACATGGCTACTCTTGCAGAATTTACATATAGATACGGAAAAATACATGGTGCAAGTAAACCCTCATTATATTTACAGAGAGCACCTAAAAACATACCAGAGGGTCCTATAACTGAATTACCACAATGTATGCCAGACTATTGCAAAGGCGATAATGTTATTGAAGCATATCATAAATATTATATCAATGAGAAAAAAGGTTTTGCATCGTGGAAAGGCAAAATACAATCAAGATCAATTCCGTCTTGGTACTCGGAGGTCAATGCCTAAGAAATATTTACTAGACACTATATGGTTTTGGACAAAGATGGTTAGTGTAATATTGCTTATATCAGCATTTTGTTATTTTTGGGGAACAAATAATCCAAACAAATCAGCAATTGCAAAAGTAGAAACAGTATTAGATAATGAATATATTTTAAAGATAAAACAAATAGGATTACACGAACCTAGTTTTGAATACAGAGACGCTAAACAATTTGTTAGAGCAATTCACAAATGCATTGACTATTTAAATTTTAGTACACCAAGAGAGAATCGTGTACCATACGAAATGATCATAGGACAAGCAGTATTAGAGTCTGGTTGGGGTGATAGTAGATTTGCAAGAGACGGAAATAATTTATTTGGCATAAGAACTTTTAGTAAAGACGTAAAACATATGTTACTACAAGATGCCACAGAATGGCCAGGTTGGGGTGTAAGAGTATTTAAAACTAAGTGTGATAGTACAAAAGAATACTTAAGATTATTAAATGAACATCCAGCATATGAAAAATTTAGAGAGACAAGAAGAATGTTATTAGCACAAAACAAACCTCTAGATTCTTTTGTTTTGATTAAAACAATAGATAAGTTTTCAACAACAAAAGATTACGATCAAAGAGTCATAAGGATGATAAATAAAATTAGAAAAATGGAAGAGATCAGATGATAGGTTTATTTTTCGTTGGAATTATTGTAACGGTGTTAGTTTTACTTCTATTATTATATGTAAGGAAGTATGATTGACCTAATTTGGCCCTTGACAATTAGTATAGGATATGTTATAGTAACCTATATATTTGTGATATTATTATTAAAAAAATGGAACAATGAAGACCCTAAAAACTAAGAAAAAAAAGAAACCAATAAAGAAACCCGAAAAAAGAGAAGTTGTAGGGTTTTATTACAATGGTTATACAGGCGAGTCTAAGACTTTGTACAGAGAGAAAAAATAATGCCAACATATATTTTAAGAAATACAGAAACAGACGAACAGTTTGAAGAATTTTGTACTTGGGATGAACTAGATAAGTTTTTGAATGAGAATCCTAAGTTTCAACAAGTACCATCAGCTCCTCATATCGTAGGAGATCATATTATGGGTGCAGGTCCAAAAAATGATAATGGGTGGAAAGAAAATATGGCTAAAATTGCTCAAGGACATCCTACTTCTGCTCTTGCAGATAGATATGGTTCAAAGAGTACTAAAGACATTAAGACTCAAGGCATCATGCGTAAGCATGGTTTGATAAAGTAATAAATAAGGATATGAAAATGTTAAAAGAACAATTATATAAAGCAGTAATGTCTCACGCACAAGGCAATATTGATAAGTCAGTAGCAAACGTTGCTGTCTATATGAACAATCCTGTCGGTATAGGTGAACACGCTGACGTAGTGCAAGAAATTATTGGTCAACTTAAAATTGTTGCTGAAAATCAAGATGTTATAGACAATTTAGAAAAACATTTTGGCCAAGACAAAGTAGAGAATTTAAATGGCTAATTTAGAAATTAATCTATCAGATATGGTAGATGTTAAACCTATCGGAGATAATCAAAAAGAAGTTTTTGACTCCTATAAAAAAGGTTTGAATCAGTTTGTATTTGGTGCAGCTGGAACAGGTAAAACGTTTGTTCTATTGTACAATGCTTTGAAAGAAGTATTAGACCCAAAAACAAAAGCAGATAAAGTAATTATTGTACGATCATTCACACCAACTAGAGAAAGTGCTAGTGATGCTAATGATATTAAGTCTTTTGAGACAACATATAAAAATATGGTACAATACATGTTTAAACAACCAAACGATGAAGCATTCAGTTTATTGTTTAATAAATTAAAACAACAAGGATCAATTCAGTTTGCTAGTACATCATTCTTAAGAGGATTAACTTTTGACAGAGCAATCATTATAGTCGATGAATGTCAGAATATGAATTTTCATGAGTTAGATACTATTACAACTAGAGTTGGAACGGATACAAAAATCAATTTCGCTGGTGATTTTTTTCAATCAGATTTAATTGAAACAAATGAAAGAAATGGTCTTCATGATTTTATGAGAGTATTAGAAAACATGAAGTCTTTTGTTACAACTGAATTTACAATAGGTGATATTGTAAGAGGTGGATTAGTCAGAGAGTATCTCGTAGAAAAAACCAAATTAGGTTTAGGAGTAGAAGTATGACAGCAGTAAATTGGCAATCAAGTTTAGAGAAGATATTACACCATGAAGGTGGATATGTAAATCATCCAAAAGACCCAGGTGGTGAAACCAACTTAGGTGTAACTAAAAGAGTATACCTAGAACATGGTGGAACAAAAGACATGAAAGACTTATTAGTCGAAGATGTTAATCCTATTTACAAAAAAGGTTATTGGGATAAAGTTAAAGGTGACGATCTTCCAAATGGCTTAGACCTTTGTGTCTTTGATTTTGGAGTAAACGCAGGCCCAGGTAGAGCTGCAAAGTATCTACAAACAATGATTGGAACTGTTGCTGACGGAGGCATTGGCCCAAACACTTTAAAGGCAGTAAATACATACGTTGAAAAAGTTGGATTAGAAACAGCTATTGAAAACTATCAATCTGCAAGACAAGGATATTACGAAAAACTATCAACATTTGAAACGTTTGGTAGAGGGTGGACAAGAAGAGTTGAAGAGACTACAGCTTCAGCAAAACAACTTATATAATAGGAAAGACTACATTATGTTTAATCATGTACAAGGCTTGGTACAATTGCCTAAAATCGAAACTACTAACGTTAATAGAAAAAGATTCTATATCACACCAGAGGGAAATAAGTATCCCTCTATTACAACTGTTTTATCTGTAAGAAATAAACAAGGACTCTTTGAGTGGCGAAAGCGTGTTGGAGAAGAAGTTGCTAATTATATTGCAAGGACAGCTGCAGCTAGAGGTACCAAAGTACATCAAATGTGTGAAGATCATTTAAACAATGATTTTGATGATGATAAACATAAAAAAGATTTTCATGCTTATCATATGTTTGGTGCATTCAAAAAAATACTAGAGAACATTGATAACATTCACTTTCAAGAGTGTGGATTGTGGTCAGACAAATATGGTGTTGCTGGTCGTGTAGATTGCATTGGCGAATACAAAGGTAAACTATCTATTATTGATTTCAAGACGAGTACAAATCCTAGAAAAGAAGAGTACAATGAGAATTATTATATACAATGTTCAGCTTATGCTGAAATGTATGAAGAACAAACTGGTACACCAATTGATCAAATTGTAGTGTTAGTTGTAACTGCTGATGGTGAAGTACAAGAGTTTGTTAGACAAAAACAAGATTACTTGCCTCTACTGTCAGAAACAATAGAGACTTTTAATACACAAAACAATTTAAACTAAAGGATATTATGGAAAGCTTTGAAGCACCTCAAGTCACATTAAAAACAAGAGAAGACGGCAAGTGGGTTGATACACATACTGCTGATTTATATAAAGATAAAAGAATTGTTATATTTGCATTACCAGGGGCATTTACACCAACATGTTCAAGTACACATGCACCAGGTTATGAAGAAGAATATAATGAGATAATTAAAACAGGCATCGATGAGATATATTGTATATCAGTAAATGATGCTTTTGTGATGAATGCTTGGAAAAAAGACCTAGGCATATGTAAAGTTAAAATGCTACCAGATGGTGCAGGTGAATTTGCTTACAACATGAATATGTTAGTGGACAAACCAGCACAAGGTTTCGGCAAAAGATCATGGAGATATAGCATGGTTGTTGATAACGGTGTAGTTGTAAGAATGTTTGCAGAGAAAGGTATCAATGGTGAAAGTAGCGATAATGATCCATTTGAAGTTTCAGACGCAATCACAATGCTAAGTTATTTACAAGCAAACCCAATTAAACCCTTGACTTCTGAACAAGAACCTGTTAGTATATAAGAATAATGCGTTGATACTTTAAGAATCAACATAGAGGACATGGGGGCAGTACCCATCGCCTCCACCATAATTACTTCTGGCTGATCTTCTCTTAGCTCAGTTGGATAGAGCAATTGCCTTCTAAGCAATAGGTCGCAAGTTCGAATCTTGCAGAGAAGGCCAGATGAGTAATTATGCTGGGGGCGAACTAGGATCGACTCGTGTTAGGACTTATTGAGTAGTATTATGGGATGACTGCCTTATAGGTCACACTTTAAATGCAAACTTTATGTTCGCATCTGCACCTTTACGCCTAGCGGCTTAATCGTGGCGGGGTTGGTAAGTACCTGGCAACAGAAACTTGCCACTTTATTAGGATTTAAAATATGGTAGGACGAGGCATTTATACAAATATAATAGACAGAAGTTATGACAAATTTTTGCCTGAAGAAAGTGAATGGGTAAAGAAGAATGAATATGTTGCACCAGAACAAATTGTAGAATTGTTTAAACAACATAATTCTAATTATCAAGACGACAAGATACTTGATGCTGGATGTGGCACAGGTGCTGTTGCAAAATTATTAAATGCAAAAAATTTGTATGGTATTGATAATCATTATGGTAGTTTAAAACTTTCACAGTTTAGTGGTCTATATGAAGAATTATTTCAAGACGATTTAAATAATAAATTATATTTTAAAGATAATGAATTTGATCATATTATTTGTTGTGGTACATTTACACATGATCATGTTAAACCACATGCGTTAAAAGAATTTGTTAGAATTGCAAAAAAAACTATTTGTATTTCTATTAATTTTGATTATTATCATGAAGAAAAATTTGAAGAAACAATTAAAAATCTACCAATCGAAGAAATGGATTTCTTCAGAGGAGATTATATTAGAAAACTAAAAAGGGATGCATACTATGGCATATACAAAGTATTATGAGTTTATTTAAAATAACACCTAAAAACTTTTCACTACAAATAGAACAAATGGCAGCTGACAAAAGTATTACACACTTTGATGCTGTATTACATTATTGTGAAACGAATGAGGTTGAAGTAGAAACAGTTTCTAAATTAATTACTAAAGCATTAAAGACAAAAATTGAAGCCAATGCTAGAGATTTAAGATTATTAAATTCTGATAAAGAGGGGTATGGCAAACTACCGATATAATGGAACCCGTTGATGTATATCTAACTTATTGCTCAATTAAAACTCACTTCTCTAGAAAAAATTATGACTATCACAAATTTAATGGCAAGACAACTGCTAAAAAAGCATCATTTTACAAGAGAAAAGATAGGATATTTTTTGCCAAGATAGCAAGAAAATATAAGAGTAAAGTAGAAGTAGAGAATTACATCGTATCAAACTTTGTAGAACATAAGGACGGATATATTGGTAAGTTTAACGATGATGTATATCTAGCATGGAAAAAAAGAACAGAAGCATTGACATACAACTTTGTAAATGAACTGACTCCATATGCTGATAGATTTGAAGAGTTATTTAAGTGGGATGATAATCACCCATTGTTATTAAAAGAGTATCTTGGGAAAAGAATATCAATAGAAACCATGGTTATATTACAAGAATTAGTGAATTATATGAAAAAATGGGATGATAAAGATATAATATGGAAAGATCATAAAATATTGGTAGAAAAATACAAAAACTTCTTGACAATTGACCTAAAAAGGTGTAAGATGAAGCTAATGAAGGTGATTCAATAATGATACATTATGTTTATGGAAATGGTGAGTCTCGTAAGGGATATGAAGTATCACGTTTTAGTGGTGTATCTTGGGGATGTAATGCTATTTACAGAGATCATGAAGTAGATAATCTAGTTGTAATGGATTACGGAATGCAAGGTGAAGTAGTAAAATCTGAATATTCTAAACGACACAATTGTTGGTTTGCAGATTGGAACTTGATACCATCAGATATGATACCAGAATTTACTAAAGGTTGGAGTGAAGATAAAATTTACAAGTTTGGTAAAGACAATGGACAATGTGTTGTTAATGGTAAAAAAGAAACACCAAAAGATAAAAATATGGATTTAGATGATCTGGTAAGATCAGAAAAAGAATTAGGTCTATATATCACTTATCCTAGTGATAGAGACTTAATACAACCTATCGAAGACCCGAAAGAATGGTCTGCTGGAACAACAGCAGTACATCTAGCTTGTCAAGATGGTGCTTGTAACGAAGTGTATATGTTTGGATTTGACTTATCAAATTTTGATGAGCAAAAGAGTATAAATAACATATACAAGGGTACGGATAATTACTTACCCGAGTACTGCAAAGGCACGTTACCTCATGCGTGGCGACAGCAATTGTATTTGACTTTTAGAGAATTTTCTAAAGTTAAGTTTAATTGGATTGGTAATGATTTTACTTTCGTAGAGAATAGTAAGATAATGGAATGTGCTAATGTGGAATTTAAAACATACGATAACATACGATAACATAAGGAGACAATAAAATGTCAATCGATACGATCAGGTCTAAGAATAGCTTAGACAAACTACTAGGTGCTGTAGCTTCAGAGAAAGCACCACTAGAGAAAAAATCATACACAGATGAAAGAATATGGAAGGGCGAGTTAGATAAGTCTGGCAACGGATATGCTGTACTTAGATTCTTACCTGCTATTCATGGTGAGGAATTGCCATGGGTAAAAATGTATTCTCATGCATTTCAAGGCCCAACTGGTCAATGGTATATTGAGAACTCAAGAACTACTATTAATCAGAAAGACCCTGTGTCTGAATATAATTCTAAACTATGGAATACAGGTTTAGAATCGGATAAAGAAATCGCAAGAAAACAAAAGAGAAAGTTATCATACTACTCTAATGTTTATGTTGTTTCTGATCCTAAACATCCTAATAACGAAGGTAAGGTTTTCTTATTCAAATATGGTAAGAAGATTTATGATAAACTTTTGGCTGCAATGCAACCAGAGTTTCAAGATGAAACGCCTGTCAATCCATTTGACCCATTTGTTGGTGCTAACTTCAAATTGAAGATTAGAAAAGTAGATGGCTATTGGAACTATGATAAGTCGGAATTTGAAGCACCTTCAAAGTTATTTGAGGATGAAGCAAAGGTAGAAGAAGTATGTGGTAAAGCATATGCACTATCTGAATTTTCACAATCAACTAATTTCAAATCGTATGAAGAACTTCAGACGAGAATGGACATTGTGTTATCAGGTACTACCAAAGTCGGAAATGTGCAAGAATCAATTCAAAAAGAGGTGCGTCAAACTGACAGTAATCCTCAAGTAGAGGCGACTCAACCACAGTCAATGGAACCGACTCCTATTATTGCACCTAAAGAAGAGGACGATACTATGTCTTACTTCGAAAAACTTGCGAATAGCTAGGAAAAAATAACCCTTGACAATCAACCCGATATCGTGTTATAGTTGTCTTAATAACAATAAAAAGGATAATATCATATGATATCATTTATAACTAAAATCTTCAATGAAAGGAAGAATAATACTATGGCTAGAACTAAACTTAGCAAAACTGCAAAAATCAGAAATCTTTTTGCAAAAGGTGACGCTGTGACTTGGAAATCTCTAAGAAACACATTTGATCTTAAATCTCCAGCTGCAATGGTTGGAAAATTAAGAAACGAAGGTATGATGATTTATGAAAATAGATCAACTGCTGGAGTGTCTTACAGAGTAGGAACACCATCTAAAGCGATCATCGCTGCTGGAATTACGAAAGTATTCGGCAAGCAAGTTGCTTACGCAGCATAAAAATTTAGTTATCTAAATTGAGAATTAGGGCGCTTCGGCGCCCTTTTTTTTAGAACTTATGAATACCCTTAGGTGATGATTTAGGTTCTACAATACTATATTCATTTTCTTTTGCCGATGGGTGTGAGTCTTTACTTACATTTAAATAAGCTTCATGTCGTTGAGTGATGATACTAAAGCAATGTCTTAATTGTGTTATCAAATATTTACCTGTCATTAATTCATCTATATAACCACCTTCTTTATTTTTAGCATCAGGTTTAGTAAAGTTAATTGTATCACCACAACTTAACGCAGTATGTCCATTTGTTTTCATTGTCATACTTAACGTTGAAGATAATTCTATAATTTTGGCAAACCTATGTTGTAGAGTATCTTTAATACCACTTACAGTATAAGTATAATCTTTTGTTTCAGTATTGTAATGTATTGGATCACCTTCATTAAAGTTTTGAACAGGATGTACACTAATTCTAGCATCGGTGAAACTATCAACTAGATTACCTTCATCATCTATTTCTTGTTCTACATAGATTGGGTTATCTTTACTTTTATCATTTTCTATTCTTACATGTTTATCAAAATCTTCTAGATATTTGTATTCCTTTGTTCTTACTTCTTTATTAAAAATATCAACTTCTTTTAATTTACTTGCTAACAAACCACTAACAATATTTTTAAACATATCATTACCATTATTAACTTGATGTTGATGTACTGTTCTATATTCTTTTTCAATATCTTTTAATTTAGAACCAGCATCTATGAATTCACCAGGTGATCCTATATTAAAATCTTGTCTTGTATCTTCATTGTAAAGACTTGCAATTGATCTAAAATGATATCCTTTAGTATTCTCATAAAAAAGATATATTGGATTATCATCATTAAGAGAAATAGCATCATTCATTAACTGTTTGATAAATTGAAATGGACGTATATTAGGCACAACATGTTTTTTGTTGCCCTTTGCTCTTTCAATAAATAATTCTTTTTTAGATGCCATCATAGTATCGTCTCTCATGATACTTTCAAATATTTGAGACGGACTACCAACAAAACTTTTTGAAATTGTAATTCTTTGATTTTTTAATGCTTCTGGTGAGACAAACGATAATTCAAATATTTCAGCATTTTCACTAGCTTTACCTTGTGATCCAATTTTATAGACACAAAATACATTTTCAGTAAAATCGAATACCTCATCATCAAAACCAGGTGTTCTTATTTTAAGACGTATGTAATCTTGTCCTAAAACTTGAGCTTTACTAATAATGTTATTTGTATCAGCACATATGATTGAACCTTTTAATGCACTAGAATAGATATCTTCAAATATATTGATTTCTACAAGTGAACCAATAAGATTTAAAGTGTTGCCTGAAGAAGTTATGAGTTGGCAAGTCTCTATTTCATATTGGCCTGCATACTGAACCTGGGCCATATTATATTACCGTTTCTTTGATCTTTTCGTGAAATTCTTTTACAAATCTATCAACATATTGAGGGTCTAGTAGTTTGATTTGTCTTAATTGATCTTGTCTAGTTGCTTCAAAATCATAATTTGATATTGAATCAGCACTAGGATATATTGAATTGTTAGTACCAACATCAATTTTAGTAGTTTGATGACCAGATGTTTCTGTTATTTCATAGTGATGAACACCATTTACATTATCGTATTTGTCTTTTAAATATGCTTCAAATTGTAAATTAGACATAGGCCAATCATGGTATCTATCTTTTACATTATTAAATAAAAGAACAACCCAATGTAGATTAATATCATCATAAAGTCTATGTGCTATCATTTCAGGTGTCTCGCCATCTTTAACAGTATAAGTGTCAAACATAGTTGTTTGCTCAGAAACTTGCGATCTTGCTACAACTCTTTTTAAAATATTAGTAACAATCTTTGCTTCGCCATCACCAAGGGCATCATAAGGTATTACAGGAAATTGTGAAAAATATGACATCTAGAATCCCTCGTTAACTCTTTCTTTAGTAATTAATTCCATTTCACCGAACTGTAAAGTAACTTGAGTTTCAACAGCTGGAGCACCTTCTTCGTTTGCTTCAAATGTTCTATATCTATCGCCACCATAAACAACATCACATTGCTCTAATACACATGTTGATATTTTTTGTAAGTATTGGTTTTCATTACCATCGTACATATATTGTATATCAAAAGTATTTGGTACTCTCATTTTTCTACCTGCTCTATTTCCACCAACAAACTCTGGTGCCATGTTTGATCTAAACGCAAAAATAATATTTCTTACTTCATCGGCTTCTTTTTTATTTTTAGGAATAAATTTAAATGCAAACTGAAACTTTCTTTTGTTAATTCCTTTGAATGCTAATTCCATTCTATCGGTAATGATTTCACCACCAGCCATTTCGAATGCTTCTTTTGATCCTTGAAATCCTGGTCCTAATTCACCTAGTCCACCTAATAGTTTTCTGATAATTGCATTGTTACCTTCTGCACCAATTTGATCTAGTCCTTGACTTATAATAGATGAGGCACTTGCACCACCTTTAATGCTGTTGTATGCATCACCAACCATTCTAGCACCTATACCAATTTCGGTATCTTGATAATTTGCAGCTGAAGTAAATGTAGCACTAGGTGGCATATACAAAGCAATTGCAGTATCTAATCTTACTGTTGGTGCTCTCTTAACATAAGCAGTTGATCCACCACCATATGTTCCTTTACTTCTTTTTGCTAATTTACTTTTAGCAGAACTTATCGATCCAAAATCTGCTCCACCACCTTTACCAATCGCTGAATTTAGTTGAGATTCATAACCATTGAAACTTTCTTTAATAGTTGATCCACCACCAATTCCCATTCTTTTTATGTACTCTGGTATGTTTGCTTCTTTTTTAGATTGCATAACAGAAGTCTCACCATTTTTGCCTGAGGCACCACCAAACTTTAATTCTGCTGATTGTTGTTCATTGATATAGAACATTACATAATGTCCTTGATTACCCAAACCTGGGCCTGCTGTAACATCTAAAGGGAAACTAAATATATTTGTGGGTTTTCCATAACTGGCAGAACCAGTTGGAAGTACACCACCTGTTTTTGCTTTATCACCAAGACCTAACGTCTTTCGCATAATACCACTTACTTTTTTAAGACCATAAGAGGTGGCTGCGGTAACTGCTTGTGTTTTTACTGAATTAATGATGCTCATGTAATAAATAATCCTTGACTATGTACTATTTATATGTTAAGATAGGGGTAATATGACTTATAGTGGAAGATACATACCGACTAATAGAGAGAAATATAAGGGCAATCCTTTGAAGATAGTATATCGTTCAATGTGGGAAAGGCGTCTTATGGATTATTGCGATAGAACTTCTAGGGTATTAGAGTGGGGAAGTGAGGAAATTGCAATTCCTTATGTCTCACCAGTTGACCAAAGAATACATCGATATTTTCCTGATTTTTACATGAAAGTAAAACAAAAAGACGGAACACTAAAAAAATTCATAATAGAAGTAAAACCAAAGGGGCAATTAAAACCACCTACAAAGACTCCTAAGAAGAGAACTAGGAAGTGGTTAAATGAAGTCAAGACTTATGCCGTTAATCGTGCAAAATTCAATTCAGCGACAGAATATTGTAAAGATAAAGGGTTCGAATTTAAGATATTGACAGAAGACCATCTAGCGCCCTCTTATAAATAACATTAAGGAACACTATGGCAGCAGTAAGTAAATACATTCAAGCAGTACAGAAAGCTTCTGGTGGAAGACCTAGAAGTACAGAATGGTTTAGAGATAAAATTAGAGAGTTTGGTACACCTGGTGCAACACAACTTATTCGTGATGGGCGAAGAGGTAGAAATGTAGCATTTGGTCAATTGAATATGTTTTTCTATGATCCTAAGTTGAAAGCAAAATTACCTTATTATGATACGTTTCCTTTGGTGTTACCAATTGAAAAATATAAGGATGGTTTCTTAGGAATTAATTTACACTATCTACCTATTCCTTTAAGAATAAGATTATTAGATAGATTAGTTGACTTTGCCAATACAACGGACTTAACAAAGAAAACTAAAATTTTGGCTGACTATAATAAATTAAAGAAAGTAAAACTAATAAGACCAACAATTAAAAGGTATTTAAGTGGACATGTCAAATCAGACTTTAGAAGAATACAAGGTGATGAAATGACAGTTGCAACATTACTACCAGTGGCAAGATTTAAGAAATCTAGCTCAAACAAAGTTTGGTCTGATAGTAGAAAGATGATATAAGATTTATGAAAATATCTGAGAATACATCAATAAGTATGCCAATGAAAAATATGTTGGCTATTATAGCTGGTGTTGCTATGGGTGTGTTTGCTTATACAGAGGTAACCTCTAGGTTAACTTCATTAGAAACATCAAGAGAATTGTTTCAAGCAGACTTACTTAAAAAATCTGAACAACTACCAACTGACCAAGAACAGTTTATGTTGCTTGAAGATTTATATAAAACAGTAGAAAAGATTGAAAAAAGAATAGAAGATATGATGCACAATAAAGTTAACATACAGTTTTTAACAAAACAAATGGAAAAAGCATTAGAAGATATTGAAAGTTTAAAAGATAAAGTAAGAGCAAATGGTAACGGAGATCACTAATGATTGAAGTAGTAGTAGCACTATTAATGATTGTAAACGGAGAGATCAAAGAACATAGAATACAAGAGTCTATGTCCACATGTTTAAAAGCTAAACGTATTGCAATGAGATCAAGTACAAATCGTATTGATTATCAATGTATAAAATCTAAAGCAGAGACAGAGATATATCTTGGTGAAAAATCAATTTTAAAACTGATATTAAAATAGGAAAAACAAATGGCAAGATCAAGTTTATTAGACGGATTCGCATATGCAGTTTTAAATGAACTGATGGCAGGCTTTAGAGGTCGAGACGGATACGCACAACCATCAAAGTACGAAGTAATTATTACACCACCAAAAGGTGCTGCTAGTCAAAATACTTCAAACATCTTTGGGTTTAAAATTAATAGAGATAAAGATATTTCAAAAAGAGTTTCAATGGAAATGTCTCAAGTTGCTTTTCCTGGCATGACTTTAGAGACAACCGAAGACACAAATATATATGGACCAGTAAGAAAAATTGTTGTTGGTCAAACTTTTGCAGAATTAACAACTCAAGTCAGAGTATCAAATGATTTCAAAGAAAGAAATTTCTTTGATGACTGGCAAAGAATGGGTTCGAATAGACAAGATTTTTCAGTAGGATATTATGATGATTATGTTGGAACAATGCAAATTTTTCAACTAGACAAAGAGGGTAGAAGAAGACACGGCATAGAGCTAGTCGAGTGTTATCCTAGTGTAGTTGGCGAGATAGCATTAGACTATGGTAATTTAAATGCATTAGAATTACTACCAGTTACTTGGTCATATAGATATTGGAAAAATTTGACAGACGAAGCAGAATTACCTAAAGGATTATTAGAAAGAATTGGTGAAGCGTTTGTTAATACAGTAGAACGACAAATAAGAAGTCGTATACCTGCTGTTTTAAGAAAACTATAATATAACAATATAAAAGGAGCGATAATAATGGCACTACCACAATTGAACAACCCAACGCATATGTTGGAGTTGCCATCGACAGGTGAAGAAATAGAATATAGACCTTTTCTTGTCAAAGAACAAAAAATGTTAATGTTGGCCCAGCAATCTGAAAAGACTGGCGAGATTAACAGTACCGTAATTAAACTAATCAACGCATGTACATTCGATAAATTAGATGCTGCAAATTTACCCATATTCGATATTGAATATTTGTTTTGCAAATTAAGAGCAAAATCAGTAGGGGAAACTGCAACAATCAACGTTACATGCCCCGATGATAAGAAAACTGTGGTACCAGTTGAAATTAATATGGATGAATTGGACATTCAAATGACCGAGAACCATACTAATAAGATAAATATAACAGATGATATCGCTGTGATTATGAGATATCCTACATTGACTAACAGTAATCTTTCAGAAAAAGATACTGATACAGACAATATGTTGAAAATGATTAATCAAAGTGTTGAAGAAATACATGATGGTACAACGATTAATAAAAGAGTTGATTTTACTGGTAAAGAATTAGAAACTTTTTTAGATTCGATGAACACTCAACAATTGGCGAAAATGGTTGATTTTTTTGCTACTATGCCTAAGATAAGAAAAGTCATAGAAGTAGAAAATCCAAAAACCAATGTGAAGTCAAATGTGATCTTGGAGGGTCTTAACTCTTTTTTGTAGTTGGACTTTCCCATGATAGCATGAGCAATCATTACGAGCTCAATTTTGCTATGATGCAACATCACAAGTACTCTTTAACAGAGTTAGATAATATGATGCCGTGGGAAAGAGAAATATATGTGTCTTTACTACATACGCATATTAAAGAAGAAAACAAAAGAGTAAAAGAACAAGAAGCTAAACAGAGGTAACAAATGGCTGAAGAAGAAGTAAAACAAGAAGTTAAGGTTGCAGAACCTAAACAGAAAATACAAGTTGATTTAGAAGTTGATACTTCAATTAAAGACCTTGGTGTAAATCCATATGCAAAGATAATTCATATGGCAAGAGCAGTTGATGCTTGGAGAATATTCCCTAGATTGTTCTTAACAGTTTACATTATTTTATTATATAAATGTGTAATATGGTATATGAATTTACCAGCGCCTACTATGGAACAAAGTGGGTTAATCAGTAT
>JGI24005J15628_10000141_pt1 | contig 47510 bp, 47 predicted proteins | sample LinPmetageLP40_FD_15628 | JGI IMG/M metagenome (IMG submission 15628)
ACCAAATTTTGGACTATCAAAGCGGAGGTAGGTAAAGAGCTAATGAAAGCGCGTGACTATTACAACAGCGAAGAAGGTAAGACTGAAATGGATGATGCAGGGATTTGCTACAACGATATATGCGATTTCTTCCAAGTGTTAACAGCAGGACAAATGAAGAAGCCTTCAGTATACAAAAGAATCAAAGTATACGAAAACATCGAAGCCAATGCAGATGTGCCGAGGTTATTCGTAAAGGCGGTGAAGGAAGCGAAAGAGGAAAACCCAAATGTGAAAATAGTACAATCTGATGAGGGCTTCAATTACTTCTGCGCTAACGGTGAGCTCAAAATCAAAGGAGCAACAGCAACAGCAAACGAAAGTGCAGCAGGCGAAACGGAAGAGAGCGAAAGCGAAGATGGAGCCAACGAAAGCGAAGATGGTACCAAGTTTTCATTCTCAAGCAAGAACACGGGTAATGGTGGTAGTTGTGTCCGAATGGATGAAGACTTCAATCTTATTGCCGAAGTAGGAGATTCAAGTCAAATAATGCAAGCAATGGAGACGTACTTAAATTTAAAAGGGTTTTCAGTAACGATGAATGACTAACACGAAAGCAGTGTCCTCAGCGACACTGCCCGTCCACAGGTGAAGCCTGTGCTGATGAGCTCAAAAGAGCGAAACGGAAACTTAAAACTTACACAATATGAGAAACGGAATTCAATTTACTAACGACGGAGAAAGAGGACGAAACGTCATTCGCTCTTACCAATCCTATATCGAAAGGAGAAACGGTACCGGTAGACCGTCTTGCATCGACAAGAGCCAAGGACACGCCGTAGATATCGCAGGTCTAAGATGCAGAGAAGCCAAAAGTGATTTGGTTACAGCTACAGGAAGCGCAAGATTTAAAATAGGTTTTGAGATTGAGAAATCTTCATTTGCAGGTAGAACTGCGAGAGGAGCAAGAATGACTGAGTTACCTTTGGTTCAAACGTTCGAGGAGGATTCAAGTTGTGGCGTTGAAGCAGTTACGCACATCATTCCATTACTACCTAAATCTGCTTGGAGAAGCAAAGTGTTCAATATGTTTCACGAGGCTTCTCATATCATTGAGGAGGACAGGAGCCCAAGCACTTACCGTTGTTCAATGCATACAACGATATCGGTAGCAGGTATTAATGGTACGCAGTTAATGAATGCACTACGTCCTTACTGCGGAATTCTTTATAGTGTTTTTAGACTCAGAATTGCGAATCACTACTGCAGAAGCAATGTCGAGATGAGAACTGATTCAAGTTATTGGAGAGGAGAAACCAAGTACGTACCTGCTAAGAATAGAGGTTACGGTATTGAGTTTAGATTACCTTCGAGAGTAAAATCAGTTAGAGCTATGCAGTTACGTTATGAGCTGTTTTATGAGCTCGTTAACTTCGGTCTAAATCACGCAGGTAAATCCTTTGGTTTGTTCCTCAGAAGAGTTAAGCCAATCATTGAGAGAATGTATGCAGGTGACGAGGGCAAAGCGGAAGAGGTTCTTACCTTGGCGAAATCCTTCCAAAAGTTTTTGAACACCGGACGTATCACCTCTGACATCAGAGAATACATTGAAGGTACTCACGCCATCAATAGAAACGTCGACACTGAAGATTGGTCGCACAGGTATACAAGGACTCTCGCGAGAGAACGAAATACTACCTACAGGACTGAGATTTGACAGCCCTCAGAGAGCTCTAAGGAGCTCTCTCCTGTCCGCAGGTGTGTGCCTGCGCTGATGAGTCCAAGAGGACGAAACAGGAACTTTAAAACTTATAAGATGAACAAGATTGCAAAAGGATTTAAGATGAATGAATTAGAGATGACAGCGTTTGACATTATCAACGAGGCATCTGAAATGGAAACAACATTTATAACGACAGCAGATGTCAATGTTGAGGAGATATTGAAAGGCGTTTCAAATCTAAACCTTGTTACCGCGTTTGACATGATAGGGGACTTCCTTGACTCAAACAATATACCTTACTTTTTAGTACAGCAGTTGGTTGAGGAAAGAATGGGTACTACTGAGATAGACGGAGAGATATTCAAGCTTGTTAGAACCAAGGTAAGGGTAATTCCTCAGTGCTTAGACATACATCAAGATATTGATATGACACAGCAGGAAATCAACAGCACAATCAAGACCATAATATCTCTCAAGGGAGATGACAGCGACCTGCAGGATACTTGCTTTGATGATGCAGGAATCTTGACATACAATTCCTAACAGGAATGCAGTGTCGTCAGCGACACTGCCCGTATGCAGGTGTGTACCTGCACTGAAGATTCGGAAACGATGAAACGGAAATTTAATAAAACTTATAAGATGAAAAACTTAAAATTTGATTTACTATGTATGTTCGCGGTGGTGTGCGGAATGTTTTCAATCCTGTCAATAGAGCAGGCGATTCACCTTGAGTGCAATGGTTTGTTTATCATTGCAGGTATGACATCCTTGGTTATGTGGATGTGCATTTACCAAGCATCATTAGAGAGTAGAAACCAAAATAAAAACCAATAGATATGAAAACTGAAAATAACATAATGTACGTAACGATTAATGAGAACTACACAGCGACGGTCAGAGACCTGCAGGCTTTTCGTAAACACCTGTACAGGGAGACGGAGACGTTTGATAAGACGTTCGGAGAGATAACATATACCAAGAGCACAACGAGTTTAAGATTCGTTAGGGCTGTTGAACGTATGATTAGAGACAAGCAACAATCAATGCTTCCTCGTGTACTCCAAATGATAGGATGTACAGGTACGCTGTATGCTAATCAAGGGCAGAGAGATTACACGATAGTATCGGCGTGTGAGGAGACGAACACAATGTTGTTAGAGTATGAAATGCCGAACGGTACAACTGCGCTAAGGGTATTCTCTAACAACGTAAAATATTACAACAACTTCAGCTATAGACAGCTTAACAAATCAAATAGATTCAAGAAGCATCTGAACGAGGACCTGTTGGTAAACAATCCTCAGAGCGGACAGGCTTGGGTGTGGTCGTAACAGGAATGCAGTGTCGTCAGCGACACTGCCCCGTATCAACGTGTGTGCGTTGACTGATGATTCCAAAAGGATGAAACGGATTTACTAACTTTCATAAATTCAAACACTATGAAAACATTAACAAAGATTGAGCTAATGCTCATCGCAATTACACCTGTCGCTGTAGGATTCGGCGGGTTCACGATTGCTCAAGTAATCTTGGGCACGTGGTAGAGAAATGGTTCTACTACCACATAACCTGCACGCGCAGGTTGGGAGATTGGAGAGGGATATCCCTCTCCGCTCACTCCAAGTGGGAAGCCATAGACAAGGCGTTTACAATTCTCCGGCAGGAACATCCTACACTGCAGAGAAAAGAACTAACAATAAAAAAACTAAAGTAATGACAACTAATAAAGAGAAAATAGAGAGCCTCAACAAGGCAATGAATGTACTGAACGAACTATACTATTTCACTAACGACAACGAAACAATGTTGAAACAAAAGATGGCATCGGCTTACGACACGCTAAAGTATATGAAAAGCTTAATGACAAAGAAAGAACAGGAGACCAATCCCATACAGGCGCAGATGAAATTCAGAATGCCGAACGGAACAGACAAGTACGTGACCAAGACATTCAATGATAAGAAACATATGCGCGCGTATATAGACAAAGTATGTAAGCAGGAAGACTGCGACTTGGATGAGGTGTGGTACTAATGCAGGCAGTGTCGTCAGCGACACTCCTTATTTAGAATGATTCTAAATTAGCATTCAGATTTGGTAGTGTCGTATTTATTTCGTATACTTGTATTAATCATTAACAAAAACACTATGACCAAAGTAAACGAGGTAAAAAAAGTAGGAGACAAAATCACATTCAACTATGGTGGTCTCAAGGGTACTAAAGAGCACACGATTAAGAAGGTGGTCGTAATAGAAGACCGTAACAGGTATGAATATTGGATATCTAAAACCCATCATATTCAAGCTCCTATAAGGGAAGAGGTTGAAAGCAAAAGAGGTTTTAAGTACACGAGTATAATTGGATTTTAAAAACAAACACTATGAAAAAGGTAAGAGCATTCAGAGACATTACTAATCACGAGGCTGTCACTTATTTAGATGACCGAGATGTAGATTACGAATTGCCTGCAAGAGACAGGGCTTCTATACTCATCGGACTCAAAGAAGGATACAAGGATAGATGGGGTAATGGAATCATATCTGCAATCTCCAAGAGAGATGCAATCCAAAAGGTAAACGAAATAACTAAACTGAAGTAAGATGAAAGACTTGAAAGACGTACAGCACGTGAACGAAATCAGAACTGCTACAATGGAACAGGTTCAGCATTGGTTGACTCAATGCAGACAGGTTCAGCAGATGACAACGAGAGAGCTGTGGGATAGAGAGTCTGACTTAAAAGATAAACAAAGGTAGACAAGCGGTCACCTACACAAGCACCGCTTACAAACAGGGTTCGGTGTCGCCAACGACACTGCCCACAAAACTAAATAATTATGTGTGTAATTATCGTAAAACAAAAAGACAAACCACTATCGCGTGAGGTGGCTAAAACAAGCGCAAGAAAGAATCCTCACGGTCTCGGTATCGTATGGCTCGACACGTTCGAGTTAACACGTCACGAGTCTAAGGAGTACGGTGTACTGACATCAGATGAGAACAAGCACCGACCATTCATAGCGCACTTCAGATACGCTACGGTTGGAAAGATATCCAAAGAGAACACGCACCCATTTGTATGTGGAGCGCAGACGGATGAACTTCTGATGATGAACGGAACGGTTGCAGGTTACGGTAACAAGAAGATGACTGACTCGCAGGCATTGGCTAACGAGCTTGGTACTATACCAAGAGAGGAATGGAAAGAGCATCTGAAAGTAAAGGATGTAAACGCGCCTAACTACTGCAGGTTCGTATCAATCAACACTCGCACTCGTTCGTTCCAAATCTACAACAGGGAATTGTTCACGTATCACGACGGCGTATGGTTCTCAAAGGCAAACGTCTTGGAGACAAACGTTATCGCAGTGTACGGTACACTCAAGAAAGGGTACAGCAACTACTACCATTACCTTAGAGGCTCTAAGTATGTCGGTGGTGGTACAACTAAGAACAAGTATCCTCTTATTGAAGAAGGACTTCCGTATGTGGTTAACAAGCCCGGCATCGGACATCACATTGAGGTTGATGTGTTCAAGGTTGCAGACCAAACCTTTGCAGACATTGATATGCTTGAGGGACATCCGAGGTGGTACAAGCGTGAGCAGATTACGGTAATGGTCAAGGGTAAAGAGATTGTATGTTGGTTGTACTTCAATCCAACGGTGAAGCTAAAGCCTCATAACCGATTATTAAAGACATACAAGCAAGAGTATAAACCTTACAAGGGGTATTCGTTTGACAATACCAAAACGTACAGGACTCCTGTAACAAAGCCTGCGGTCACAAAGATTGCAGACCTGTTCGACGACTGCAACTTAGACGACACAGGCACAGGGTTCAATGCGCTCAAGGAATGCAGTGACTCAAAGTGTAACACGAACAACTTTGCGTTCGACGGTTGGGGCAACTACTACTGCGAGACCTGTGGAGAATGGTACACGTAGTCAGATTTTAGTAAGTTTTAGTCTGACTCAAACGGGGAGTGTCGTCAGCGACACTCCTTCCGTATCGGGATGTGCATCCCGGCTGATGATTCGAAAACGATGAAACGGAAACTTTATAAAACTTTAATACAATGGCACAGAAAAAAACAGGTGCGCTCGACAGAGCAGTAAGGTTCTTCAATGAACTATCAAGCAGAACACTCACGAGAACTGAGATGGCAAAATTAGCAAAAGAGATTGGGGTTCGCAACGGGCTCGAACGATTTGCTTTAGAAAGAAAATGGTGCAAGGCTTTGCCGGGAATACAAAGTCCAAACCAAAAGGGAAGGGCATCGGGCAGGTTAAAATTCATTGACCTATCCAACATCAGCCCGCTCCACATCCGACTACTTCTTGATGACGCGAATGCGTATGTGATGCAAAGCATTAGTAAGAGAGAGAAGGTAGAAAAGAAGACAGCAGAAACTTCTGATGTGGTTGTTACGGCAGAGTTTGAATGGACAGCAGAGACCACGAAGATGTTTGCGAAAGTTTATTCGGGCAACTTCAGAAGCCTGCCGTCACGATTCAACTACAAGACATACCACGGGCTGTCAATGGACGAGAAGGTCAAGCAGTTTATGTCTGACTTCGTCCTTCCCGAAACAAAACAAGTTACGGTATCGTTTGTAGAAACATACACTCGAACACACACCGAGACGATTGATATTCCCGTTGACGTTGTAGATATAAAAACATATCTTATAGATAAAAGCACGCATACGTTTAAGAAAATGCCCACGTTAGAAGGCACGCCATTCACTGACACGTCAGAGCTGACACGTACACCGGGGACTACTATCAAATGGGACTTCGGTACTGATAAAAAAGATACACTTTAATATTACAAATCAGAACGGGTGTCGTCAGCGACACTCGTTCACAAATCAAATCAAATGTTTAGGACAATTATTTTTATATGCCTGTTGATGAAAGGACAGGTCGAAAGAATGGGAGAACAGACCAACGACGGAAGAAAACTTTACACGTTGACTATTGATACCCCGGACACGCTGTTCAAGTATGAGCACGTGTACAAAGAAGAGATTTACCAATACATAAAGACAGGTAAGTTTGAGTACAACGATTTTTTAACAGACGAAAACCAATAGAGATGAGTACAACAAAGATATATTCAGTATGGGAAAGTGATTGGAACGGCAGAGACTATCCAAGTTATTACCCAAACAAATCAGAGGCAATGAAACACTACAACGAATCCAAAGAGGACAAGCCACAATATGTTTCGATAAGGGAGTGCATAGTAACAGGTTGGAAGACTGATGAGATGGAAATCTTAGAAGAGGACAACATAGAATCTTACTATGAGGAAGACGAAGAAGAATCACTAACAATTAAAAACCAATAGAGATGGGTAACGCAACTAACATAGCAGATTGGATAGAGCATTGGGATAGTTTTGACTATGGGCTGTACATAAAAATACTACAGGCAAAGAATAAATAGTGTCGTCAAGGACACTATAAATTTATTACAAAAAAGATTAGGAATTGTACAATTCTTTTCTTATATTTGTTTTATTCAAACACAATTCAATGATACAACTAATCAAAATAAATGGTGATGTCACTGACAATTTTACAGCAGACACACTAAAAGAAAAACAAGACGCGGTAGGTGGATACATAGAGGTGGTCGCCACACGCAAGGGCAAGGTGCTAATCGTAAACGAAGAGGGACTTATAAAAGGTCTGAAGAAGAACAAGAAGGCTTCAGACATTGCAGGTTTCGATATCGTTGGTGATGTCATATGCTTAGATGAAAAAGACTACCGAAAATTTTTAAACTAAAATCAAATAAAATGAAATCAATTTATGAAAAACAAATCCTCATAGAAAAAATGAGGAAGAACCCGCACAAGGGTTTGATTCAAAGACTGCAAAGCTATATGGAAAAGGATGAGCCTATTTCTAAGCTTATCTTTTTTGACTCTTCGGTTTTGATGTCAGTGTCTGACTTCGTTAAGTCTTACACAGGAAAGATTCACTCAGAATGTCAAACGGTTATGACGTACATAGGAGACAACTTCCTTCAGTCTTTACACAATGGAGATTGGATTGCACACATAGGCGACAAGGAGGTTAGGTATACTAATATTAAAAATGCCGAAGAAGACTTGTGGGAATATTTTAAAACAAATAAACTGAACTAATATGCTGAAAGAAAAGATATTCAATAAGTATGTTACGGATGTATGTAACAAGCTTGATGTTCCAAAAGAGGACATCTTTACCAACACCAAGAAGCGCAGTGTTGTAGATGCCCGGCAACTAATCTACTATCTATGTCACATACGCCCGATGCGTAGCTCATACATAATAGACTATATGTCTCGCAACGGTTACGCACCACCGCATTCTACCATAAACTATGGTATAAATAAAATACTAACCAAGATTAACACCGACCAAGACTATGTTGAACTAATAGAAAAGCTGAAGTAATGTATACTCTACAAGAAATATGGGAGCAGGCGAAGAAAGATACATTCGCATCTAACCTTGACGGAGGAGGATACCAAGCACGTATAGTATATGGATGCAGGATTGTTCGCGATGATGCAACAGGAGAGATAGAAGTATACAATACAGGCAAGGGTGGAGACTACTACAAGAGGATAGAAAACATAGATGTATTCTTGAATAACGGTTGGAGACAAGGTTGCTATGAGGTTTCATTGGACAACTACAGAGACAGGCTTGACAGGATAGAGAAGATGATTAGGAATGAGGTGAACGGAAAACGAAATCCAAAACAGATTCAGTCTTACAAAACTCAAAGAGAGAGCGTGCTAAATAAGTACGCAGAATTAATGGTTAAACTAAATAAAATAAAGTAAAATGGCAAACGCTAAAAAGAAATCAGTGTTCGAGACACTGAACGCAATCAACGTCAACGGACGTACAGAAACAAAGAATGGACTAACGTATTTGTCTTGGGCTTGGGCTTGGGCAACAGCAAAGGAACACTATCCGGAAGCGACGTATACAATCTATGAGAATGCAGAAGGTGTGTTCTATCACAGAGACCACAACTCAGCTTGGGTAAAGACAGGAGTGTCTATCGAGGGCATCGAGCATATCGAGTACCTACCTGTAATGGACTTCAGAAACAACTCAATAGAGCTTGTAAAGATTAAGTCTACTGATGTTAACAAAGCTATACAACGTAGCTTAACCAAGGCTCTTGCTCGTCACGGACTTGGGCTGTATGTGTATGCAGGAGAGGACCTTCCATCAGTAGAGAAGGAGCAACCTAAGAAAGCTCCTGTAAAGAAAGCACCTGCTAAGTCAGAGAAAGTGTCGTCAGCGACACCGAAGATGCCCGGTATACCAAAGGGTAAATGGGATGACTTCGTGCTGTATGTTACAGCAAACAAGAAGATGGGCTTCAATCAGCTCGTAGCAAACATTGAGGCTAAGTACACACTGACTGAGGCTCAGCTCAAGGAAATCAAAAATATTACAGGATAATGAGCGACGTAATAGAACTACTCCGTGATGACCAAGAGTATTACGGAGGGGTAGGTAAGCAGTACCTATCCAACTCAGACATAGGAACACTGCTAAAGAGCCCCGAAGAGTTTGGGTTTTCACGTCCCGACAATAAGAACTTTGCAGAGGGTAGATACTTTCATCAACTGATTCTTGAACCGGAGAAGGCTAAGGAGATACACACTGTGGACTTCGCAAGCAGGAATACAAAGGGTTACAAAGAAGCCTGTCTTGATATGAACCTTGAGGTTCTGCTACTGAAGAAAGAAGCGGACCACATTGAGAACCTTGTATCAAGAATGACAGGCAACCTTGATTTCTTCGAACTCATACACGCAAAGGGAAACATCTTTGAGGTCCCTAATATTATGACGTACTCCTCGGTGATTGATGACAACCATTCAGTTACTCAGTGGAAGGGTAAGGCAGACATCGTTGGAAAAGATTATGTCATAGACCTAAAGACCACGTCAAATTTAGATGACTTCAAGTGGAACGCACGCAAGTACAACTACGATAGTCAAGCATTCATATACCAAAGACTATTCGGAAAACCGATGATGTTCTTAGTCATTGAGAAGCAGACAGGTAGAATGGGAATGTTCACAGGTAACGATGACTTCTATCAGAGGGGACAGGACAAGATGCACAGAGCAATAGGTGTGTACCAAAAATTCTTTTCTGAAGAAAAAATTCTTGACATAAATAATTACTACGTCAAGGACGAGATATAATTTTACAACTCACGCGCAGTGTATCCGATGTATTGTGTGTGGGTTTATTTTTTAATCATCGGAATCAAATACTATAATATGGCAGAAGAAAAAATTTTTGCAGACGGATTTGTCTTTAAGAGACAAGAACAAAACACAGCCTTGATACCATTGGCTCCAACAGAACCCAATCACTTTGTCTTAGGAAGACTAAGCGTGAAGACTGAGGATGCTGTAGCTTGGCTGAAAGCACACACCAACAAAGATGGTTGGGTGAGTATCAACATCAAGCAATCAAAAGGAGGAAACTTCTATTGTGATTTGGATACGTGGGAACCAAAGAAACAGGAACCACGAGTTACTAACAATCCCGAACCCGCTGTAAAAGATTTACCGGCGGATGACCTACCGTTTTAAATTGGTCAGCTTATTGGTTAGAAAGGGAGTGTCGTCAGCGACACTCTTTTTTTCCCTTATAAGATGTCAAGTTTTTCTCTGTATATCTTTTATTATTTCTTTTCTTTTATTATTATTATCCTTAATACAAGAGAAAAAAGTTAACATAGTATACAACTCACTGATAATCAGAGAGAAACTTAACATAAAGTCAACATCAACTCAACACTAACACTAACAAAGATGACAGATTACAGAATAACTATCTTCAGAAACATTAAAGAAACGGACACACCGTTTCACAGACCTATCTCCGCTATCCTTGAAAGGATAAAGGATGGAGCAAACAAGGAGCTCGTAAAAAAGATAAGACTTGAGACAAAAAAGGCAGAGCGTAACGAGCTAAAGAAGCAACTGCCCGCCATTTGTTTCAGCGGTATCTTCACCAAGAGAAGCGACTCTTCAATACAGGAACACAGCGGACTGATATGCTTGGACTTCGACGGATACGAAAAGAAAAAGGATATGCTACAGGACAAGGAGCAGATGACGAGAGACAAATTTGTTTACTCGGTTTTTATATCTCCGTCCGGAAGAGGACTAAAGGTTCTTGTAAAGATACCACAGGACACCGACAACCACGTGAACTATTTCAACTCACTTAAGAATCACTTCGACAATCCTCACTTCGATATCACGTGCAAGAATCTATCTCGTGTGTGCTACGAGTCTTACGATGCACTCATCTACTTGAATGAGAACTCATCGGTATGGGACAAGATTGACGAGAGAGAGTATCAAGAGAAGAACACATACAGGGATGCTCCAACGATACCAATCACGGACGAGAATAAAATTGTTGACATACTGCAGAGATGGTGGGAAAAGAAATACCCGATGTCAGAGGGACAGAGAAACCACAACTGCTATGTGCTCGCCGCTGCGTTCAATGACTTCGGTATCAACAGGAGTCTTGCTAAGTATGTACTAAACAAATACATATCCTCAGACTTCACTGAGCGTGAGATAATAAGAACCATTGAATCAGCATACTCAAACACTCAGAACTTCGGAACTAAATACTACGAGGATGAGGACAGATTAACTTCAATTAAAGTAAAGTTAAGGAGGGGTTCATCAAAAAAAGAAATCCGGAGTCAGTTAGCCGAGTCGGACTTGGATTCCGAGACAATAGACTCAGTATTACAGAGGGTAGATGAGGAGAATAAAGAACAACAGTTTTGGTCCAAGAGCGACAAGGGTGTTATCAAGATTACTCACATCCTATTCAAACAATTCTTAGAGGACAACGGGTTCTATAAGTATTGCCCGGAGGGAGGGAAGAACTATGTGTTCGTAAAGGTTACTAATAACCTCATCGACCACACAGACGAGAAGAGTATCAAGGACTTCATATTAAACTATCTGATAGAGCTTGACGACATAGCTATATACAACTACTTCGCAGACCAAACAAGGTTCTTTAGAGAGGAGTTTCTTACCCTGTTATCAACGATTGATATCTACTTCATTGAGGATACGAAGAACTCTTCGTACCTGTACTACAGGAACTGCGCTGTTAAGATTACTAAGAATGAGATTACAACTCTTGACTACTTAGACTTGGGTGGGTACGTTTGGAAAGACCACGTGATAGACAGAAACTTTTCCGTGTGTGGTACAACTGAAGACTTCAGCTATAGAAAGTTTATCAGTAACATATGCAAGAACAATGAGAGCAGGATAGCATCAATGGAATCCACGATAGGATTTATGATGCACGGATACAAGAACCTGTCTTACTGTCCTGCAATCATCCTTAATGATGAGGTGATATCAGATAATCCGGAGGGTGGTACAGGCAAGGGGTTGTTTATGAATGCGCTATCCAAGATGAAGAAGGTGGTGACCATTGACGGAAAGTCATTTGCATTCGAGCGTTCCTTTGCATACCAACTCGTGAGTGCAGACACGCAGATACTTGTGTTCGATGATGTCAAGAAACACTTTGACTTCGAGAGATTGTTCAGCGTTGTTACAGAGGGGCTGACATTAGAGAAGAAGAACAAGGATGCTATCAAGATACCATTCAGTAAGTCGCCTAAGATTGCAATAACTACCAACTACGCAATCAAGGGAGCAGGGAATAGTTTTGCACGTAGAAAGTGGGAGCTCGAACTTCATCAATACTACACCAAGAACTTCACACCGTTAGATGAATTCGGCAAGCTGATGTTCGGTGATTGGAACGATGCAGAATGGTGTGAGTTTGACAACTATATGGTTGGATGTCTTCAGTCTTACTTGTCAACAGGATTGCTTGAGAGTCAGTTTGTAAACCTAAAGGTGCGACAGCTTTCAGCAGAGACGAGCCATGACTTTATAGAATGGTGTGGACTGATAAACGGAGCGCAGCCAAATGAGAACTTGGTGGTTGATGAGAGAGTTATAATGCAGGAGTGCTATTACGATTTCATACAGGAGTATCCCGACTACGGACCTAAGAGTCGTATGACAATCAGCCGTATAAGATTCAACAAATGGTTGGTTGCCTATGCAGTGTATGCTACAGGCTCTTCTCCACAGGAGGGCAGAGATGCATCGGGAAGATGGATGAGAATGAAGAGACCGGAAGAATTAAATAATCAAAGAAATGTAAACAACTAAAAACCAAAATAAAATGAGTATAGATAATCAAATTTTTGCACACTACAGAGAACTAAAGAAGAAGGAGCAGGAAGCTATACAGCTTCTACTAAAGCTCGGCTATGTCATTGGAGACAGAGAGGCAATCAATGAAATGGTAATGCTTATCAAGAGCAGGAAGGTAGACCTCATTGAGGGTGTTGATTCAATTGTAAAAGAACTAAACCAAAACAAAGAAGATGTGGAAAAGAATATTTAAACTAAATTTTTTTAGATATAAGTTTAGAATATACAGAAAAGTATGAACGATATCATAAAGAGAAGACCTTCGTACAGCAATGAGATGATGCTGAAATACTGCAACATTCTCGACAGGGTTGTATCTAAAACTCAGCAGGTAAAAAGAGGACGAGGCAAGTCAGCGGTTATGGTTGACGCGCCTGTTCACAAGTTTCCCAATGAGGTCAAGCAGAGAATTAAAAACAGTTTAGAACACTACAAAAAGACAGACGTGATAGAACTTAGAGAATACCAAAAAGAAATAATAGAAGAAGGAACTGAGATAGTAAACAAGAGTGGGTTTGTATACCTTGCGATGGAGGTGAGGACAGGTAAGACACTCACGAGTTTAGGAATTTGTCAACAGCTTAATGTTGATAACGTATTGTTCCTCACCAAAAAGAAAGCAATAGGCTCTATCAGTGATGACTACACCAAGATGTGCCCTACTAATTTTGCCCTGTTCACAATCAACTACGAATCTATACATAAGATTCCCGATTTGAAATGGGATGTAATTGTGTGTGACGAGGCGCATTCAATGGGTGCATTCCCAAAGCCGAGCAACAGAGCCAAGGCTGTCAAAGAATTGATACGCAAGAACAGGAGCAAAGTCATACTACTGTCGGGTACACCAACACCGGAGTCATACTCTCAGATGTACCACCAAGTGTATGGGATACCAACAAATCCGTTCAGTCAATACAAGAACTTCTACAGGTTCTGTGATGACTACGTGAACGTCACCGAAAGAAGAATCAACTCTATGACGATTAAGGATTACTCGAAGGGGTATGATACCATAGTGCAGGAGATGAGCCCTTACACAATAAATTACACGCAATCTGAGGCAGGTTTCAAAGTGGAAACGAAAGAGCATATTCTTTCAGTGAAGATGAAGCCGGTGATTCACAGCCTCGCAAAGAAACTACAGAAGAATCTTGTGGTCGAGGGTAAGGATGAGGTGATACTTGCAGACACTCCCGTTAAGCTGATGTCAAAGCTGCATCAGATATATTCCGGGACTGTAAAGTTTGAGAGTGGTAAGACTATGACATTGGATGACAGCAAGGCAGAGTATATCAGAGACAGGTTCAAGGGAAAGAAGATAGGAATTTTCTACAAGTTTAAGCAGGAACTAAAAGTCTTGATGGGTGTGTACGGGACAGACTATCTGACTACAGACTTGAGTGTCTTCAACGACACTGACAAGTCTATTGCTTTACAAATTGTATCGGGACGAGAGGGGATATCTCTACGCAAGGCTGACGCTCTTGTATACTACAACATAGACTTCAGTGCTACCTCATATTGGCAGAGCAGAGACCGTATGACTACCAAGGAAAGACTTAAGAGTGATGTGTATTGGGTATTCTCAGAAGGCGGTATAGAGCGAGAGATATACCAAGCTGTTTCTAAAAAGAAGGACTACACGATTCGTCACTTCAAAAGAGATTTGTTATCTTTGATAGGTGACGGAACAGCAGATACAGGCAAAAAGGATAAAGGAACTTGAGGAGCAGGGCTATTATGTTATCAAGCTAATCAAGACAAACAAGAACGGAATCCCCGACCTTATTGCTATCCCTCCCGACTCTGATGTTATATTCAGCGAGGTAAAAAAACCGGGAGGTAAACTGTCCAAATTGCAGGAGTACAGACTAAAAGAGCTAAAGGATTATGGTAGAACAGAGATATACAAAGGTGGGTAATATTCAGTACGACATTGACGATTGGTTCATCGAACAAATAAGAGAGATACCAATGGACTATGCGTTTGATATTGCGTCTCAGATTACAGAACAGGTAGATGAGCTGCCTGTAAAAAATGGTTGGACTCAGTATGTTGCAGGCGTATCTCACGCTCTTAAGGAACCGTTCTTCTTTAAGCTTGAATATTTAAACCAAGAGGAAGAGCTATGCTTATTCCTTGGAGTAGAGGAGGTAGATGTGGATACCTTCTTAGATTATATGAATGAAAATCAAACACTAAAATTTAATAAAGATGAAAAGAAATCCGAAAGTAGAGAGCCTGCTGATTAGCATTGTGAATTCTATATTTAATGTAGACATAAATAAAAAAAGTCGTAAGCAACAGGTGATAGATGCGAGGTGCGTATTCTTTAAAATATTATTTGACTTTAAATATACCAAGACTGATATCGCGGCGGTACTCGGCATGCACCACGCGAGCATTATACACAGCTTAAGGATGATGCCAATATATTTACAGCACGATTCGTTTCTTAGAGAGAAGTATGACAAGTGTCGACAAGATTTCAACGAACAGATTAAGGACGTGAACAACCCGATTGAGGTTACTAAAATAACACACGAGGATATACTAAGGAATAGAATGGTTACTTTAAAAATTGAGAACGATGCTTTGAAAAAACAAATAAAATCTTTACATTCGGAACTCAAGGAGTTTGGAGAGTATGCTCCTTTGATTAGAGTAATAAAGGATAGAGTACATAAAAATAATGTTGACGAATTCAAACGTAAGCTTAACACCATTGCAAATGGAATATAAAAACCACGCATAGGAGATGTCTATTTCTCCTCTTGATGCTGAAAGACTTACCCATATCAATCACGTTATGGGACAGCTTCACGACCATATGGATAGCATATATGAGCACCTTGTAGACAGAGAGATATCACAATGTGTTAAGGAGGTAGATGAAACTTTACTTAAACTAAAAGACTTGAGACAGTCGTTAGGAGATGGAGTGTAAGACTTGTATTCGTTGTAATAAAAGCAAGCCATTAAAAGATTATTGGAGCGCAGGAGTAAAGAACGGAAAGAAGCATTTAAGAAGAACCTGTGTTGATTGTTACAGGAAGGTAAAGAAAGATTACAAAAAGAGAAAGAAAGAATGGTACAATAATCTAAAGAAGAACTTAAACTGTGAGAAGTGTGGATACTCTAAGCTAACGCACGAAGAGTTTAGCCCTCACGCAATACAGTTTCATCATCACAATGACGATAAGGAGTTTAGTATAGGAGATGGAATAAATACAGGATATTCTCGAAAAAGAATTGTACAAGAGATAAATAAATGCAGGGTGCTATGCGCTCGGTGTCACGCAGAAGAACACGATAAATTAAATTAAATATATGTCAGAATCAAAAACAGTTTTAGAACAGATAATGGAAGACTTTCCGGATGGAACATTCCTATACCCCACAGGGTATGAAGATTGTGTAGTTGGTCTTCAGTATGCGAGCGACGTGCTCATAATGGACTCCAATAAAATTATTAATAAGCTAATAGTAAACGAGGGGTTAAGCGAGGTGGATGCTATAGAACATTTTGATTACAACATTGCCGGTGCAGGTGGAGATGGGTTTCCTCTATATGTATACATACCCGAAGAAGAATGAGCCCACGTTTTGAAACAGAGAAGGACAGGGACAGAGAACTAAAAGCCATAACAAAATTTGTTGAAAGATTCAGTGGTTCGTTCAAGAAGCTTGACCCATTTGATGTAGACTACAGGGTATATAATGATAAAGGAAACCTTATAGCTTACGTCGAAGTAAAAGGTAGACTGAGAGAAATGTCTGATGCTTATCCCCTTCCCATATCCGCAACAAAAGTAACCAAGCTGTGCGCTAAGAGGCTTAACCCTGTGATTATATGGGCGTGTGAAGACGGTATCATATACGGTAAGGTAAACGAGATTGTGGGTGAGGCAAGATGGGGAGGTCGTAAGCCACGTAAAGATTCGTACTCCGACGAGGAGCTTATGCTATACTATCCTAAGCAAAAAACATTCAAGTACGCAAAGTATTATTAGAACTTCCCCTAAATGGGAAAAAACTTCCCCTAAATGGGAAGTGTCGTTGAGGACACTAAGTATACTTTCTTTTTGAAGGTCTTAAGTTTTTAGGTTTCTTAGCCATATTTTCAAACCCATCTGTTGCGTAGTACAAAGCCACCTGCTTATCTGTAAACACTCTTCCACTTGGGCTTTGATTCTTGTTCTTCCCTATCTTTTTAAATGGCATATCTATAAACTTCCTAAGTCTCCACTTGATTTTTTCTTTTTCTTTGTCTTCTTTTTCTTTGTCTCTTTCTGACCTTCTATCTGATAGTCGCTGTAGTTAAGTAAGCGTAAAACTAACTCTCCTATATCATCGTACTCTCCTGTTGAAAGTTTCTGAAGATTGCTCCACCCTTTAGACATATTTCTTGCAGGAATACCGAACAACTCCATAACATCTGTACGCATTTTTTGCTGATATTTTGCCTTGGTTTCGGCTTTAGTTGACTGCTGATACTTCAAGTAGTTTTCGCCCAAAGATTCCATCTGAGAAAAGAATGGAAGGTTCCTAAGCCTCGCACCCCAAGGCTTCCCTTGAGCAAGCTGTGATGCACTGTACACAAGGTCACCCAAAACAAACACGGAGTTTATATTACCTAATAAAGCTGCCCAACCCATCTGCTCGGTGTCATCCTCGTCCCAATCTTGAGCCAATCCGGGGAGACCCAAACCAACCCATTGGAATAACATTGGAATAGCAAAGTGATAACTCATAAATGTTCTAAGATTATCTTTCACGCTTCCTTTCCCTTCTTGCTTTGCGGCTTGAAGGTCTCCCGTAACTGCAAGCTTGTACATTTTTCTGTACAACTCTCTGAGTGCATACGTTTCTTTTCTCAGCAAAGCTCTTGCCGAAGACGTAAACAAACTAAACGTTCTCATAAGTGCGCTTGATGTAGAGAATTCATCTTTATTAGCAACATCTTTAGACTGTTGCGTGCTCATAATCTGAGGTATCGTTTTTCTTATAGCAAAATTTACAACCTGTTCGTTGGTAGCTTTAGGATTTTTCTTTTTGAATTGGTCCTTGTAATAAGAGTAGACAGGTATCGAGCCCATAACTCCACCCTTATCACCTGTCTTAACCAAATACATCATAAAATTCATCACCTTGTTGTAGCTTTTATCAAACTTGGATGTACCTAATACCTCGTCAGCTCTTGCAGGGGTGTAGCTTTCCAACACCTCAACAAAATCATTTCTATTGTACCTGTCTTGAAGCTGTGCTGAAGCGTCGTACATTTCCTGCCAAGTTTTATTCCAAACTCCGACACCATTCTTCAACTCTTTTACAGCGTATCTGTTCCAATTTTTATAGCCTATATAATCGGCGAACGCCAAGGCAGATGTCATTTGTTTAAGCATAATCACAGGACTAAATCCTAACTTACTTAATGCAAACATACTTGTGGTTACACTAAACACAGCGTGCTCAGAACCAAGCCTTGCTTTGTTTCTGTTTATAACCTTGTCAATCTGATTCTTCAATACATTGTATGTGTCTTCTGAAGATGTAGCTACAATAGCAGCTCTGACCTCTTCGTTGTTATACATCTTGGTTATGTCTCTAACATTCTCTGCATAAGCCCTAAAGTATTCCATCTCATCTATGTATCTCTGCAGTGCGTTGTCTCCGCTCAGCGTAAGAATAGCTTTCTTGTTTTGAATTCTAATCTTCATTGAGTTGGTTCCCATCTGCGTGCTGAAAGAATTTGAATCCATATTCATCATATCAGCATCTTGGTCTGAGCCCTCCCTTACTATACTACCTGCATAGTTTTTGTAAGAGCCCATATTGGTACGGTATATCGTCTTGTATATTTCGTTGTACCTTTCATATGCCGCAGGGAAAAATTCATTGACTTGCCAATCAGCCCACTTCACAACTTCGGGTTTTAGATTGTTGTTTATCTGAGCCATAATGTCTCCTGTATTCTTACCCCATCCCCGCTTATTTATAATGCCCGGATGATTGCCTATGTCTTTGTACTGATTGTACATATAGTACATTTCATTCTGACTCATTCTGACAGTAAGAGATTTTATTTCTTGATTTATTTTTCTTACATCCTTTTTTCTTTTGGTAGTCTTTAGTTTTTCTTTTAGCTCTGCTACTTTTTTTACATCAATAAAAATATCTGTGTTTCTTTTCTGATTATTTTCCGTTATCTTCTGATAGTTTTTTCCAAAGATTCTTTCAGCGTTTTCTTTTAGGATATCGAACTGCTCTTTCTTTCCTTGATAGTAATCAAAGTTTGACTCGCTAAACTTTTCTCCTATAAGCTCAGCAGACTTACCGCCAAACATCTCACCCATACCTATTGATATCTTAGATGTCAATCCTGCTACGTCTTCCACCCTGTTACTGATGATAGAGAATGGCTTTAATATTTTACCTATGAACTTAACCATTATGTTAGAGTTATCTTTTAGGTTTTGCTTTTTTGCAATTTTTCCTTTAGCTTCCTCGACAGATTTGGTGTCATTAAAGTTTATGTCTACTCCCGATACATCTTTAAAGAACTCAGACTTTATGTTGTTGTATCTTTCTTTTGCTTGCTTGATAACTTCGTTATACGCTTGACGTTCTACCGTCAACATATTCTTAAGAAGCTCCTCCACCGCACCGAACTCTTCTGCTTTCGCAGGGTTTGTGTTCTCCATAAGAAGGGCATCGTTGTACTTTATAGCCACGTCTATATCATACATACGGTCTTGGTCCTCCTTGGTGATTTCATTTTGACTTTGAAGTTTATTGAACTCTGTTCTAAGCTCTATAACTTTGTCCTCAATTTCTTTACTCTGTACGTTTAATTTATCCAACTTCTCTTGTGCCTCAGCTTCTTTCTCTTTAAGCTTTTCTGTCTTAGCGTCATCAGTTTCTTCTCCAATCTTTTTACCTATACGTTGAATCTCAATCTCAAGCTTGGTAATTTTTTCTGCAGCCACAGGTTCTAATACCAACTCCTTTCTGATTGCATCTATTCTTTCTTGTGCTTCGGGAAGCAACTTACCCTTTCTCCTTGAACCCTCAATAGCTGTGGTCTTTATACCTAACTGCTTGTTGATTTTCTTTATAGAGTCGTTAACTCTTTGCTCTGTAATGATACCAATGACATCGTTCATTACCAATCGAATGTCATCTTCGGGTTTGACAGGAAGACTTTCAAAGGATTTGTAGTATTTAGCCGCCGCAACTTTTGTTAACAGCTTGTTTACCATAGGAGTTTTCCACATACTTTGTGGCATATTCTTTCTGATGAACATACTTAGCTGAACCCTTAGCGCACTTAACTCCTTGGCTCCTCTTCTTCTTTCCTTTACCACCTGCTTCATCTTCTTGATGTCTGCAGATAGCTCGTCGCTTATAGAGATTTGTAAGCTGTTTATAAATATAGGCTCCAAGCTTTTGCGTAAAGTCTCGTTAAAAGTTTTAAACGTTTGGTCTCTGTTTAGTATCAAAGATGCCTGTGCCGCAATCTCTACTTGAGGGGCGTTAGGGTTTCTTCGAGACCATTGATTAATCTTCTTTCTGTTTCTGTTGTACAACTGAACTCCTGCATTAAATCCTCCCGGTACATTGGCGAATGCTACAGGAAACTTCTGACCAAACAGGTCCGACTCTACAGCTAATGCTTCGTTAATTTCTTTTATGTTGTAGCCTCGTGACTGAGCGTAAATTCTAATTGCTTCGTCACTGTTTCCATCTCTTCTTGTCTTTACAATAATTGTATTTAAAGAATCCTCCTCTCTAAACATAGCTTCGGGGATTCCTATCTTTGGAATAAGCTCGTTCCTTTTTACATTCTGAACCTTCTTCCCTTGGAATATATCCGCCAATGCCATACCTAAGAACTCATCAAGAGTGATGTCTTGTAGCTCGCTTACCTTTATTTTCTCAGAGGTTTTAAATGTGGTCTGTATGTATTTCCACATACCAAGCAACCACTCTTTGAACTTGGATTGTATTCCTGCTTCCGCAATAGTCTCTCCCTTGTTCCCGATAAGAACAGCCATAGCTTCTTTCGCAGCCTTGGCTTCGTTACCTTTAAACTTCTTTAATTGTTTTTGATACTCATTACCCTCTTCCTTAACTAATTCTACACCTCTCGCATATATCTTTTTCCCCTTTGGTGTAGTATCCAAAAAGTCTTGCCATACGTGACCAAACTCGTGGATAGATGTGTTAAATAATTCAGACTCTGTGTTGTGAACATCGGGATTTATAAAGATGTCTCCATTTTTTGTCACACCATACAGCACCTGTCCTTTTAACATTTTTGTCTGCGTAGTTTCGGCACTAACAATATTATCAAACGACTCCTTGTCTGTGGATACGACTGTGGTCGGGAAAGATTCATTCATAAATGCCATTATACCTTGTGCCCTGCTAACATTTGCCTGCGCTAATGCTCCAACAAATTCTGCGTTAGGTAATCCATTCTGAACTCCAATAGCTTGCGTAAGTATTGTACCTACACTTGCCTCTTCAAGCTCTCCCGGCTTAGCTGATGTTTCTTTCTCTGCTTTAGTTAACTTATCAAATGTCTTTTTGCTCATCACCTTACCCTTTTTGTCTTCAGCAATAAGACCCTTCATAGCATTTGAAAATGCTTGAGGATATGCACGTACTACAGACACAGGGTTCTCAAGTATACCTATTGTTTTTCCTTTTGTTCCAACAGGATAATTAGGGTGATTGGTTTCTATTACAGCCTCGCTTAATGGTAGGGGCTTTAGCTTGTTTGTTTCTGCATTAAACGTTCCAATTTCTACCGCTTGTAGTGCTATGATATTTCTTTGCGGAACATTCTTTAACTGAGGCTCGGTAATTAAATCTGTAATAGGTCCAAGATGCACAAGCTCTACAGCTTCTTTAGTCATCCCTTCAATCAACGCAGCAGGTACTGCCTTGCTTCCTGCTGTCATTTTTTTTGGCGTTTGACCTGCTCTGTTTGGTCCACCAAATGTTAACTGCTCCAACAACACCCTTCTTGCAGGAAGTGATATTGTATTTATAAACTCATTAGTGATAACATCATCTATGCTTTTTGGCTTAACTGAGTTAAGAGTTTTTAAAGTTTCTCTATGCCCTGTTATTTCTTTCTTGTAATTTTTTATCGTGGTATCCGTGAGAGGTTTTCCTGTCTTTGCACTTACACCCGATTTTATTGTAGCTTGTCTTGATGCAATCTTATCGTTGATAGATTTCTTTAATTCCTTCAAAGCTTTCACTTTGTTCTTCTTTGGAATCTTTGTAAGGTTGTCTTGTAGTACGCGGAACGCAGCTTCGTTAGAAAGCATTGAGCCCTCGCCCATCTTGACAACAGACATAGGTATGTGCCCCGAAAATTCGGGGTTCTCTTTCCACCATTTTTCAAAGACCTCTTGATTCTCTTCGTATGCTTTTACAGCTTTATTGTACAGGTCTTCAGCCTCTTTTTCTGTAGTGTTAGCCCACGCAGCATTCTCATTTCCCTCTGTACCCGTGAAACCTAAGCCACCTCGAAGATTAAATATTACATTTCCTGTAAACGGATTAACAATATCTCCTGTTCTTAGTTGGTCTGATATCGTGAAGATTGTAGGTATACCATCTATAATTTTTAAGGATGAAATAGTTGGAAGCTTTCTTGACGTTCTTTCATTTAACTCTGCAACATCTATGCTTACACCTTCTGTTGTCTCATCTAAGTTTGTAGATGTATTGCCCGATGGCAGCTCATTCATTTTATCAAGTACCTCAAATACATTATCGGCTTTTTCAATAAACTCTTCTTCTTCCTCCTTAAGCCTTCCTGTTGCACTAATATAATCTAAATCAATGTTTCCTGTCTTATCTTCAACAGCTTCCTTAAAGTCCTTCTCTCTCTGAACCTTTGCTTCATCTTTAGTTCTAAAATCAAGGTCCGAATTCGTATCGTTAAATACGCTTGTCTCTTTTTTTAACTGTCTATTTAATGCTCTTTTGTATTGTTCGTAATTAGTATAGCTTTTTATGCTTTGTTTTCTTACCTTTCCCAAAGTAGTGATGTCTTCTAAACTTGTGCCTTCGGGGTATATAAACACATCATAAACAGTTTCACTTGAGGCAAAACGCCCTACGCCTCGTTTCACGATTCTTTTTCGAGTTGCTGTCCTGTTATTTAAGGCTACTAATTTTCCGTCTGCGTTTTCTATTTCACTTAATTTGTTATTAAATTTTTCTGAAAAACTTTTTTGAACAGCCGGTACAGCTTCCTCGGTGACTTGTTCATCAAGGCTTGAAAAAGTTTCACTTTCCGGAATGCCTGTGAGCTCATCTATAGGTCCCTCTTCGGTAGTCACTTCTTCCTCAGCTACAGGTGCGGCTTCCTCTTGAACCTCCTGCTCAACCACTGTTTCAACGGGTGTCGTTGGCGACACTTCATCCTGCTCTAACCTACGTGCAATCATCTCAGCTTCCGTTCGGGTGTCCGCGTCAACATCCTCACTTACCTGTATGGGTGTCGTTGGCGACACTCGCGTTGGCTGTTCTTGTGTTACTGCTCCCTCAGCTTGCTGAGCTTGTTGGTCGGTTGTTAAAACATTTTCTTGCTGAGTCTCAGCGACAGCTTCCTCCTGCATCTGCTCACCAAATTGATTCCGTATCTCTTGCTCTACACCATTTTTTAAAGAATAGAATGTACGGTACGCTCTGAAGTCTCCCGTAAATGTACCGTCTTTCTTTTCTTGGTCATACTTCTTTGTGGCTTCTGCAAGCTCCTGCTCAGCCTCTTGTGCAAGAACAGCTATGTCTTCGTTTAAAATATCAATCTGTCTTCTCTGCTCCCGTGTGGTTGCTTTGTCAAGAGGTTTAATTTGATTCTCTAAGTTTTGTCTTTTCATTAGAAAGCCAAGCATCTTCTTTTGATACTCTGCGGCATACTCCGGTCTGACAGACTTAGACTGTCCAACAGCAAACTCAAAGTCACGAATGGTTTGGTCTACCTCCTGCTGTGTGTACACCTCACCCGTTGCTTTGTTTATTTCCACCCCCACTTTAGAGTTCCAAAACGCAGTTTGGTTTGCTAATGTCTCAGAGAATCTTGGGTCTGCGGTTACGCTTCTAAACACATCAAAAGCAGCATCCTTTATTTCCGGTATCCTGTCTTCTCTTTGAGCCATTGAGATTCCACCCGGCATACTCATAACAAAACCGCCGACTGCACCTACTTTCCCTGCGTGGTGTGCACGGTCAAAAACTTCTTTATTCATAAGCCTACCGCCTAAGTCGGCAACTCCTTTTATATCTTGAAAGTTTGTTGAAGTTTGAAAATAGTCTACATCTTTTATAGCGTCGTATATTTCTAATCCATAAACCTCTACCAAGTCTTGAAAGAATTCTGTCTCATACTCTGCCGCCATACCAACAGCACCTGTCGCTGCTACTGTTGCAGCTTTGCTACCAAATACTTTTTTAATTGTCTCAACAAAAGTTCTTGACGTTTGCTGTGCCGCAGGTCTTGCTCCAAAAGATTTAAAAACTTTTGTAAGAAGCCTTGATGTTGCGGAAGAATTTTTAAGTATGTTTCTAAGACCAAACTCTTCAAGCAAAGCTACAGGTACACCAATGCCTATTTTTAATGCGTTCTTTTCCCATTCCGGCATATCATCCAATTCGGGATTACTCCTTATAAGCTTGTCTATATGGTCCGCGCCCATACCATAAAAAGCCAATACCCTCGCAGGACCTGTAAGCATTGCAGGCAAAGACCTTGTAAAAGTGGTCAAACCTTCTACTATAATTCCACCGTCTTCATTGAAAGCTTGAAGTGTTCCTTCGTCAGCATATCCTGCAGGAGCTTTCCATTCCCCAAGGTCAGCATCGTAGGTTATGCTTCCGTTTTTAAGAAAATCTTCATTCCCTCCACTAATAAGATATGGTAATAACAACCTACCTGCGGTGCTAACGGGAACACTATTTTTTTCTTTCCAATCTTTTCTTTCTTTGTCTGTCCAATAGCCTTCCTCATACTCATTATAAAAAGCATTGTTTATTAAACCCACAGTTTCAGCACCTTGGTTGATAAGTCCCCCTGTAAGAGAAGACATACCGTCTGCAAATTGATTAAAAAATATTTCGCCTATTTGACTGAAATCCCAATCTCCCGTCTTGGATAATAGCCTTGCGCCTGCAACACGCTCCATTTCCTGTTTCATACCAACCATACCTACTTGAGCCTTGATTGCAAACTCCGCACTGTTTTGTATTTGCTTATTGGTAGAGTTTAACTCAGCTTCTTTGCTTTCATACTCAGCTCTTAATTGTTGGTTAAGGACATCGTTGTTTAGTTTATCACCTAAATCTTTTAGCTCCGCTTTCAATACCTTCACTGACTCTTGTCTTGCCTCTATGTTTCCGACAAGAGATAGCACTGCTTCGTTGTCTTCCTTCAACATTTTTCTACGACGAGTGTCATAGCCATTATTAAAGTAAGCATCTGCGTATGTGTACTCTTCTCCAAGACCTACCTTTGATGGGTCAGATGGTCGCTCCATTGCCTGCGCTACAATGTCCTCATCAGATATATCAGCGGCATTGTAGGAGTTGTTCATAAACCTTTTAAGGTTAATGGATACATCTTTGTCTGTTGCTTCGGTCCAATTGTCAAGTGGGAATTCTTTTTTTCTTCCGTCGGGACCTGTAATTAATATGTTGTCCCCTACACCAACTTCCTCAAATGTAAATCCGTACTGCCCAAACTTTCTTGTAAATTCTTTTCTGAATCCCTGTTCTTCTTCCTGTACGTAGTTAAGAATATTTATGTTGTCTATTGCTGCGCCGAATCCATAGCCCTTCGGTAAATCTTTTGGGTCGTAATAATCCCCAAGAAACTCAATATATCCCGCTGCTTTTTTCTGTGAACGTATAAGGTCTTTTACCCTTTCTTTGTATTCAAACTTTGCTGCGGCAATATTATCTTTATTTATAGTTCCGTCTGCGTTTAAAGCAAAGTTATAAAACTCCGGTCCTAATTCTACCTGTGGCTTTGCTCCGCTTAGAACCTCTTCTAAAGAAACTACTTCAGATGGAGTTAAAATTCCTTTTCTTCTGCCATTAGCAACCTCAAGCTCTTTAATCTGCGAAACAATCCTATCTCTTTTTAATTGTGAGTCGGACCTGTTATTATTATACCTACTGTTTTTTCTTTCTTGGTATGTGATTCCGCTCTCCGCAGCTTCGAGTTTAGTCATTAACCTTTTTCTCTCAGACTGAAACATATCTTCCTCAAGGGATATGTCTCTTAACCCTTCGGTGTACGCACTTTCGTCTCTTGCCATTGGCTGAGAAGTAACCTCTACAATATCCTCTACGGTTACGTCTTGCGGAACATCTCCTGTAGCTACATTTTCTTGATAGTCCTCCATCATAGGAGAGCCTGCAACAGATGTGTAATCAGTAAAGTCTATGGATTCCGAAGAACCATCTGCCGAAACAGATTCCGAAATGCTTGCGCCCACTGCTTGAGTAGGTTCTTTTTTTTTTAAAGGTTCAACTTGTGTCTGTTCTTCAGAGCCTATTAACACCTTAAAATCATCAATAGTTTTGGCATAACCGTTACCTCTAACATATTCAAAGTTGTCATTCAAAACATCATTATCGGTTGATAATAAAACTTTAAATTCATCTATGGTTTTGCCATAGCCTAATGTTTTAGCACGATTGAATAAATCAATTACTACCTCTTCGTCCATTGTTTTTTATTTATTTGAATAGTCAATACTTGACGAACCTGTTACAGCTCTATTCTTTGTTATAGTCTCTTGGTTCTTACCTGCAAATTGCTTTGCTGCTCTCTTAAGTTCCTCTGTTGTAAATTTACCATCACGAGCCCTTGCTATAATTTTACCGTTTGACGTTATTACTTCGGGGTCATTAAAATATGAATCTGAATTCGTATCTATACTTACACCTAAACCTTGTTCTGTAAGAAGATTTTTTACATCCTCCACAGTCGTTGCAGCTTCTAATTCTGTGTAGTAGCTTTTTAAATTTTTAGAAGCGGTAGTTCCTGTAGGAATAAGTTCTGCTTTTGTATTTGAAAAAGCTTGAGCACCTTCGTCCGTGAAGTAGGACAATGTTTTCGTATAGTTAGGGGTACGTTTTTTTATTTTTTCCAAATCATTAATTCCGTGTACAATGTTACCAAGCAAAGCGTGGTTCTCTAAAGTCATATTATTTACGTCATAAGGAATAGACTGCTTGGTTCCATCTTTAACATAGTAAACTTTATTATCTGTTCCCACCCTTGAGAAATCTATGCTTGTCAAATTGTTCTCTTTAGCAATATCACTATTTATAAGTGCGTTAATTTTTGCGTCTCTATCTTGAGCGTTTTTGGCGGTCATTATTCCGTTCCAAGCATCAAGCGCAGTGTAGTTGTTTTTGAGGGCTTGGTTATCATCATATATTTTTCCTCGTAATGGGTCGTAACTTTTCATACCTGCTGTCTTAGCCTCATTGCTTGTTGATATCTTGCTACGTAGCTGTGTCTTTAAATAGTCATAAGCCATTTTCTCTTGCTCCTCTGTAGGTTGCGCCTCAAGACCCGTAGGTGTCATCTTGTAGAATATAACAGATTGGTCTCCTTTTGCGTGTGCCGCTTTAGCCTTCTCCTCATCAAACTCTTCAGTAAAAGTTCCGGTTAAATTCTCTGTGAGTATTGATGTTACATTAAAAGGATTAACCAACATCTCCTCAATAAGAAGCTTCTCTGCCCCCGAATAAGAGTTAGCCGCCATAGTCTCATCAAATTCTATTTTAGATATTTCTTTATCAGCTAATTGTTTCTGAAGTTTTGCCAATTCAGCTTTGGTTAAATACATTCCTTCTTTTTTGTCAGACATAGCGAAAATTGTATTGGCATCTCCTCCTCTTTTAGCTAAATCAAGCATCTGTGTCTTTACCTCTCCAAGACCATCGGCTGCGTTGGCTGTTGCTGTAGCAACATCAAAGTAATCATACTTAGCCTTAATTCTATTTCTAAGCTCACCAACCGTAGCAACGTCATTAGGGCTATCGCTAAGGACCCTAACCTCTTTTCCATCAATGGTCTTGGTAATGTACTTACCTAAGCTAACCACCCCTGTGTTTGGATTAATGACAGCATCTACATTTGAAAGGTTACTGAGCCCTTCTATCTGAGCCATTAAAGCAGACTCTAATTGCTGACTTCTATTAGCAGGGTCTACGTTATCTATCCTTGACAACTTATCTTGATACTCAGCCTCGTACTCCTTAGCTAAGTCAAACATCTGAGTTGTTCCGTCGTTGAGGTTCTGTCTTAGGACCGCATAGTCATTTGGCTTTAGTATACCCGACTTTAATAACCTGTCTTGAATNAGTAACTGCTCCTGCGCCTTACCGCCAAACTTAATCGCAAACTCGTTTGCAGTTTGAAANTCACCGGAAGGTAAGTCTTGTAATGTTTTTCCATACTCCCTTGATGCCTCATCAATAGCCGCTTTCTTTTCCTCTCGGATACGTGCTTCTTCTTGAAGCATATCGGTCATTCCTTTACCGACCTGCGCCCAATTTATTGTTGAGTCTGCGCTCCTCTCTGCGTATTTATAATAGGTAGCCATAGTTTATTTAAAGATTAGGTCCTTGATTTGGGTCTTGATAAGCATTAGTAAAATCACTTCCAAAATATAAATTTTGTCTTTGAGTTTTTGACATACCTTTTTTAAATCCTCTATACTGTTGAGGACTCATATTCTGATAGTATTGCTGTGTGACAGCATCTCCAAACTGACTTGCATTAATGTTAAATGGATTATTATCCATCATTGAGGGACTCATAGAATTAGGGTCAAATGTATTTTTAAGTGTACTCAGACCGCTTTCAGTTCCTGCCATTTTTCCTATAGCCGCTCTTTGAGCTGTTTGATTCTGTTGGTACAATGGAACCATAGACAATCCCTGTTGAGCCACACTTCCAATCCCTTGTATTCCTTCAGATATCTTAGCGGCACGCATCTCTTGCGCCTGTGCCGCAGCTTGCTGTGCTCCTGCAACCTCCTCTAAGTCTAACTGAACACCAAGGTCACGAAGACGTGAGTCCTCTTGAGCCGTGAGCTTCTCAAGGTCCCCAAGCTCTTTTGCCATAGCTGTTCGTGTAGATGCTTGTTGCTTCTGACCTGCTAACGCAAGTCTTCCTACACCACCTGCAACACCACGCTGACCGGATTCCTGTAGAGCTTGTAGTGCTCCTGCCTCGGCTTGAAGCGTAGCATCACGCTCCAACTCATAAGCCTCTTTGTTGATAGCAAGGTCCTCAAAGTAGTTCACGTCTAAAGCAGCACGAGCGTCTTTCATAGCATCATCTGCTTTTCTTTCAGCAGCCTCACCTAATTTCTTTTGCTTGCCTGCCTGTGCAAATGAAGCAGCGGTTGTTCCTACTGTTACTGCTAAACTTGCTATTCCTAATCCTAATGCTATTCCTGCCATAATTCTTTAATTTCATTTATAGTTTCTTGAGGTAACTCTCTGTAATTATTTGCGTAAACATCAGCCTCAGCTTCTTCAAAAGTTTTTGCTTCTGTTTTGTATACGCAAGCCCACTCAGTGTCCTCGTGAATATAAAGAACTCTTTGAGTCCCTGTCTGTGTAAAAATAGTATGAGGTCCCACTATTGTTTTAAGCTCCCCGCTGTCAGTCAAATAAGAAACTTTACCCTTTAGTAAAAAAGATGGGTGCTGTTGCTTATGAATCATACTAACAATAAGAGAACCCTTGGGCATAAACAACTCCCTTGTATAAAGACCATTTTCAATGTGCTGCTTTAAAGGATATGTTTCTGTCATCTCTTTTGACTGAGACGTTCCTGCTGTATGCTCCAAGACTCCTTCAACTTTTTTTAATTGGTCTTTAAAATCTTCTATTCTTTCCCATATAAGACCTCGGCTATGTTGCACATATTCAAGAATCTGTTCGGGTCTTTGTTCTTCTATTTTAGAAACTTCTAATATCTCCATACTCCTACAAAGATAGGAATTTTAAGGAAAACTTTTCATCACCTCAGACTTAACGGCAAATAACTCCGTTGCTGTTACATCGGTATTAGTAAGAGTAAACTCACAGTAGTGTCCTAATATCCCGTGTGACTCTGCTACTTGGTTCTTTATGAATAAAAAATAATCAGTCTGTCCGGGAGGGATAGCCCCTGCCGATGTGTCCACTACAATCTGATTAACGCCTGCAGGAAGGTTTATATTTATTGCTGTAACCGTACCGCACAATGTGGGGGTTGCAGGTGATGGTGGAGCGGGTGGTGGAGCGGGTGCAGGTGATATGAAATACAGCGTGTCACCAATACTCAATATGCTACCTATAGATGTGTTGACATTAAAGTTTATCTCTACCGCCGCAGGTGCTGCAGAGTTTACACTTGCCGATGCGCTGATACCATTCAAAGAACGCAGCGGGTATTCCGCCGCACCCGCAGGTGTAGTCCCTGTGTTTCTTATGAATGCAAACCAATCACCTTCTTTCTGAACGAAGTAAGAAGCATCAATAGAACCTCCCGTCTGTTGGTCTGAGCTAAATACTCCTGTCCAAGCTGTATCAGATTCAAGGTTAATAGTCTTGAATAACTTGTTCTCTAACGGAGTGTCGTTGAAGACACTCTTCATCATCGAAGCTGTGAAATTTCCATAGTACGTGTTCCTATTATCATTGGTATTGTGTCTGTAAAGATTCCCTCCCTTGAACGAGTACAGATAGTTGTTCATACCTATCATCATATCGGGGTAGTACGAATAGAAAGACGGGAATCCTTTTGAAGATTCGCTGTACGTTAATGTGTAGTTTCCTGTTGTTCCTGCCATATCTTTTAGCTAAAGTAATCAAATACAATATACATATACTCCTCTGTTCCGGCTGCAGGAATCGTGTATGTTCCTGTGATTGTAGGTATTGCACCTGTCTGCGGAAGCACCTGCAATCCGGGGTCTGTTAGTAAAGAATTATACCCTAAGAGTGTAGGAGGGTAAAGCGTTGTGCTTCTACAGAACAACATTCTATTACTTGGTTGAAACTTGTAATCATCTGATGGTGGTATAGCATTGCTTATCACAGATAAAACATCACCGTTGTTAGGTATTATACCGCCTCCTTGAAGAGCTGTAACCACTGTTGTGGAAGATACAATAGGTGCAGATATAGCGGGTTTACCCGGTGAAAACTCAACTTGCTCGCTCTGAAGTGCTGAGATAAACGAACCGTCTGTCCATTGATATTGATTATGAATAAACTTGCCTGCATCAGCAGAATCGCTAACACAAAAAGTCGTAAGTGTTATTTGCTGTGCCGCAGGGCAACCTACAGTTATTTCAAGAACAACAGTCTGCTTACCCGCTCCGGATGAAGGTGTCAGTGTAACAACAACATCATCATCTCCAACACTATTCTTGTCGAAAGTAATCGTTCCTGCACCAAGAGTATTAATAAATGTTGAGGTTCCTTGGTAGTCTTCAGCTATGGTTATGCCTCCTGTTGCGCCTGCATCTGAGGCTATAGATATTATATCGTAAGATATCGTACACACCCCTGTGGTTTCTCCAAGGTTCACTGTGAAGCTAAGCGGGTCGGCTTGTGTAACAGTAATGGTGCGTTTAACTCCGCAGTTTTGTGCCGGTTCTTCCTGTGGAATTTTAATTTCATTGGATGACAATACGTACTCATTCATATACGGGTCAAAAGCACCGAGCTTCTGAGTTTCTCCACTACCAATAAACAAATCTCTAAACCAAGAACGCATTCCCATCTCTGAAATTACGGTTAGCTGTTCTCCTTGTCCCGAACCTTTAAGCTGTATGAGCGCACCTCTTTTTGCATCGGTAAAGAATTTATAGAACCCCCACTTTACATAACTCTCCGGGTTTTGACTTATGCCATACTTCTCTACTCTCGCTATCTGTGTTCCTAATACTTCGGGTACAGAGGCTATAGAGCCACCGCCTGTAGAATCACTAAGTAAATTCTTTCCTGCAAGAACGTAAGATATTTTATCTTCTTGTAGCGTTAGTATATCAGTCTCCCTGCCATCAATAAGCTCTATTGAGCCAAAGGAGTCTTCTAAGGGCTTAAAGTTTGCAAGACCAAGGTTGAACTCATTGAGTTTATTTACGTTAGTCTCATCGTTAAATATACCACTGTAAGTTAAGTCTGCAAATCTTTCCATTCTGCGATAGTCCTCATTGGAAGTAGAGAAGAATCTTTCTCCAAGTTCCATAGGTTTACCAACTATTGAGTCTAATATTTTGTAGCTCTCAACTCCATTCCCAAACGAATAACAATTTCCAAAGGTGGTATTTATAATAGCAGGCTGTGTGGCTGTTTGGTCTTGACCTCCACCCGTAGCAGATGAGCCGCTATGGAATCCTGTTGCTTGGTCTATGGCGTAAGAGTCTGAGTCTTCGTACCACAAATCGGGACTCGCATCTGCAGGCTCTGTCTCAAAAACAAGTAGCTGCTCTGAACGGAATACCTTCCATTCACAACTAATAGATGACCTTTTCCTTTCGCTGTTACCGCATTTTGGTGGACCTATCATAATAAACCTAATGTCCGTTCCGTTTTTATACCATCTATAATAGTTTGTAAAGTCCCCCGTTGGCATCCCATAGTCAGATGCCGGAGAAGTCGCAACAGTAGGAATAAATGTGTTAGTAATAGTGCTACCGTCTCCTGTAAATGCTTCTCCGCTATTCAAAGTGTTTGCTATAGAATCTCCCAAAAACCACTCAACTATATCCGTATAGCCGTCGCTTGAAAAGAAGGTTCGTTCATAGGTGTAGGTTCTTCTCTCGCAGTTATTTGTTCCCTGTCCTGTGCCAATTCTTTCAAAACTAAACTTCAAAACTATCCTTGCTCTTTGTGGAATATCAAAACCGCCAAGCCCACCATAAGCCATAAGAGGTTGGTCGCCGGAGGAAGAGTTATTATCTACATTTATTTGCCCGGGATTTATTATAGCATTATCGGGCATTGTTACGTTTATATTACCGGGACCAATCTTCATATACGTCCCCGAAGGAACAGGAATAATTGTACCTGTAGAGTCTGTAGGTTTGGGCGCTAAAAATTCTGCTGTCTGCGCTTTTTTCTCTAAGACCACTATCTCTGTACAGCTTAATACAGGTCCTGCAGCATCTCGCTTCGCTTGTAAAACATCTCCTTCCTCCACCTTCCTTGTGTTCTGCCCTTCTAAAAGCATATAAGTATCTCCATTGGTGGAATCCTGCACATAGAAGTTAGAGTAAACAGTTTCGTAATCTTTTCTATCCGGCTTAACGCAGAACTTATATCTTGTAGCAAAAGATGGAGCAAGCTGCGACGGTGGTATCTCTACCTTAATTGAGTTTTTAGATATTGAGTTAGAACAAGGAACCTGCACCGAGTTGTTGGTGCTTACCAAGGCTGTTGTCGCTCTGTTGTACTCATCCATATATATAATCCCTACCTCATAGTTTCTGTTACTATGAAGGCTACGCGGATTGTTGGTAGTGCTAAATGTATTTATTGGATTTGAAAACTTAAAATATTCGTAGGTGTTTACCGTTGGAGAAGTTACGTCAAATACTCTTCGCATTGCAGGTAAAGAAAAAATAATGTACTCATAAGTTACATCCGCACTTGCAACGGTAGGGTACACACCCAAGCTCCCTACACCTTGGTTTCCATTAGCGGGAATATCATCAAACCCCGACTCAAACTTTGTCCTTGCTGTTGCTGTTCCTGCATCCAAGGTGTTCTGAATAGCACAGTTGATAACATCTGAAAATGTAAACCCACTACAAGACGTTGGATTTGCAGCGTCATACACCGGCTTCATAGTACCGCCCGGAAGTGATGTGCCAAGTTTATTTAAAAAGTCAGCAGAGGTCGCTAATTTATACGCAGCAGTAGATGTACCATCTGTTAAGAATGTTTCAACTAATGTGTATTCGAAGTTAATGGTAACAGAGGGTTGTTGGTCAGTTACACCCGCACCATTTGTGAAAGCGGAGTGGCTTAGGGTAAAATCCAAAGAAAGTGTAGAACCTGCAATCAATGATATGTTTGCTAATGGTCCTAAGTAAATCCTCATTGAAGCGTCTGTTACAGTAATCGGAGTTGCAGGGTCAGCGGTATATGCGCGGTTTGCAAATACAGTTCCCAAGCTAACAGAAGATATTTCGCTTGTAGTAAGAGATGTGGAGAAATCAAAATTTACATTATTCTTGTTTTTATCCTTCAAGTCATAACCCTCTACATAGTTTCCATATACAAGACGGTTTCCCATTAATGTTTGAGCCTTTGCTAATAGTGGAACATTATCATATGTCCTTAGAATTTCAGAATCCGGAAGTACCGTGAATACTTTATAACCACTAAAGTTATAAGTATACGTGGTGCTGTCAGAAATACCATCTGTGTTCTTGTCAAATTTCTGTACCACTCGAACAATAGAATTTGTAGATTCTTTGTACAATAAATCAAATCCTACTACCAAAGGACCACCTGTATCCATAGTAATGATTACGTTGTTGTCCTCATTCTGCATCCCTTCATTTAGAAATGTAGATATAGTTACATTGAATACGTCGGGCACAAAAGCAGGCTCGCTAAACTGAGAGATAGCCGAATACTGATTGTCTGCATATTTATATCTATATGCAAAACAAAGAAACCTTTCCTCTATGAAGTCATCGTTCCCCGGTATGGTATTAGTCTTTATAATTGGAGATGTAACAGGCGGCTTCTTTATAACAAGTATTTCTTCTTCAGTGAATTGGTCTATCAAAGGAGCTCCCGTAGGGTCTTGATAATTTTTTCTAACATTAATTATCCTTGGAGGATTTATGTTGTCGGTAAAAACAAGCAGGTCCTGTCCCGCCATATTGACACCGTTTATTAAATACGCAGGATTAAAGTTTAAAGTAGTGTTGGTGGTTGAGCCATTCTTAACACTGATTACGTGATACGTAATCACTTCTGTGTTTACGTTCATAGAGACAATCATATCAAGCTTTCCCGTTCCGCCTGCTCCTGCACCTGTAAAAGAAGAGTCGTGAATAAACCAATATATAGTCTCGTTAGCACTGTCTTCATATGCCCCTATACACTTTGCGTTAGCACTTAAGGCTGTTGAGTTATACTTTAATGTTGTAATCTGAGTGTTACCCTTTGAGTTCTCTACTGACCCTATCTCTGATGCTTCAGTAGAACCAAGTCTTACATTCATTGCGTCAATGTACTCACCGTTAGGCACAAGTCTTTCGTCCACAGACTTGTTCATTCTGCCTGCTATAAAATGTCTTTTTAAATTCGCCATATTATTTTATCCACTTATCTCTACCTCGAAGATTCATTAGTAATCTGCCGGGGTGAATGTTACTCATTCTAATTTTAGCATTCCTTAGTAACGCCATAGATTTTTTTCTTAACCTTGCAATGACATACTCCTGTGTTCCCACCTTAGAACTTAAAAGATTATACTCAATGTATGCGTATATATAATCTTCAAATAGCTTGTTAACGCTTACCAATGTGTCATCCCCATTCTCCATACCATCCGATACATACTCAAGGATACACTGTTGGTTCGCCATATCCGAGCTAAAATTAATCACACCACCTTTCTTATCTATTTTAAAAGTAGGATTTATGTTTGCTGTTTCTGTATTCAGACCAAACCTTGCGCCGATGCTGTAATCAAAGTACCAAGTACCGTCTATATTCCAACCTTCATAGTTGTTGTATACACTATTTTGATTTAGATATATAGACCTCTTGCTCCCTGTTATTCTATCAAAGTCTATGTTTGAGTTTTCGGGCTTAAGTATATTTCCGTCTTGGTCAAACAAGATTCTAAAGTTATTGTCCTGTAGGTAAGCATCGCTATAGTTAGTTTGAATATTTTCTGTTAGCGGTCTAAGTACACCGTTCTGATAAATAGATACTCTAACCCAATTTACAAAGTCGGGAGGAAGTACAAACCTTAAACTATCACTAACGTCAAGCTCTAATATCTTTATCTCTTTGAACGCGTCGTAGTTCAGCTCTTGTATACCACGCTTAGCGTGAAATAGAACCTTGTATCTCTCCTCGTTGTTTATGAGGCTATGGTTCCCGCTGTACATTAGCATAAAGTTGTTTACAATGTCATATAAACTGACGTACTGATAGGAACCCCAATTTGCATTTTCGGGATTATTACCGTTGTTTTCATAGTATTGATATGCTGTTATGTATGCCATAGTTTATCTTTCTTCTTGTGTATCTTCTTGGTCCTGTGCCTGTCCAAACTGTACTGCTTGAATTTCTCGTATTGACATTCCTGCGTACTGAAGTATCTTCATAATCAAAGAAGGCTCGTCATCATTAGGAAGCTCAAAGTCTTGAAAATCCGCTTGACTTGAATCAAATGATGGCTCTCCATTAGTAAGCTGAACATACGTCCACTTAGGGTCTTTGGGGTATCTTATGTACTGACATAATACTGCAGATGTTACATTAGATGGATACGCCGTCAATATGTTTCCCTCTTGAGAGTATGCAGGAAACAATCTGTTTGGTGCTGTTAGTGCTGAATTATTCAACATTGTAATCTTACCAAGCGTAACCTTCTCAAGTTCATTCTGCTTGGGTTTAAATATCACATACTTAGAACCATTGACCGTAAATATAGTTGATGCTAAACCAAGTGAAGTCTGTACCCCAACTGTAGTCACTGTAGATATAGTGTCCGGAATATCTGTTGTATTACAAACAATATCTCCTAATGCTACACCGTCAGTTACAAATGTAGCGTTAGCATCATCTAATGAATTTGGATTGCTTGCTGTTGTTGTGCCTGTTGTTACAATATCTTGATATGCCAACACCTTGTTGATAAGATAGTAATCGTCTCCTGTAGTTGTAGGAGAGGGTAGGTTGAATTGATTTATGGGTGCTGCGTTATTTGTATTGGTAAGAAACTTTGTTTCTGAAAAAATCTCAATAACCTCTTCATATCCTTTCTTGATATCAGCATACCCCGTACCGGACTGACGAGCGTTTTCTTTTAGTATCTGATAGTTGTACTGATAAAAGTAATCCTCAAATATATCCATCTGCGCTTGCTTGGCAAATAGATTAAAGTCTGATGGGGATATGTATCCGTAGTTGTTCTTGTTCAGTATAGATAGAACTGTATTTCTTACTGAGTTAATCATTCGTTATCTTCTTTACACAAAGATAAACAAAAAAAAAGAGGGCTCCTTAAAAGCCCTCCTTCAATAGGTTAAAGTAAGTATTAAGCATTTAAAATACTTGTTACTGCCTTTGGAAGAACCACTTCATAGTAAGCCTTCTGCCAAGATGTAGCAAGAGCTGTAGCAACTGCATCCAAAATCTCAGTATACACATCGTGAACTACTTGAGCTGCAGTTGTCACTGTAGTTGTAGTTCCGTCAAAATACTTAATAGTGACCGTAGTTGCGGTAGCGTTTGCCGTAGCAACTGCTTTGATTCCGTTAATAGCAATAAGCTGACCTGTAACAGGTGCGTTTGTAACTTTTAAAAATTTTTCCATTGTAAAAAATTAATGGGGTTAATAATACCACAAAGATAAGCAAAAAAAAAGAGGGATATTTAAACCCCTCTTGTTTGTAGCCACTTGATATAAAAGCCAACGATATATTACAAATATAATTAAAAAATTTTATTCTTCCATTTGTTTCTCAAGATATTCAAGTATCTCTACACCCTCGTCACTTTGGAAGTAAGATGTTACCACATACATAGGCTCTTCACCAAACGGTATGCTCATCATTCTTTTCTTGTTACCCGGTAGGTTAAAGTAAACTTCCTTCTGATTGTTTCTAAAAGCTAACAATCTTTCGTCAAATAACTTTTGAACATTAGACTGAAGCTTAACCATAGGGTCTGACACCATCTTTAAAAAACTGTCGGGGTCGTGTTTAGCATAGATAAGCATATCTCTACGGAGTTCGGCGGTTGTCATATTCACTGCGTTGGCTCCAATAGCAACTCGTCCAAGCGTTTCAAGTTGGTCTATTGTAAGCTTACGTGCTTCTACCAAAGCATCTACCTCAGCATTTAACCACTCTACTTCTTCTGCAGCATCTTTCTCATCATTAACCTCCTCAAATCTTTTACCGTTAAGCGGGTGGTAGTGTAAGAACTCCTGCAGAACTTGGTTTGTTCTTGAGACGTTTAAAAATCCGTCTTCAAAAACTACAGGCTCTACAATAGCATTACCATCTTGCTCATCCTCGAAGGGAGTTTTTTGGTTTACTGCGTAACGTAGTGCTCTGTTAATTCCTTTGTCTTCATCAAAATAAAGAAGCGGACTTCTTCTTGAGTTTCTGACAGGCAGCATAAAAGATAGAGGTGCTGCATCCCTCGTTAGTCTGTACGTTTTGTCAACGTATTTCTGTTGTTTTTTCATTTGATTGAATTTATATTAAATTAAAAAAAAGGAGTGTCGCTGAGGACACTCCTTCGTATTGTATCAACTCTTAGTCTTCGAAAATGAAGAAGTTGTTTGCACCCATAGTACATACACATCTTTCAGAAAGGAAGTGAACTTCCATTGCATCTAAAGAAGATGTCATTGCACCACCTGCAGAACCTGTTACCCAAGACTTGTATCTTCGGTCTTCAGTTTCTGACGCTCGGTAACGAACGTGTAGGAATGGACGCTTAGCGTTCTTACCAAGGATTTGGTCATACACAGACGTGGAACCTGCAGGAACCATCAATCCGTTTACTTGTCCCGAACCTGCACCTGTAGGTAAACCACCGCGCATTGTTGGGTCGTTCAAGTATTTCCAATCAGACTTGTAGAAGTCATATCCTCTTCTGAATCCTGTGAATCCAAGGTTAAGTGCCATCTCTTCGTCATTGTCAAACAATCCGTAAGATGTACCACCTGCTCCGTGAGAGTTCTGAGCTGCCAACATATCGTCGATATCGAAACCAAAGTCTCTGTCAAGGAAGATAACATTCTCCTCGATAGCTCCTTGCTTGTCAAGACGAGAGATAACTGCATCAAAATCCGCGAGGGCAACAGGGTTACCACCGGACCATACGTTACCACGATTCTTTACAGAGTAGAAAATACCCTCAGAACCTTTGTAACCTTCAACAGATGCGTTGTTTCCGGGAGCACCGGGAACTGCTTCTGCCACTGCAGGAACCGCTTCAATCATTGAAGTTTCCAAGTAGTCATCGAAACGTAAACGAGTTTCGTGCTCAGACTTCAAATACCAAAGGTATCCTGTAGCACCATTCTCAGTTGTTACTTCAACCCATCCAATCTGCGCCATATCAGAACCCGATACTGCATACTTATCTTTTAAGATAATTGGAGAGTTTTCAAAGAAGATATCGTCAGCCTCTAAAGAACCAACCATTCCTTCTGTTCCTTTCTTGAATTCAGAACCGTAAATGAATACAGTAAAGTCAGCAGCCGCCAAACCTGTACCTGCAATAACTTGACCTGCTCCTTCGTAAAAAGCCGCTTGAAAACGATTGTTTGCTACAGTAACATCTGTAACAACCGCTTTGTTGCTTCCACCACCGTTGTTAGCGACAATCATAATTGTTTGTCCAACGCGAAGAGCAATACCATTTGTTCCTGTAAAGGCGGGAACACCTGTGTCATTCACTTGGAATGTTGCACTGTTGTCTCCTGCTCCACCTGCAGCTACACCAACGTTAGTGTACTTTGTGTGAAGTCTTCCTTGTTCTGCCCATTTCACTAAGTCAGAGTTGGAAGGCATCTCTGCTCCAACTAATCGTAGGAATGAACTAATTGTACGATTTCCATATCGTTCAAATTCTTTCTCGTAAGTATCCGGAAGATACTGATTCAAGAAATCAAAATTGGTTATGTAGTTTGTAGCTGTCGGGACCTGTTGTGCCGATGGCTGCAAATCAAAACCGGGAGTTGCACTAACTGCCATTTTTTCTTTGTGCCTCTTACTTTACTCAGAGGACTTTGTTTGTTGTTTATAATCTTTTTATTTTTCTAATCTTCAGACCACGACCACTGTCGGGATTTAAAGACTTAACCTGCACTCCTCCCTTGGTGCTAACTTCGGGTGCTCTACGTTCAGACATATTAATATTTTTCATCTTCTTCGTAACATCCTCAGTTCCTGCAGCTAAGCCTTGTTCATAAAAGAACTTGGCATACCTTTCGGGATTTGATGCTATAGCTAAAGCTTTATGAAAACCTGTAGCGTCGCTAATCAAACCATTCTCATCAACAAACTTCTTCATAAAGTTATTTGTATCTAAGTTTCGTTTTTTTAGCTCTTCTACATTTGTGGGTGTATAAGTTAAAACTTGGTCTTCTCCTATTTTGAAATCAAAACCTTTGAAATCTGAGAATACCTCGTCTGTCTTTTCCACGAACCAATTACGTCTCCGCTTTTGTTCTTCTTCAAAGCTCTTCGCTTCTTGTAAATATTGGTTATATGCCTCGCGTTCTTCTTTTTCACTTTCAGAGAGGTCAGCCGTACTTGACTCAAGGGGCTGCTTATACATCTCTTTCTGCTCATTGAAAAACTTCTTGGCTCTTCCAATCGCTTTTTTCTTTGCTAACTTTATTTTCTTAATATCCGTTTCGTCGTCAACATCTTCGTCATACTTGTAGTCATCCAACAAAACATCTACATCATCAGAATCTAAACCTTCCTCCGTAGAGAGAAGGTAGTTCTTTAGCAAAGTGTTTTCGTTCATAGAATCGAAGTCTTGGTTTAATTTAACATAGTCTTCAATTCCACGTCCTGTTTTTTTCTTGTACTCAAAATAAGCAGCAATATCTTCGGGTAGCTCTTCGTTTGATTCTTTCTCCTCAAACAACTGACCCACAGAATCTATCTGCTTATCGTACCTATTCTTAATATATAAAAGAACGTCTTCCTCTTTTAGCTCTGAGGATTGAGTTTGTGTTTCGCCTTGCGGCTGTATTGTTTCTTGCTCTTGCGGGGCGGAGGCACTCTCAGTGCTTGTTTCCACTCTTTCCAAGTTAGTTTCATTTCCTTCATTAGCCGCCTCTGCTTTTGCTAATAATTCTTCTTCTACTTCCGCACGAGACTTTTGCTCTGTACCGGAAACTTCTTTTACTTTAAATTCCATTTGATTATATTTTTACAAAGTTAATAATAAATTTTATTACATTTTATTTAACTATCTCGGCTCAAACTCTGCAAAGTCAAATCCATCAAGACTATCCTCGTTAGACTCAAACGTTTGCGGTGGAAGGTTATTCTTTCTTTGGTCTATAAGTTTAGACTGCTGAGTGTTCTGCTGACTTATTCGTTCTGACTTAGCACCTTCTCTTTGATTCTCTCTGCTCTGAAGTGCATTCTCACTAATATCTCTAAGCTGCATATTAAAGTCAAACTCTGCCTGCATAAGCTGCATCTTAAGCTGTGCTTCATTTTTAAGCTTCTCAATCTCAAAGGCTACCTCAGCCTGTTTAAGCTGCATTTTTCCTTGTATCTCTACCTGCTGCTTTTCCATTGCTGTCTGAGCCGCCATCTGCTGAGACTGCATATTAAGCTGTGCTTGATTTTGCTGTAGCTCTTTTTGCTTCTTTAATTCTTTCTCTTCTTTCTGAACCCTTTTTACTTTAAGCAACTGATTTGCAAGCTTTATATTCTTAAGCTCCCTAATATCAATAGCATCCTCAAGATTTATATCTTGCTTCTGAAGTGCCATCTGTATGTTCTGCTCAAGCTGTGCCTGCTGCTCTTCGTCCGGACTTACTTCTATAAACACTCCAAAGTCATATATGTATAAGTCTGATATATCACCAAGTATACTTACGTTATACTTACCTATCTTATTCACAAAATCATCCTTGAAGTCTGAATACTCTAAGATGTCTGCTACTCTGTATGTAAGAGCCTCTGATAAACTTCTGAATATGTAAAGACTACCATCAAGTATATGCCGAGTTGCAGTGTTAGAGTTTAACGCCGCAAGCTTCTGTAGACCAACTAAAGAATTAGGGTCCGGTGTAGATGCGTCACGAGCTTCATTTAAACCTGTGACCGTCCTAATCATATTGAGATAATGATTGTAGTTTGTTAAAAGCATTTGAGTCTTACTCGCTCCCGATGAAGACTGAAGTTCTTTAATAGGAACTTTACCTTGATTAAAATCACCGTCTTGAGTATAGCTTCTACCAATAACACTACCCGTTTGAAAGTACATACGTAAAGCATCTTCGGGGTTATATGCCTGACCCGTTCCTAAGTCCACTTCATTTAATCCATCTGCATCTATATACACACCGTCGGGCACAACCCTTGATATTACCTGCTGAAGCTTTAGGTGTGTCATCTGAATTAAATCTGCAAAAGGAATCATTCTTCTAACTAATGATTCAATAACACCCTTGTACATTCTTGGAGCAACTGCTACATAGTTTGGTAGCGCGTGTTGACTCGCTGACTTTGGGCGTACCATATTCTGAGCTAACTCCCATTTCAGTAAGATGTTAGTACCCATAACCATAACTCCATCATACCAAACGTCAATGGTTTTTTCAAACCTTTCAAATCTACCTTCCTCCATCATCTCCTGTGGCGGATTGAAAGTATCATCCTTTTCTACAACTTTAGAGCCACCTGTTTCAAGAATTTTTTTCTTGTAGACCATCTTCTTTGTGGTCTTATAGTTAAAGTACATAACAGTAACTGTGTCTCTATAAAAAATATCGTTCTCATAATACTGAGCAACATTGTAATAGTTGTACCAACTCTGACTGTACTTACTTATCTCTTCTAAATCTTCTCTTGTTAAAGATGGGTCTATCTTTAATAGCTCTACAACAGGAAGAGTTTTAATCTCTCCCCAATAAAAGCAATCTTTAAAGTATGGGTCTTCAGTATAGCTGTATACTACATTCGCAGGGTCAACATATTCTACCTCAACACCGGAGCCCTTTAAGAAGTTGTGCTTCGCTATACTAATACCTAATGTAGCTAAGTCATAGTCGCACCTTTTTCGTGTGTCTTGATAATGGTTTTCTTCAAGTATAGTATTTATAGCTTCCTCTTCAGCTATTTCAATCGCAGGCTTGTAGTTAAGCTGCATATACAGAGACATTTCTTCGTCTGTATTAGGAAGTTCTTCGGGGTCTATTATAAACGGATTCGCTCCTGTTTTATCTTTAATAATGTTAAGAGTCTCTTTTGCGACCATCTGCCCCTCAACCATATCTTGATACTTACTTCTCTTTGATTGAGAAAGTGCATCTTGAGCATAGGCTTTAACTTTGAATAATCTATCAGACATTCCGTTAACAACAATGTCAACAAACTTTGGTATAACAGGAACAGGTGTCCAATCTAAATTTAGATAAGATAAGTCACCATCAATAGCAAGTTCATTTTTGTATTTTGCAACAGACTGTTCGCCTCGTGCGTATAATCTTAATTTATTAAAGTCTCTCCATTGACTGTAGAATCTGCATTGTTGCCCGTCTTTTTTAAACCATTCATATTGAATAGCTTGTCCAATCTGTAATCCAAATTCGTCGGTAGCTTTCTCAGCATCCGATACAAACTGACTTGGGAAACCTGCAGATGAAATGTTTATTTTTACGTCTTTCATCTGATTATCTCACTTAATGTTCCTGTGTTACTATACCTTGCAAAGTTAACTTTTATTTTTGACTCTTTTTTCTGTGGAGTGTATAGATGTTTCTGACACGCCATTATTGCAAGACCCGAACTAATAGAGGCATCATACTTGGTCCTATTGTTTATATCGAACTTAGCCCAATCCTCAAGCGTTCTGACAAAAGGCATAGTCCCCATTGAGTCGTCATCTCTAAAGGTCCCTTCAATATCCATACCCACGTACTTCTCTATGTAAGACTCAATAGCTGATGCGTGCGCCTGCTTTACAGCCTCACTTGTGTTAGGTATACCGCCGAGCTCTCTTTCTGTCTTAGACAGCTTAGTATAGGTCTTGTCGGGTCTATTCATACAGAATCCTCTATACCCTCTGTTTTTAAAATGGTATAACAATCTTGGCTTGTTGTTCTCTATGAGTATAGGCATCCCATAAAATACACACGCCATTAGAACCTCTTCATAAAATATCTCTGCAGTCTGAGGTCGCGCTACATATTCAAGAAAAAATTCATTGGTAGGGGAATCCTCCATACTAAATTTGGTTAGCCCGTGAAGAGCACCATTAGAACCGCCTCCGCCTACTACTCCGGATATATCATAAGAGTCACAACCGAATGCGCCCATATGCTCATTTCCCGGATACTTGACTCCGTTCTTAACCTCGACTCTATTATTAAGCCCCTTTCGTGGTGTCCAAGAAACCTTGAACCTGCCTCTCGTATCGGGACTAAATATTACCTCACTATCCTTTATGCCATCTTTCCAATGAAAAGAACCTCGTGTTATATGATGTTCCTTTATCATTGAGTCGTTATAATCTATCTGTTGATATATCTTTGTTAGGTTAAACAAAGACTCTTTACTCTCGTCTCTAAATGCGTGAGACTCGGTACGTGGAAACTGACGATAGAACTCGTTGAGCGCATCGGCATCATTCTTTAAAGAATCAACCTCAGCTTCCCAATAATCAATTGCTCCGTTTGTAATCATTTCTCCGTCTACCCCTAACACCGAAACAGCAGGCTTTCTAAATACAGGCATACCGTATCTATCAATAAACCCTTCCATATTCCATTCCATAGGTATGAACAATGAATACATTCCACTCTTTGTCTGTCCATTGGCGTTTCGCGTCGTAAGCATTGAGTCTTCGTAAAGCTTTTTAAAGTTGCCACCACCTTTAGCTAAAGCATTTGAAGTGGAGCCCATCATACACTTACCTATAATCTTACTACCTAAACGCAAACAGGTTTTTGTTACACGCCAATTATTAAGTATGTTGTTTGGCTTAATCCATTTACCGCTCTCATCGTGTATCAACAACAGCAGCTTCTCACCATCATAACTGTTGTCATCTGTATTCTTCCAATCTATTGTTGTATCAAGACCCTGCATCTCATCATCAGAGACATCGTACATATTCTTCTTTGTAATCTTAGAGGCAGGAATCCTAAACGCTAATTCTGTTTTAGGCTTATCCATACCATCTTGAATAGGCTTAAAGAAGAATGGGTAGTTATTTACGACAGGAACAACCTTGTCTGTAAACATCTTTTTAGCATCCGCTCCCGTTTTAGATAGTATACCTATCCTTGAGTCCTTGGATATGGTTCCTATGTTTGCACACTCCTCTGAACCCATATAAGAAAACCCGGAACGACGTATCTTAAGATAATCCATTCCAAAGCTTCGGTTATCCGCTTTACAGGCTTCCCAAAATATATATAGTATTCTATTCGCTTCTCTGTAGTCCGGATACCCGACATCAATCTTGGTCCACTGCAAGTACATATAGTGTCCGCCGGTTATGTATGTCTTCTTGCCATTGTTTGTAAACCAAAACCCCTCTTCTCTTATATTAAACTCTTCTTCTATATAATCAACCCATCTGTTTTTAAACGTAGCGTGCTGTTCGTTCCACTGAAATATAGATTGAATCCTGTTTAATTCTTTTGGTATCTGTAACCTTTCCCAATATTGCTCTGATTTTTTTGAGTGTCGCTGACGACACTCTTTAGGTGCTTTGGGCAAAGCAATAGGCAAGCCTTGTATGCTTACTACTTCCCCTATTTGACCTGTCTTTGATATTACAACTACATCGTACTTTGGGTCATAACCATACTTCCAACTTCCACTCTTGTTTTTGTTGGTCACTACAGTCTTTGGGATATAATCCTCTAAGACTCTGTATAGCTTATCCTGCGCGTCTTTCTGCAAACCCTTGTTTTGAATCCGTATTAGTCTTTCCACTCTTACTAAGCTCTAACGCTTCTTTCTCCGTTTCTATTCTGTTTAGAATTTCAAAAGCATCAAAGATAGCAAGCTTCTTTGTAGCCGCTGCGTTCTTTAATCTGTCCGCTGCAAGTTCGTCTTCGGGGTCGTGTCTGATGATTTCTTCTTTAGCAACCTTTATGAGCTGTTGAACAGCTATACTCCCTGCCTTAATAATGTTTTCTTTTAGTTCTGTAGATGTCATACGAGCATTGTTATTTGATGGTCATACATTCTGTATAGCTTTTCACCTTCTACAGTAAACTCATATTCACTATCGGGCTTGAAGCTAATCTTGTCTCCTACATTTACTCCCTTACTTAAAAGGTATTCATTGGGGTATTTCATTTCTCCCACCAATGGTTCCTCGCTAAATGGTTTAAAAATATAAGACTCTTCTGCCGGTACGGGTTTAACAAAACAATACTTATCGTATGAATTCCAACCCGTTTCATTCTTGTACAAATAAAATTGGTCGGGGTCCACAAGAAACATATTGTCCTTTAAAAAACTCTTTCCACTCTGCCTTCTACCTTTCATATCATTGTAGAACTTAAATACATTGTGGTGAACCAAAAGCGTATCTCCTTTTTTTATTTCTCCATTGTAGTAGAGCGGTGTTGCTAATACTTCAGCATACCTATTGGAAAATTTATGGTCCTCCTCTGATGTGCTTATTATTAAATCAACACCCCCTATATCCTTAGTGTTGTCGTAACGCTTTCCTTTTAATGGTGTGACTATAAATTGAGTTGGTGATTTCAAAAGTTTATATTGTATTCTATTGTTATAGGAAGATTAGAATTAAATTCCTTCCAAAGAACAACCATATCTCCTGTGGCTTCTTCTATGTAAAGCTTGTATGAAGAATCTTTTGAATTGAACTTTATTAGGTGTATAACATAGGTTCCATTTAAAACCTCCTGCCCCACTATGTAGTGCATTGAAGCTTTAAAATCTGTACCTATTGATATCTTTCTAATATCCATTTTAATTTAATTTATGTTGTTATGTCCCCATAAGCATACCAAGTATCAGTTGCAGTCTTTACAACGTGAGCCACGGAGTATTGAGCAGTAGTTTTTGTTTTACCACCCTCAGAATTAAGAGTAACTCCTGCCGTTGGAGCAATAGTTACTTGCCCTGCACCCTCTTGGATTATTGTTACCTTAGTTCCTATAGGAAATGCTTGTCCTGCATTGGTAGGTATTCTTACGTCAGTAATTAATGCCGCTGTGGTTACAACCACGCCTTCAGCATTTGAAAGAGCTAAGTTTATAACAGTCAAAGCACTTGATGCCAATGGAGATGGTAATGTAGATTGCCAAGTAACTTGACCACTTGCGTTTGAAACAAGAAATTGATTAGCTGCTCCGAGTGTATCAGTATAATCTTTTACCGTACCTGTTAAACTAACTGAACTGTTACAGGTTAATGCTCCACCAAGAACCATTGTTCCCGAAGCAGTCATTGTAAATTGACCGGCACTATATTG
>JGI24005J15628_10000142_pt1 | contig 47460 bp, 28 predicted proteins | sample LinPmetageLP40_FD_15628 | JGI IMG/M metagenome (IMG submission 15628)
AAAACCCCCGGGCTTATGTATAGATAATACATCATACTCTGCATAATCACCACCTCCCTTTTTCAAAAGAACATTTTTCATTGTATCAAATAATTGATCACCTTTTGTTCCATTTAATTGAGAAGCATATTTACTTATTTCCCAAGTAGCATCTAATTTATTTGGATCTTGTTGAGTAGTTGAATATGATTTGATAAAAGTTTTTTTATCTTCTGCATCTTTTAATGTAAATTCTATTGGATCTATTCCATATAAACCCACACTGTTCTCTAAATTATAATTTACACTACTTGTTTCATTTTGATTTGTAATTTGTTTCAAAGCTGTATGTATCATAGATATTGCTGTTAAACCAACTTGAAGTGCAATTGACTTATTATCTAAAATTGTTTTTCCTAAATTAAATATACTATCTCTAGACCCATGCATATAATATTGTAAAGCTCTTTGCCATTGCTTTGAATTATTATATGCTTCAACTGTGCCAAAACTGTCGGCAACCCATTGTGATAATGTATAACCTGGATGGTGAATATATCCTGATTCGAATGGTCCTGCGACTCCTACTGGAATATCAGGATATGCTTGCGTAGAACTAACTCCAGTAGCATTAACTGCACCAGGAATTACAGTTTGAGTAGCATTAACTGCACCAGGAATTACAGTTTGAGTAGCATTAACTGCACCAGGAATTACAGTTTGAGTAGCATTAACTACACTAGGAATTACAGCTTGAGTAGCATTAACTGCACTAGGAATTACAGCTTGAGTAGCATTAACTGCACCAGGAATTACAGTTTGAGTAGCATTAACTGCACCAGGATTTACATAACTTACTCCCTGTGGACCAAGCCCTGGGTAAAACGTGGAATCAATTTTTTCAGACGCATAATTTTGTGCACGAGTAATAAAATCGCCTGCAAAGTATCCTAATACTATGTATGCTATACCTGGTGCAAATGATTTAACATTATTTGCAAAAACATCCGACCAAGTTTTGCTTTTACCCAAAATTTCATATTCGTCGCTACCAAATTTTAATAAAGAAACTACAATTAAAACTGCTGTCCAAGGACTAGGAATGACCCCAGCAGCAACCATTTTAAATAAAAACACTATATTTACATTTTTAAATAAATAAGAAGGCCACGATTCCGGTTGATCCTCATCGTCATCTGCATCAGGTAATGACCCAAACAATTCTCCATATATAGTTTCAAAACTTTTTTGATTTAGTCCATAAGATGTTAGTTGTGCTAGTTTTCCAAAATTATTATTTTTGTTATTACTCCAAACAATTTTATTATTCCCTGTTGTATCTGTATAATTTAAACCTATAGCGGTTGCTAATCTTGATAAATAATGAATTAAACTTAGTTGTAATTCTTTAAGTTGATTAAGTAGAGATAAGACATTTTTTGGATCAGGTTTTTTTTTGGTATCAAGAATATTTGTAATTTTACTTCCAAGTGTTGTTACAGTTTTTAAAAATAAGGATTGTGTTTTAATAACAGATTTGAAATTAACATCTCTTACGTCTAAAGTAACACAATAATACATAATTTTACGTTTAATATCTTCATTTAAATCAAGTGAAGACATAATTAAATTACTAATATCATAATTATTATTTTCTAATTTATAAGTTGCTTCTATTAGTGAAAATCCATCAATAAAGGAATAAGGTTTTTTTTTAAAATACCGCATTTCTTCATCATCTAATGTAAATATATGATTAAAAGGATTCCAAGCACCAAAGTCTATTCTTAAACTACATAAACAATCTAAATCTTTTTCTTTAATTAATTGATAAATATCCCCTGTTTCATTTATAATTTTTTCACAGTAGGCTTCTTTATTAATTGTAGCGTCTTGTTTCAAAATAATATCTGGATTTGAAATATTACTTTGATGCTTTATTGTATGATTATCTAAATAATTAGGTTTTGTAGCGTCAAACGTTTCATCCGATTCTTTAAGAATATATATATCTTCTGCTTTATCCGGTACATATTTAGATCTAGTATCTAAATCAATTTTGGGAGAAAATTGCGCATCCGCCGTTATTTGTTGTTCAGAATACGTATTCCTGATTTTATTACCTAAAATACCTGGACACATTAAAATTCTAACGGAATCTAAAAAATTTTGCCTCGCACCTAAATTTGATCTTGTACCTGCTGTTGATGAATTGCCTTTTATTTTTTGAACAGACTTCTTAATCTCATTTTTTTTTTTTGGGTCAACCAAATCGTTATCATTTAATCCTAAATGTTTAAATTCATAAAAACTACATTTTTCTTTATCTAAATTGCTTGCTGTAAAATAGTCTCGCCATTGTTTAAATAAATCAACAAAATATAAATCAATTTCTATATATTTATCATAGTCAAAAATTACATCATGGTCGGAATCTTCAAAATCATTATAAAATTGTTTTTGTTTTTCAACATTACCTCTTGATGCAGAAACTAAATACTTTATTTTATTACCTAATACAAATTTAGGCGAAGTAAATATATTTCTAAGTATTTTATTAGACTCTTCTTCAGTGTCATACTGTCCAAAATGTTCACGATTATCAACAATATCAAATGTCCATAAAATTTGATGTAAACTTATAAAAAAACTCTTAACTATCTTCTCGAAATTCTTATGTTTTTTCTGTGAGTTAGGATCTAATTTACCACCTATTTTCTGATTAGTTATAATTTTTTGATATATTTCATAATTACTAACATACATTTTTAATATATCAATCAATTCATATACTTTAGATATATTATTATCATTAGGAATAGGATTATAACTTTGTTGAATATATGTATCATTAATCCAATCTTCAATAGCAACTTCAGGAAAGTCTTCAGCAGAAAAGGATTTTATTTTTTTGTAAATTCCTAATTTTGTTGTTTGAGTTTTGGGTTCAAAAATTTCATCAGGAACTACTAATTCTTTAAGTGGATTAGAATTATCTTCGGAACAAATTTGATTATAATATATATTTTGTTCTTCATTGATAATAAACCCTGTGGGTTCAACTGTCAACTGTTGTAAAAATTTATTTATTGTATTCTCAACATAAATTTTATTTTGTAAAATATATTTAATATCTGAAAAACGAAGTCCTCTAAATATACTTTTTGAATCACTTCTTACATATTCGGGCTTTACTATAACCTCTCCGAGCGGCCGAAAGAACTGACCAGAAAGCCTTACAGCTTTATTTTGTCTTTTATCAAAATTAGGTTCCATAACTTGACATCCATTTGTATTTTCGTCTGATTTTTTATCAAGCAATATTATATAACCATAAGTTTTCCACCATTCTTGCCATGTATTAAGGTAAGTTTGTTTATAATTTATTATTTTTGTATTTAAACTTACAAAAACTTTATTAATAATATTATATTGTTTTTCTTTATGGTGAATATTACAAGTTTGCAAAATATGTTTATTATCATCTAAAAATTTACTTGGATTTGAAATATCATAATTTTCTAACATATTAGAACTTTTTAATTTATCATTCAACGGTATATAACTACATTTGTCACCATTTATTAATTTTTTATTTTTACTTTCCTTTGGTAAATCATCTTCTCCTAAATGAAATGTAATTGTAATTTGTGAACCTACTTCCTTAACATTATCAACATAAATTTCTTTTCCAATCCGTAAAATTTTTATTTTTCCAATTGGAGAGATTTGTCTGGAAATAGAACTGTTTTGTAGTATCAACGTATTTTCTCCTTCTGATAATTCAGTATCACCATCTAAATGTAAAGGAATAGTCGTATTGTTTTCTAAACTACGTTCGCAATCAAAAAATAATTTTAATAAGTTAGGATTTAGGTTTTCAATATGATTATTATAGTTTAGTGATGACAATTTACTTAAAATTCCATATTTATTACTAAATAAAATATTTAATCTTTTTAAACCATTTGAAAATTCTTTATTTTTACGGACATCGTTTATACTTTCAACAAACAATTTTTGAACACCTAAGATATTTTTTAATCTGTTAAAAATATTCTTTAGTGAATCTTTTTTTGTAAAAAAATATTTATTTCTATTTAATACAAATTCTTCTCTTTTTTCAATATCTTCTTGAGTAAGCTTCTGTCCCGGGGCCAGATCTGAGAAAATATAAAAATAACATAATGACATAATACAATTAATAATAGGCTCATGAGTTTCCTCTTCAAACTCATCGACATCTTTATCTATAAAAATATTAGGATATGAATTTATTAATACTTTAATATTTTGTAAATTTTTTATTAATGAGGTAGATTTTTTCTTTGTAGATAATAAAAAAGTAAGTATATTATTTAGAGTCTTTTGTAGAACCGGGTCACTAATATTGAACATTTTTAAAAAATTATCTCGTATTTTATCTTTTTCTGATTGTTTTTGTCCATTTATTGGTTTAAGCTTTTTCTTAAGATACTCTATCATTCGACTTTTTTTTTCTTCTGAGTCTCCGTTAAAATTGATAAAATAATTGATATCATAATTGAATATTTTACCACTATTAATTTGTCTATCAATAGCTACAAGTAAACATTTTATATTTTCTAATAAATTTTCAGACATTTTAATTGAAGTTTTATCTCCTATAATATATTCGTTTGTTAAAATATTAAATATAGTTGTAGTCATATAATTACTATTATTAGTTAAATATTTATCTATTTCAAATGAAATTTTTCTAAATTCATCTTGTGACTGTTTATCCACCCGTTCTAAAATTTTTGTATCAGGCACCTCAAAATTTTTGATATCGTTAAACATATCAGAATGTAATAAATTATATAAAAAGTAATATGATTTTTTTTTTTGTTCACTTTCTTCAAGTTCAATATTAAATAAATTAATGATTTTACATATAAATGTTTGAATATCTTCTCTTATTCTAATAACAGAATATAATCTATCAGTAGTGCTTTTAGTAATAATTGAATCTAAACTATCAAATAAGCTATCATCAAAATTAACTAAATTATTAAATTTTTTATTTTCTTCTACATTATTTTTGTAAATAATATTTCTTGAATATCTTACTATTACATCTATATCTCTTCTATTATAAGATACAGATGATTTATTACCATCTACATATTTATTATAATAGTCTATTCTCTCTTTTGCAGTGACATTCATCATGTTTATTGTTTTATAATCTACAGTGCTATTTTTACATATTCCGTTATAAATTTCTACTATCTTGTTTAATTCACAATAAATAAAACTATCCATTATATCTCCATGATTCAAATTTATTTCAGGGTCTTTATCAATAAGTAATCTACTATTAATATATATTTTCTTGTCTTTTTCAATATAAATAGTTTTTATTTTATCAAAATCGTGTAGATAAAAATACTTATACATATTTTTAAGTTCTTGAATATTAATTAATGAATTTGGGTCCTGTTTTCCTATTGATATATCTGTTATCTTATAACCAATAATTTTATCTAATAATTCGTAATATTTTCTATACATTTTTATTTTTGTAGCGTTATCTCTAGGTGGAACTAAAGAAGAGAAATAGAAAGGTTCAAGTAATTCCATATCTTGTTTAGGGGCATTAAAATAAGGCTTTTGCAATTTGTAGAAAACAGTATTTTCCAATGCTGCTGTTGCAGTCATTTTTTTGGCTTCACCCATAACTTTATTAACATCAGAAGATGAAAAATAATATGGTTTGCTTGCCATTTCATCCGCATATGCTCTTATAATATTTTTATTTAAAGCATCTATATATTGATATTTAAAATATGAATATGGAGGTGTATTTATATCAGTTTTATCATTACTCATTTCACAACCTTTATCACATATACTTGCTTCTTGTGCTTTTTTACCATCGTTTTCAGTATCTTTTTTAGTCTCGCAACCCATATCTCTTTTATATTTTTTTATTTTAGCAAAACTGTAAAACTCTAAATTCATAATATCAGTTATTACATTTGGCTTAGGTATATCTAAAAGAATTTGAGTGTCAAATCTTCTAAGAATAGCTGCATCTAATTTCCAAGGATAGTTAGTTGCTCCAATTACAACAACATTTTTAAAACTACCCATACCATCCATCATCTGTAATAATGTATTAACACTATTTGCTACAAGACCGGTAGGGTCATCTGAACGGTCTCCAGCAACTGAATCCATTTCATCTATAAATATAACAGATATATATTTTTTTCTACCTTCAATGCCATTGGGATTTTCACATTCACAAGCTGCTTTATGGGCGCATGTAAATGCTTCTACGATTTTCTTTTCAGTTTCTCCTACAAATTTACCTTTTAATGTTGCACCTGTTGGAGTAAAGAATAATACTCCTACGTTAGGGTCTTCAATCTGTAGTTGATTAACTGCTGCTTTTGCTAGAAGTGTTTTACCTGTCCCTGGTGGACCAAATAAAAGAAAGCCTTTACCTATTTTAGGATATAAATTCGGGTAAACCAATGGGAAAATAAGTGCTTTTTTAATCATATCTTTTTCATCCTTAAGACCTCCCAAATCTTTGAAAAATATACAATCGCCACCCTTAAATATTTTTGGTTTTATTTTTTCACATACTTTTTCCCAATCTTTTTCTTCATCATCGTCATCATTATTTTTATATTTTTGTTTTTGTTGTTTAAGTAATTTTTGTAAAGTTTCAATATTAGCAAGGACTCTTTGATAGATAATATTTAATTTTTCTAAACATTGATTTATAACAACATCGGTGCAATCAAACTCTACACAATTTATAGCTGTAGATTCAGTTTGAAGTTCTTCAACTAGAGGTTCTCTATGTCGTTCTGGATCTAAAACTTGTCCTTCACTTGCTGCGCGACGTATAGGTCCTACATCACTTGCTGCGCGACGTATAGGTCCTACATCACTTTCTACGCGGCGTATATATTCTGCTTGAGGACTTGCTATTCTTAAAACTTGTGTTCCATCTGCTAATCCTAGAGTCTTAGTGTTAAAATTTTTGAGTGTATGTATTATAGATGCGCAAGCTGTATATGAGACTAAAGCACCTTCTATTTCACCATGAGCTTGATAAAATTGACCATTTTTATATAATTGACAAATTTCTTCAAATAATTCTAGATTAAAATAATTATTCATCAAATCTGTATCCATTACTTTATGATATATATATATATATTTTATTTCAATTTATTCCTAGTAAAAAACTTTAAAATAAATATATCAATTAATATTATATATAATTATGGCTGAAAGTCTTAAAATGAATTCTGATTTTGATAATTATAATAAAGATATAAATTTTGAAAATTATCAAATAGATATAGATGATTTAGATAATAATCTAAATGAAATAGAAAATTTTATAAACGAGACAAATAAAAATTTAAAATCAATTGATATAGAAGAAATTTATATAGATGAAAATATAGAAAAAGGTATTAAAAACATGAACAATAATGTAATTTTAAATAAATTAAAAAATATTTTAACTCAACAAAGTATAGTTAGTGACAATGACGATGAACCTAAAAGTAGAAACAATATAAATACCTATGATTCTCTTCTACAAACCAAAACAGTTTTTAAATACAATTATTCACAACGAAGAGAAACTTCAAAGATTATTAATTATCTTAAAAAACAAAAATATCTAAAACTTAAAAATTACAGAATAAAACAAATGAAATTAAAAATTATTGGATTTAAAGTTATTACTATTTTAGGAACTAAAGCTTTAAAATTTTATTTTTCAGCAAATGCAACTCCTTGGATTTTTGATTTAATTTCAAATTCTTCATTTTTATTTAATGATTACAAAGTTGATGGTCTAATTATGTTATTAGAATCTTGTGATATTTTCCCTAAACATTTATTAACTAAATTTAGAAACCAGATAGATGAAGTTAAGACGGAATTTTTAGCATTTTTACAAACTAAATTAGACACTTTAACTCTAAATGAAAGAAATTCTATTTTAGAGTTTATAGCATCAAAAGACCATAAGTTAATTACATCTAATTCTAAATTAAAAAATTTGTGGGACGATTATATACAAATTAAAGTTGATACAGTTAGTGCAACTGATCAAGAAAAACACCCACAAAAATCATTTAATATTTTAGAACAGGCTATAAAAAGATATATACCTGATGAGCATTTTAATAATTTTAATGAGGGTATAACTAAACAAGTGTCATCATTTATTGAAAAAATGAAAACTACTGGAAGACTTGCAGGTAATATTGAAGAATCATTAACGCAAGAACTTTTTAATTATAAATTAAGTGATATATTTGCAGAGGAAACAGTTCAAAATATAAGAGATTTCTTCAAACCTCTAGATATAGAAACACCTAATGACAGTAGCAAACAATTTACTTCATTTCTTAATTCTCCTAATATAGATGATGGTGAAATGAGAAGTAAAACAAGTCTTAAAAATTTAGCAATAAGTATCAATAATATTTGTTCTTATAATATAGGATATACTGGTATTTTAAGAACTGTTTATTCAACAGGAGAAGAATTAGCAAATCTAACAGATGACTTTATGTATTTAGATGATGGTAAAGAACCTAAAAATTTATCTGCATCAATATATTTTAAAAAAACTATAAAAAATAAAGTTATTAAAACTATGAATTCAGCTAGTTTTATTAAAATTTTAGACAGATTATATAAAGATAACTTATTTGAATTTGTTTGGTCTGGCACACCCAGCGATGACCCAAATGAAAGAAAATTTTTAGGAATTATATCTAATGATTTAGTAAACTTTTCAGGTATAACTTTTGGTTTAACAAGCTCTGGAATACTAGCCACTATTGTTAATAGTCAGTTTCATATAGAAGAACAAGATTATAATAAAGAAAAAAAAAATAAAAAAAAAGAATTATTTGAGAATAGAATTAATAGAAGAATTGAACTCTATGAAAAAAAATTAAATAAACCAGAAATAGATGAGATTATGGATGAAGAATTTAATATATATGGTCATAGATACAAATCAAAAACTTTTAAATTAATATCAAATGCTTTTAAAAAAAATAAAATGGGTCAAACAATCACTAGATTTATGGGTGGTATATTTGGAGTTTGTGCAGCATCATCGTTTATTCAAGGAATTACTTCTATGATTTTGAACAGAGAACAAATTAATCTACAAGGATTTTACGCATTCTTTTTAACATTTTTAACTTTAATTGAAAACAATAAAGAAGATGTAAAAGAACTTTACAATCAATTAGATTTAATTTTTAGTTTTAACAATGAACAAACTATTTCGGAAAAATTTTTTAAAATGTTAAATGAATCTACACAAAAAAAAGAACCTGATATTCTCGGTATAAAAAAACGAACAATTTTAAATTTTTGTATGAAAATAATAAATTATTTTCAATCTGAATTAGTATTAATTGTTGATGACTCTATTTTATTAGTTAAAAAATATTTTAATGAAAATAAAAATAAAAATGTTATTTTAAAATCAATAGTTAATAATAAAATAACAAACATAGTTTTAACTTGTTTCTCATTAAGTGTAGATTTTTTCTCTAAATTATTTATAAATAGTTTTTTTGGAAAAATATCTTATAGAACACAAAAAATTATTATGGAAAATTCTTTTGAAAAAAATATACAACAATTAAGTTTTTCAAGATTTTTAGACACTATAATATGGATTAATACTCACTCTAATTTTTTAGCAACTCCAATAACATCTTTTATAAATCGTATGATGGATAATCAACAAGAAAATATTGAAACAGACTTAAATATACCTAGAGTATTTAGTTCAATTTTTGTTTTAGCAAACAACCAAATGGATATTAATAATAATTTGGAAAACAATATGATAGGTGCAAATATCAATGTTAAAAATGAAGATACGGAAAATATTCCAAAACAAGCAGACGAAGACTTAAGACCAATAGATATTACATTACCATACTGGTTAGGTAGTAGTAATATTTACATTTCGATGGAAATGATATATAATTTGTTAGGATTAGTGACTGAAAAACTCGGATTCAGATGGTCAGGAAAACAAAAAATTATTACACATAAAAGAAAAATATTACTGGATGGGCTACCTCAAAATCAAAAACAAATTGTAGCTCATGACCTTGATGATGATATGGTTCTATTAATAGATCAGAATAATAATCCAAATATAGGTAATTCTGATTATGATAATCAGATTAAAAGAAGTATACTAAAGCATTATATTAGAGAACTTTATGAAAATTTACTTAATGACCCTGAAATAAAAAACAACCCCTTAGAATTAGCTTTAGTAAAAAAAGATTATGACTTATTTTTACATTGCACAGAACAAGAGCCAATATCTACATTTAATAAAAGTTCTAGCAATCAAAACCTTTGTCCAACCAAATTTTTCGAGTTTGAAATTTTTACTAATGATATACAACGAAAATATGATTTAAAAAAAAATTTTTATTTGTTATTAAAAAAAGCTTCAGAACCAATTATAGATGAATCTATAATTGACAGTATCACTGGACAAAATAATGAAATTTCATATGATGATGCTAGAAACATATTGGGAATGACAGAAAATGAAATAAATATAGCTAAAGCTGGTAATACAAATTTAAATAAACAACAAGTAATAAATGCTATTAAAATAATAAATGAACAAAGTCACCCGTATGGATATATTATCAGAAATCTTTTTGTTTTAGATGAACAGTTTAACTTTTTTAATCAAATAGATACAGTATTAACAAATAATAACCCAGAATTAGAATCATTAACTATTTTTGAACTTGATTTTTTACAAAAATTTCATATTAAATATGGTAATCTTATTAGTTCAACAAAAAGTTTAATTATCGCTGATGATTTTATAATAGGACCTAATATCGATAAATCTAAAGCTTGTCCAGATTTTAATGATTTATCACAAGAAATTAAACAAGAAAATGTGTATATTGCTAAGTTATTGAAAGAATATTCAAAATATATTAAAATTAAAAATCATATGGTTAATGAACAGAATCGTAAAAATGGGAGTAATTTAAGTTTTTCAAAAGAAAATATTATTTTTGATTTAGAACATTGCACTGAAGAAAATATAAAAGATAATTTTAAAAAAATGGGACTTGATTTAACACTTCCTGAATTTGATTTTATAAAATTTAAAACTGATGAAAATATAATAACAAATCTGGAATTAGTAAATCTTGATGGAAACCCTAATAATCTTTCAATAGGTGATAGAGTTAACGTAAATAATAAAACGGGGAAGGTTATAAAAGTCACACCAAAAAAAAAGGTAACACTTAAATACAAAGATCCTAATACAAATGAGTATGTATATATTTATGATGTAGACCCCGAATCATTTGAAGATGTGGATAGATTAATGGTGCAACAAGGAGGACAACCTGGAACAGTTATAAAGGCCTCAAATATACCTCCTCTGATAAAACCAATGTCAATAAATCCTGAAATCGAACAACAGGTATATTCACCAAATTTTAATGAAAATTTTGAATTCGAACTAGATGAGATAATAGATTACAATGTTTATGATGTTGAATTTGATTCCAAAATAGAATTTAAAGAAACAGATGAATTAGAAATAAAGCATAAAGGTGAAAATAAATTAAATTCGTTTAAACCCACTGTATTTGCTCAACAAATAGTTTTTAGAGATATTGATACTCAATTGCATGATTTGTCTGAAAATAATGATAAGATGTTTTTTGTTCCTAAATACCTTAAATACTACGATTCATTCGGACATCTTACTACAAAATTAATTTATATACCTGTCCCAAAAACTGAAATTTTTCCTGATAATGAACAATTTATTCGTCATGAACTTACTAATTTTAATAATGATTTAGAAGAACTTATCGAAAAAATATCAATTGAAATATCTGATTGGACTGATGAAAATAAACAATTAATGCAACAACATATAGAATTGTTAAAAAAAATATTATCTGATACTAAAACTACTTTAAAAAAAAAAAGACAAACTTTACAAACACTAAATAATAATATTTTAAGTCAAGAATTTATTAGCCCTAATAGTCCTATATATACTTTTTTCTCTAATGAGTCACCTATAGATATTAACAGTGCTTCAACAAATCTAAATTTACCTGAAATAGATATTTTGAATGACCCTAATATACTTAAAATACTATGGGAAAAAATATATGGTCCTTATCTATCTCCTCCAGATGTAAGCCAATTAAATTTTTTTACCACAGCATCAATTATATTTAATCCTAAAACTATTAAAAAATTATGTAATATTGATGCAGGTTCTAATAGTTCAGGTTCGTTGGACTATTTTTGCTCTCAAAATTCAATCTCAGCCCAACAAAAAACTCAATTAGAAGCTCAATTACAACAATATATACATATAATTTCTAATACTAATACTAATACTGATTATTGTGATTTGTCTAAAAAATCTGAACAGATAAATTTAAGAGATAATTTAGTAAAATATATGTATAAAAATTTTTTAAATCAAATGATATTAGAAAATTCAACTCCTACCAGAACTCAACCTACAATTGAATGGGTAGAAGATTTTGATGAATTTTTGTGTTGTTCATATAATAGTTTTACGGATGAAGCTAAACGAAATACTTTTTTAAAAAAAATAGATGATAATGTAGTTAATATAGATATTCAAAATATCGGTTCAATGTGTAGTTTAGGCCCAGTTAAAGGATGTCAAGATGATAAAACTGTTTCTGAAAGTAAAACATATTTTTATGTAGGTAATAAATTTAAATATAGAAATGTTAATTACATTATGATTGAAACATTAGATAATGTAAATCCAATTAGCAATCAACAAAAACATTTTTTGAATATTTTAGAACATGCTAACTATAATTATGATACTAAATTTTGGGAACAAGATTTTTATGCAATTTTATTAGATACATTTGGAATTAAAGCATACACCGAAAATTTTAATCGGCAAAATTTGTTTGAATGTAAAGTTGTTAAATTATTAGAACCTACTCGTGAAAATCTACAACAATTTTGTTATCCAGATGCTGCACTTGATGATATTATAGAAAATAAACCTATATTTATATCCGAAACAGGTGTTCCAGGTGCAATAAGAGAATTTAGTTCAACTGATGAATTTTTAATTTGGTTTAAAGACCCGGCATTTCCACAAGATATTCCCGAAAAAAAAACAGATTGGAGAGATAACTTAAATATACTTTTAGAAGAAGATTTAAAACGATTAGATAAAGGAAATGACCAAGAAAGAGAAATAAGAAAAAATTATATGGCTAATATTGAAAAAATAGAAGATTTAAGAAGAAAATGCAGTGACCCAAATCGAAACCCAGATGACTGTAAATTAACAGAGATAAATATAGCAATAATTGCATTACATAGTATTATAAAATTAATTTTAGAAAAAAATATGCCTGGAGGAGATTTATCTGATACCATGCAAAGAAAATTTATTTTAAAACAAGATGAATTTGATAAAGATCAAGATAAGTTTGACCTATTTATTTCACTTGAAATTATTAAACTAAAGAATGATTTTAATTTGTTAAAAAGACTAGAATTATTGATTCATCAAATTAATAACTCTAATATATCTGGACAAACAATTAATATAAATCCATCTTTAGGACAATCACAAGCCCAAGGTCGTTCATCAATAAATCCACCAAGAAATCCTATACCAGCTCAAGGTGAAATCAAACGACCTCCAGAAGAAAAACAAAGAAATGAAAAGGATATCAAGGAAAAAGAGGAAGAAATTTCAAAAGAAGACGAAGAACAAATAATTATGGAAAAACTTGAAGAACAAATAATTAACTTAGAAAAAGAATTAGAAGAGTTAGATATAAGTCTTGACGAACAAACATCATTAAGTGAAGATGAAGTTAATCAATTAAAAGAAAAATTAAAAGAATTATTTGCAAATTTAGCTGATAGTCTTGCTTTTAAACAAGGTCTAGGACAAGAACAAAGACCTGAAGTTATTAATACATTCAGTATTGAAAATGAAGATGAAGAAGAAGAAGAGTTAAGTAATGATGAAATTTTAGATAAATGTAAAAAATTATCAGAATTTTGGAATCCAGGTCCCAACAAAGCCACACAAAATTTATTTTTTTTTCGAGATATTGATGCAGAACTACCGGATGTAAAAGCAAAAAAAAAATTTATCGAAAAACATTGTAATAAAATAGGTAAAATAGATTTAGTTAGGGATAGGATGTCTATGGGACAATGGACATTACCTATAGGAAATATGATTGATTTAACATTAAAAGTTATTTCTGGGGGTTTAGGATATTATACATTTACAGTTAATACATTATTAATACCTGCTGTACGTGTGATACAAGCCTTATTGTATGGCTTGAAAAGGTTTTTACCACCTATCTGTAGTGCTGTTAAAAATATTCCTTGGGGGATTGGTCTTGGATTAGGGGGTCTTTGTGAAATTCTTCATACCAAAGTAGTATCAGACTATGATTGGCTTACTGACAGTATTGATAAATATATTGTTACAGAGAATAAAATAGCAAAATTATCTCAAATGGGAGATGATGGACAATTTCATAAAAAATGGCTTACTCAAGCTAATGCAAATAATAGTTTTATTGACACTGAATTACCACAAGCTATAAGAACAACAGCATTAACTTATAAATTAGAATACTTAAATACACTGATATTTGGTAAAAAAACAACGATTCAACAACTGGGGAATAGTAAAAATTTTATACACAACAATACATTATTTACTTTAGACGTAAATGTTGCACAAAATCCAAATAGTCCTTATAAGTTATTGGAAGAAGATCCAAATTCAGGACAATATTTTTACAAATATAAAGATGAAAATCAAAAAATTATTTCGATAAATTTAAATAATAAAGACATTTATATTGTGAATGATGATAATAAGTTACAAAAAGAATACTCATTAGAAAATTTAATAGGTGAAAATATAGATCCAGATTTTGCATTATTAGAAGGAGATAACGAGCAAACAAAAAAAGAAAAAACTGAAGAACTAATGAAAAGACAATTACTATTAATTCATTTATATAATATAATAGGAACAAAAGAATTTAGTGATGTTGCTTATTGGCCTGAATGTTCTGAACAACCCGACCATCCCAATTGTTCAAAAGCAGAAGTATTTAAATCTATACATTCAGAAGGTAATGATAATAGAAAAGCGATTACTACAGGTCCGGGTAGTATTATTCGAAAGGTATTAACAAAACTTTGGGACACAAATACATATAAAACTTTAAATAAAGAAAAAACAAGACCAGAAATAGACGATATGAAACCATCCGAGTCTCAATTAGATTTTCAAGCTATAATTAAAAGAAAAAATTTTAGAGGTTATGGTGATATTTCTAAAATATGGGAAAGTATGGGAAGTAATACAGCTTTAATGAACGTACAGATGGCAGAATTATCACAGTCACTACTTTCTTGGATTATTGATAATAGCCCTAATATTCAAACTATAAGTCAAACTGTAACTGACACTACTTCTACACAGATTACTGTTAATCAAGAATTTTTAGATGCTTTAGCAGAAACATCAAATAAAGTAATATTAGATAATTTACCAGGTAATAGATTAGTTGTGGTTGACGTTATAATTAATGGAAATACTATAGAATTACCTGATACACCTACAACATTAGGGTTTAATACAAGCTTTTCAATTAAACCTGCTAAAACACCTAAATTTAGCACTATATCTGATAGTAAAAGAGCAGAGTTTGAAGCATTAGTATTAAAAAAATGTTTTGAATTTGAGAACTCTAACCTTATATTTGGTGATTATAGTATGCAAGCTTATATTATTAATAAAATAAAAAAAAACTCTAATATTATACATCAAAACATAAATTTGGACAGTATATTTACAAATATTAAAAAAGAAATTAATTATAGTGAAAAGACAAATGAATTTTTAAAATTGATAGGCACACCAGTAATAAAAAATATTACTGACGGAATAAAAAGTATTCAAAAAAAATATGTAAATCCCTGGATATCATATTCGGCAGGTCCAATACGAGCTATAGTGTCATCTATGCAATGGTTAAAACAATGGTTTACTGGTAATACCGGACAATTAGGTAGTATTCCGACTTCTACCTCTTCTCAATTAGAAATACTGGGTCCAACATTAGATTTTATTACACTGTTATTTGAAGAATCCGAATTAAAATCAACAAATCCTTTAGAATTTGATATATTAAAAAATTATTATTGTAAAAATTATTTGCTTCCATCAATGGGTATATACGACCCTAAAGATTTTGATATATGGGAACCCCAAAAAAATTTTTGGTTTAGTAATCCAGATGAAAAAGAAGTAGAGCGTAAATTTAACAACAGAATAATATCAAAATTATGTAAAAAAATAAGCGGTAATAAAGACACAATTACAACCATGGATTTACCCGCTAATTTTGAATCACTTAAATTTAATCCAAGTGATATAAATTTAAATTTCAAAACAGATAATATCATATTTCAATTTTATCATTATATGAAAACAACCCAAGCTACAATAATGCAAGCAGATACTGAGTGGTTTGAACGATTTTTAAACAGAGCACATCTAGAACACGGTTCTAATTGTTCTACCATGCCCCCTAATCCTAATATACCTATTAGGGATTTAATTGAAAATGATTTTAAAAAAAGAAACTTTGCTAATTCACAAACTGAATTTAATAGTTTATGGGATTCATTTGATAGAGAAATTAAAAACAAACTACTTATAAATTATTTTGTATTAAATGAACATAATGTAGAATGTATTTTTAGAGACATTCATTTTAAAACATTTATTGAGAGTAATCAATCAAATATTACATTACAAGAATTTAAAATAGAAATTAAAAAAAGAAGTAGAGAATTTAAAGATTTTATACTAAGAAAATATCCACAACAAGGAACAACACCAGGAACAACAACAGGAACAACACAAATAATTAATATGAATATAAATGACTTTTGTGATAAAATTGATGTAGACCAAGATAGTAGTATTTGTGAAATTTTTCATAATGAATTGTTTTCAGATATAGAAGAAAAAAAATATAGTGGAGTAATGCAAAAATTTAATATTCAAATTATAAATGCTATGATAAATAAAATTAATACTAATGATCCTAATAGAATATTAACATTTCCCAGAGAAGGTGTAATTAAATTAAAACAAGTGACAAGTGACCCTTATATTATAAGGGTTATGAAGTTGCATCCTGATGAAGATAAATATGATGATGTTTTTCTTCATGACCAAAAATTTAACAAAGAATTTATAAATTCTTTGGCACAGCGTCCTAAAATAAATGGAGTATATCCTAGTGATAATTTAGATTTATTTAAGTTAGCTCTTCCTATATTACAATCATCTGGTGATATCGAAAAAGTAATAATCAGAGAATCAAGTAAGTCTTCTTTTTATAGTTATTTCGATTATAGTAATGCACCTCCTACTATACAAAAAAAACGTGCAAAATTATACTTAATCAAACTGTTAATGTTCAGTCCAAGAGGATTTAAATATTATGATAAGGTATGTCCTTCACATCCACCTCTTCCAATTGGTAAATGTCGACCAGAACCGTATGAATTATCCAAAAATGAGAATTTTTGCGATAAGAATTGTGCACGTCAAATTAAGCAATTTATTATCGATGAAAATGAAAAATTTCATTCTGATAAGCCGTATTTAAGAACAGGTTTACCTGACTTCACTTCTCAAATAGGAGATTATCCAACAAAATATGAACTTCAATTTATGTTTAGATCTTTATTTACACAAAACTTATATCCTAAAGTTCACACAAATAATATGGGAACTTTTAATTTTAAGACTGGTTCTTTAACGAGATATAATCCAACAGATTATATTAATCTAGATAATAGTAGCAATGATATACAATTTCTTGAAGATAATGGATTATTTATAAATGAACAATTGAATTCTATAAGATTAGATAATTTTTTTAAGTTCCAAATGGTCCAAACTAATTCGCAACTATATGAATCATATAATGAAGACTTAAAATCGTTAGGATTAAAATATGAAGAAGTTCCTCAATCAGCCCCAGGAAAGTCTAACTTATTATTACCACCATTTTTGAGTAATGAATTTAAATCGGACGAAGTAACAATTTATGAAAGAAATAATAATAGTGGAACTGTTACAAAAAGTAAAGTAACTAATTATACAGAAAAAGACTTACCACCAACTATAAGAGGACGTTACGTTAAATTAAAAATATGTGATTGCCAATCCCCTCGCCGATGTTTTGGTCTCAACCCAAAAATTAAACCAAATGCAGGTCATAACTGCAAACCAGGAAGAGCGGGAATAATTCCTGATACAAAATATTGTGGGGACGTTGAAGGCCCAAAATATAAAAAAAGGACGGGATATATAAATATAAATCGACGACTGTATGGTGATTGCGCTGGAGGTCCGACAGCAGATCGAATAGGTAATGATAAAGGACCTAATGTAGGTAATGCACTCTGTAATTTTGAAGATGTGAGGTATAATAGTATAGACAATTTAGCTGCTTCACATTCAACCAATTTTTTACATCAACTATTTATTGGAAACAGACCTTCAAATAATCAAGTTTTTGTTCATCATAGTGTTGTTGAAAAAATAAAAAATATAGACGACCTGAAAGATATTTTTGAGATTACGGGTGATTATAATTTAGGAAACTTACAAATAACCGTTTGTTTAGATAGAGTAACTGGAAATATCCCAGATATAATTAAAGATAAATTAGAAGAATTATTAGGTAGTTCAAGATTAGTTCAACAGAGTAATATAGATATTACAGAAATAAAAACCTAATTGATTTATAAGTATATTAATAAAATTTATTAATATACTTATGTTTTTTTTATATTATTTCATTTAACATATTATTACATATAGTTACTTTATTTAATAGAGCTGTATCCAAAGTTTTATGTATTGGATTAACAGCACCACCTAACATATTATTTTTTTTAAATAAATCTGTAAAATTATATAATCCTAAACCAATTAAAATAATTACTAGTAAAAGTGCTAAATAAAATCTAAAATTATTATTAGTTTCTTTTTTATTCATATATAATATATATAATATATATATATTATAATTTACATTAAAACATAATTGCCATTTTATTTACTATGTATAATCTGTTATTTTATATTTTTGTAAAAGTCTTTCCTTTAATTCTTCATATGTTTTATATTTTTTACCAGGACCTATATTATTTAAAATTTTATTAATTTCAGTTTTAGTTGCTTTACTTGGATTATTTTCCTTATAAAATTTCATCAATTGTTTAAATCTAGCTGAATCATCATCATTCAAAAATTTCATAGTCTTTTTCCATAATTTCCCTTTTACTTTATCATAATCTGAGTCTTCATATTCTAAAGTTTCAGGTAAAGCATTAATTTTCCATAAAAATCCTAAACAATAAGACGTCAGTGGAACGAGTATATAATACAAATAATATAGTATATTTAAAATTAAAATAATAATATATATTTATTCTATAAATGAATATTAATAATTAGATTAATTATTGAAAAATAACATTTTTAGTTTTTAATGGGACCCATTCTGGTTTATAATGTTGTTTTTTTCTTTCTGGTAACATAGGTTTATCGTGAATGGTAGCATTTAGTAACCTTAAAATATCTTCAGGGTATATAACTATTTTATCTTTATTAATATTTATATATGCACCCCACCAAGATAAAGTAGAATTACTTAGTATATTATGGGTACATAAACTCATTGACCATAAATCAATATAGTCAATATTTTTTTTAAAAAAAATGGTTGTATCCTTGAAATGAAAAGAACTTTCCGCTTTTTTGATCTTATCTGAAAAAACATTAATAATTATATTTTTATTTTTATTTTTATTTTTATTTTTAATATATTCAATAGCTTCGTAGTAATAATCTAAATTATATGATATATTACCCCACCCAATTGAATCTGGTATGAATACTAATGTTAATATTATTTTTATCGAACAGATGAGGATATTTTTGTTTAATATATTCTAAACTTTTATCATCCGGTTTACTTAAATTTACAATTTCTCCATAATAATCATCAAAATATATATGCGATTGTAGATATCCTTGTAATGAAATGCAGTATTTATCATCATATTTTTTTATTAGATTTATAATATTTTTATCATATAATGAATAATAATTTTGTTACTCATTTATAGTAATCTGTTTATTCATATTTATTTCTTCCAATGGTGTATATAATTTTAAATTTCTAAATATTGTTTTACTATGATTATTTAATGATAAATTATCTAATTAAAACAATTAATTCAATTAAATAATAATTATTAAATGTATGTTTATATTTTTTCGACAAACCGTATGCTGAAAATATTTCAAATAATACGTTACCTAATCCTGTATTATTTTTGTCCAGATCTTTTGAATTTATAGGAGTTAATATTGGAATTATCATTATATTATTATTATTATATATACAGATAAAATATTAAATTTTAATATTTTATTATATAAAAATGTTCAAACATAAAAAAACATGGGGAGACCATAAAATATTCACTTACAATATTGAATCACATCCTTTCATTAATTTTTTTAAAAAATTATATAATGAAAACAATCTTAATATGTTACATTTACAATCAAAAGATTATATTTATTATCAAAATAAATTAGAATTAGGGGGATTGAATGAAATTGATACAGATCTTCATATTAAATTTTATAATAATATCAAAGAAAATGATACATTTAAAAAATTATATTGCAGATTTATTAAAGATATTTACAATGAATTTTTTCCAAATGAAAAATATATTATATTTCAATCGTTTCCTAGTATTCGTTTTCAATTTCACAAAAGTGTTACAATTCCTCTACATAAGGATTCGGACCACCTAAGTAATCATCCTATTGGTGAAAAGAATTTTTTAATCCCAATTACTGAAATGAAAAATACTAATTCAATTTATATAGAATCGGAACCAGATAAAAAAGATTTTAAAAGCATACATTTACAAGAAGGTGAATTATTTTATTTTAATGGAAACATGTGCACACATTATAACAAATCGAATCTAGAAGATAAACTAAGAATATCATTAGATTTTCGTATTATGTTATATGATGATTATATAGAATATATAAATAATTCAGACCTGAAAAAAACAAATCCTAGAGATATGCAGAGAAATAGAAAACCAACATTGATGTTAATTGGAAAGTATTATCAATGTGCTCATATAGATAGTAATTTGAATGAAATGATGAATTGGTATAAAATGAAAAATATCATGCAACATCGTCCAACATTTGGAAAAGAAGAAGCAGAAGCTACATATAAATATATGTTAGAAGATAGTTTTATTACAGAATTTAAGAAAACAACTGAATTAGAAGAAATGATTTGTAAATATTTGAATTGTAAAGAATGTATAATGACTACTAGTGGAACATGTGCTATTATATTAAGTTTAATGGCACTAGATCTAGATATAAATGATGAAGTTATTGTTCCTAATTACACCATGATTGCAACTGTTAATGCAATAAAAATGTTGAAATTAAAACCAATTATTGTAGATGTAGATAGCGATACTTTTACTTTAAATTTAGAAACAATAAAAGAAAATATTACTTCAAAAACAAAAGCGATAATACATGTTTCATTAAATAATCGTTATAAAGATATGAATAAATTGGTAGAATTTTGTAGTGAAAATAATTATTATTTTATTGAAGATAGTGCTCAGTCTCTAGGTTGTAGAATTAATGGTAAAAATATAGGAACATTTGGTGATATTGGTTGTTTTTCACTTAGTTCTCCAAAAATTATAAGCACTGGTCAGGGTGGGTTTTGTGTAACTGATAATAAACTATTAGCTAGAAAAATGAGAATGATTAAAAATTTTGGAAGAAAAGAAAGTGGTAAAGATAATTTTGAAGTATTTGGACTTAATTTAAAATTTACTGATTTACAAGCTATTATAGGTATAGAACAAATGAAAAAAATGGATTATAGGGTAAAACGAATGAGAGAGATATTTGATTTATATTATAATAATTTAAAAAATGTAGTTGAGATGCGTTCTCCAATTAATGATGAATGGATACCTTGGTTTGTGGATATTTTTACAGATAAAAGAGAAAAATTAGTTAATTTTTTAAAAAACCATAAAATATCAACTAGACCAGTTTACAGTGAAATAAATAAAACTAATATGTATTATAATAAAAACACATTTGTAAATAGCAATTATGTTAGTAATAATGGTTTATTTTTACCATCGTTTATTACTATTAAAGATGAAGATATAATTCAAGTATGTAAATTAATTAAATTATTTTTTAATGATTAATTAATATTCGTAAGTTATAGAAATATAATTTAATTTAATATAATATATAATAAAAATATGAATATTATTATATTTTTATCACATAATAGATGTAAAAATGTAGAAGAATTTATATTATTTTGTAAAAAAAATTTTATTATAATAAAAATATATGATCAAAATAATGTTTATAAAAGAGATGATTATAATGATGAAGTTGATTTTTATATTAGTTTTTTAAATCCATATATAATAAAAGATGAAAGAATAATAAACAAAGGTTGTATAAATTTTCATCCTTCTCCCCCTAAATATAAAGGTGTGTGTGGAGCATCATTATCTTTATATTATAATGATAAATATTATGGTGTTACTGCTCATTATATAGATTCAAAAATAGATAATGGTAATATTATTGATGTGATAAAATTTGAAATTCCTAATAATATTAATTGTTATGAATTATCTAAATTAACAAGAGAATATAGTTTAAAATTATCTAAAATAATACTAACTAATATATCAAAAACTAAAAAATTACCGAATATTAATAAAAGTTTGATTTGGGGTGATATTGTAATGACTAGAAAAAAATTTAAAAGATGGATGATAATTGATTTAGAAAATATTACTGATGTTAATGAGATTAAAAGAAAAATTAAAGCTTGTGTTAATGATAAGTTTGAGGGACCTTATATAAAACATAATGAAAAATTATATTCTGTTAAATTAAAATTATAATTTCTAAACAATTATGGGTAATACTGAAAGTCATCAAGAAGGAAAAACCTAGAGTAATTTTTGATGCAAATGGAAACAAAATTACATTCAAACATGAAATTATTGCCAAGGCATTATTCAGTAATATGAAAAAATGATTTTGAAGTATATCAAGTTCATATGTCTCAATTATTGTAAAAGAATTTAATTAATTTACAAATCTGTATTATATCACTGTCTTTTATAGTGATATATAATGGTAAAAATAATCCATTTTTACTTACATATTGACTATTTACAAAAATGTCTTTGTTATAATACATTTTTGTTTTATTTATTTCCCCATATACTGGTCTTTTTGATATTTTGTGTTTTTTTAAAAATGTTACTAACTCGGTTCTTTTATCAGTTAAAATATCAACAAACCATGGTATCCATTCGTCATTAAGTGGTGGTCGAATTTCAACTAAATCTTTTAATTCTTTATAATACAAATCAAATATCTCTCTCATTCGTTTAACTCTATAATCATTTTTTTTTATTTGTTCTATACCAATAACTGCTTGTAAATCAGTAAATTTTAAGTTAATACCAAATACTTCAAAATTATCCTTACCACTTTCTCTTCGTCCAAAATTTTTAATCATTCTCATTTTTTAGCTAATATTTCATCATTTGTTACCCAAAATCTACCTTGACCTGTGCTAATAATTTTTGGAGAACTTAATGAAAAACACCCTATATTGTTTAATTTACCATGTATAATCTGTTATTTTATATTTTTGTAAAAGTCTTTGCTTTAATTCTTCATATGTTTTATATTTTTTACCAGAACCTATATTATTTAAAATTTTATTAATTTCAGTTTTAGTTGCTTTACTTGGATTATTTTCCTTATAAAATTTCATCAATTGGGTGTATCTGGTTGAATCATCATCTTTCAAAAATTTCATAGTCTTTTTCCATAATTTTCCTTTTATTCTATCATAATCTGAGTCTTCATACTCTAAAATTTTGGGTAGAGCACTAATTTTCCACAAAAATCCTTTTAAATAAAATAATAAATTATATATTAATGTCATTATCACTAATGTAATAACAGTTGTAAAACTTTGTCCCGTCAATTTTTCTACATCTTCAGGTTTCCAATCAGTATATTTTTCCATTTGTGATTCTATCAATGGAGATTCAAGATTAGCCAACGACCAAGATATTAAGCCTATTATTATTGTCATAATAGAAGCAACACTGAATCTTGAAAACAAACTTTTAATTCCAGAGAAAAAATCCCATGACTGAAAATAGGGTGAGGTGGCACGATCAATTAATGCGTAAATCGGACCAATCTCAGTAAATGCATTTGCAAAACTTGAAAATGCATTTAGTATACTTGATGTTCCACCAGTCATGAATAAAGCTCCTATACTTAATCCCAAATTTAGTGTATGCCTACTTACTACCAAATCATAAATCGAATTTACTATTTCTTTGATAGTTATTGTATCATCTTCTTTAGAACTTCCTCCAAATTGACCTGATTTTAATGCCTGTTTACTTAATTTGGGCTCATCTAAAACAATCACTATTGTTAATAAAATTTTTGTTATCAATTCAAAAATAGGTCGATTTATGTTTGTAACTACTAAATCTGATATTAAATTTTTCAATTTATTTAATTTTTTCTGACTTATTTCTAATGTTTCCCGTATACTCTTATCAGTCATTTCAACTTTATTCTGTTCAATTAATTTATCTATAGTAAATTGTAATTTATCACAAACTATATGTCTTTCTCTTATACTTTTCATTTTCATTAAGTCTTTATCATTAATCATAGGATCAAAACTTGCTACATATCTTATATAGCTATCCAATCTTGTTTTTTCACTTTTACTCAATTTTCCTTGGCCTTTATTAAATGATTCACAGTAATAGTCTTTCATGCACTGTAATATATTAAATGGATTCTTTTGAGTATCCCGTGTTTTCCAACTTAATAAACAGTCCCCATGTCTTCTTTGTGCTAAATGTTGTTTTTGTAGTTTTTTTAAAATGTTAGGATTAATTTTTGGTTTTTCTGCTTGACCAAAAAACGCACCACCCATCAATATATTTCCATAATTTTTGATAATTTTTTGTCCTAAAGGGGTTGATACCCGCACTTTTCTATTTGTAATGGGATTAATTATTATATTATAATTCATTTATATAATATAATAATATTTTTTTAACAACAACATTTACAAATACAACACAATACGAGTAAAGCAACAATAATAATAACTGCTACTAATGGATAACAACTAATCTTATTGAAACAAGCTTTATTAACATTACTATCGGTTTCTTCTTTAAAAATTGTTGTCCTAATAGTTGTATCAACATTAGCTGTTTTTGGTGGGTCTTCATCGCCTTTCAAATCAATAATATCAGGAGTTGTAGCGGTATCAGTTGTTGTAGTATTTAAACCAAATGTTTCAGTATCTACAACAAGATTGGTATCTACATTAACAATAGTAATTCTATATGGATTATCAGGTAGATTTTTTGGTATATTCCATAAGTAATATTGGGGTTCTGAATCGGTAATCACCGATAAATAATCTAAATGATTTAAACTACTCGTAACCCAATTATTATTTATATTATTTTGAAGCTTTATAGAGACTAAATCACAGTCACAATCTTTCCAGGATATGTTGTAAGGTTTCCCCAAATTTAAATCTAATCCATGACTAGATACAATAAAAAAACTTAAAAAAAACAAATTAAAAATAAACATTGCTATTCTAATATACATTAATAAGTAATTTATAAGCATTTTATTCTTTAAATAAACTGACTATTTCTTTAAGCTAAAAGTAATACTTTATATTTAATTTAAGACCTATTTACTTTTAATAGAACCTGTTTCATTAACCGACCGTTCAATCCAAACGTTTTTGAAATGATTGGGATAGCCTGGGTCCCCATAATAATTGTTTAAATAATCATTGCATTTGACCTGATCATGTTTAAGGTGCCATCTTCCTAATACTACCTTTGTTTCTGGAATGACCTTTTTGTAAAGGTTTTCTAAAAGTTTCCTAGAAAACATTTTATTTTATCTTAAATGAAAAAAAAAGTTTTCAAATTTTTACAAAAGTCTATTAATATATTTTTTAGAACTATAAAAATGTTTAGTTTAGCGTAAAATATAATTCAGAATAATTCCAAGTAAGTTTTTCAGAAGATAATTGGTGGCAATTATTTGGGTCGTATTGTTCTGATAAATCTAAATTTTTATCTATAAATAAAATATTTTTAATTATAATCTTATAAGTATCATTTTTTAAATATTTTCATATCTGAACTAATGCTAAAGAACACTAAATTATCTATAATAGCTGGGTAATCTTCTTTTAATCATCATTATACCTCTTAATGCTGGACCATCATTTTGAGGTCTACCCCATTGTTCATTAAACGCGGTTCTATTGATATTAAATTTAGGTTCTTCTAATCCCGATATTGTCCCTAAATTTTGTATTGAATACTCGTTTCAATATAATCCAATATATATTTTAAACTGATTTCGTCCTTATTTTTTTTGATATAAATCTATAAAAACTCTCATAACTAAAGCACTATCTCTTGTCCAATGAAAATTATAATCAGGCTCTAACGATGGAGATGCTATTATCATTCCTGGTTTTTTAGCAAAATTAATGTTATCTATAATATGGCTTTTAATAGTATTATTTAGATAATACATATATTATAAAAAAGATAATTTTTACATATAAGTGATTTAAATAAATCAAGCGTAAATTTGACTTAAATAAATTATTATAAATAATATCAAACATGAATAAAATCGTTATTATTGCCAGTGAATTAGCTATTATTACTGGACATAATAAATATCAGCCATTACAAAAAGTAATTGATTCAGTTTTGAATCGTAGTAAAATTAAAAAAATACACATTCCTAAATCAAATATTGAAGCTGGCTTAATCAATTTAAGTAAACCAGACCTCTTAAAAATTAAATCTGAATTAAACTTAGACCATAAAAGTTCCTTAAAAGAGGTAGAAACTAAAATACGACAAAAAGTTATTAATAAATCTCTTGATAAAAATATCACCGAAAATACGTCTAGAACGACAACTCAACGAGTATTAGAAAAAATGCCAGAATTGAAAAAATGTTTGGCTAACAATATTAGCCAAGATTTAAGAATGAAACGAGGAAATGTCAAAGAAAATCAAAACTTGGACGAGACCGAGAAAAAGTTTAACATCAAAATCGACTATAGAAACAGTAAAATGTATGAAAAAATGGTTCATAGCGATTTAGAAAAAAACTACACAATTTTTTTAAGAGGGAAAGTTGATGGTATGAACCAAGATTGTGTCGTAGAAACTAAAAATAGAACAAAACGACTCTTTAATCGTATTCCCGATTATGAAAAAATTCAATTAAATTGTTATATGTTTATGACGGATAAAGATAGGTCAATTCACATCGAATGTTACAACGATTCACAAAATTCGGTAGAATATGATTTTGATGATGACTTATGGGAAGAATGTAAAGATAAAATAATAGATTTTACGGATAATCATATTGTGTGTCACATAGATTAGATGTTAAATTATAAATCAGCTATATTTAAATAATTTAATGTTTTTTTGTGTGTTGCCCTTTTTTTTGTCTTTAATTTAATCCCATCTTGATGTGCCTCTTTATATCTGTTAGCACATAAACACCAATAATCTCCATCTTTTAATCCCCCAAAGTTATATTTGGTATTAGGCAATGTTAAATCATTTCCCTTGTTTTTAGTATAATTTAAAAACCGATTATTTACTTGTGCGCATACTGTATGCGAACCAAAATCGGTTGAATCGGTTTTACAATACCCATCTCTATAATAACCAGTCAACGGATTTTTACTGCAAACTTCTAATGGTTTATCAAATATATTTAATTGTTTATCGCCTGCTCTTAATACACTATCTACACGCCATACATTTTTTAGATAAATTTTATGAAATTTATCATATTTAAATTCACCTAAGTCATTACCTACCTGTTTTGAGAGTTTAAATCTGAATTTTGTCATTATAGTGTTTTTAACTGCAATAATATCTCTAATGTATATTTTTTTTGTGTTTTTTATAACATCACCTAAAATATAAGAGTCAAAATCTAATAATTGAGGATACGATAATTTAATCATTTTATTGAAATTTTGTAATGGACCGGTATTACTTTTATTTTCGGGACTAGCATAATAATAAGCAAATTTAATAGAATTATTATTATTAAGATTTTTAAATTTAGTCATATGTGCTTTTATAATTTCTAAGGCAGACATTAATAAAATAATATATATTATTTATATATATTATTTTACAGTATCAGAATAGATATTATTGATTTTTATTTGTAACTATAGTATCAATATCATTAAAATCTATTGTCTCTTTTTCAATCAGCAATTCTTTAATATTTACAATAATTTCTTTATTGGTTTCTAAAATTTTAAGTGTTTTTTGTTCCAAATCTTTTAACAATAAATCTATTTCTTTATCTAATTCTGACACCAATTTATCCGATTCTTTTCTCCAATAACCTTGTTGTTCAGAATAAATTTTTCTAAAACCTATATTTTTATTCATCCCAAAATGAGCGATGACATTATATGCTATTTGATTTAATTTTTCAATATCATCATATGCGCCATTGGTTATCTTATTTAAAAATATTTGTTCACTCAAACGTCCCCCCATTAATACCATAATTTGAGCATGTAACTCCTCTTTTGTATATAAATTTTTGTCTTCTTCTGGTATTGATTGAGAAAATCCTAATGCTCCTTTTGAACGTGGGATAATAGAAACTTTTGAAGGATTATTAACACCTGGTAACAAATATGAAACTATAGCGTGTCCGGCTTCATGATAAGCAATTGTTTCTTTTTCACTAGAATTGATAGTTTTTTTTAGTTTATTACCTAAAAGTATATAATCAATCGCATTATCTATATTTAACAGATTTATGCATTTATCATTATTTTTACCAGCATCAATTGATGCTTCATTGAAAATATTTTCGATGTCTGCACAACTAAATCCATATGTTATATTAGTTATTTTCTCGTTTTGAGTTTCTTTATCTATATTTTTATCAATACAGTATTTATCCCAGTAATAACCAATTATATCTTTTCGTTCCTCAAATATAGGTAATTGGAAATTTACTTTTCGGTCAAAACGACCAGGTCTTAATAAGGCTTTATCTAATGTATCTACACGATTTGTAGCACCAATAACAAGAACACTTTTGTTTTGGTTGAACCCGTCCATTTCAACCAATATTGAATTTAAAATATTGTCGCGTTCATCGTTTGCGATACTTGTATTTTTTGTTCTAGATTTTCCTATTGCGTCGATTTCATCTATAAAAATAATACTAGGTGATGTCTCTCTAGCTAATTTAAACAAATTTTTAACTTTTTTACTACCCATTCCTACAAGAGGCTGTATGAAATCTGACCCACTCATTAAATAAAAATTGGCTTTATATTTATCGGCGATCGCTTTGGCCAATAACGTTTTACCAGTTCCAGGCGGACCTTCCATTAACACGCCTTTAGGTATTTTTGTCCCTAATTCTAAATATTTTTTTGGTTCTAAGACAATGTCTGCTATTTCTAGAACCTCTGTTTTAGAATTAAAACATCCTCTCACATCTTCTATTTTTACATTGGTTTTTTCAGCTATATTTTTTTTAGGTGTTGTTGTAAATACATCTAATAATTTTACAACTATTAAAAATAGACCTAATATTAGTAATGTTGAAATAATTGTATTTAAACTAGATTCCAAAAGTGATGGATAAATATGGTCAACATCAATATCTGTGTTTATACTGTAGATCCGTTCTTCAAAATTATCATTTATATTCATTTTATAGTATTTATTTTCTAAAGTATATATAAGTGCCTCTTTATTATTAATCAACTCAATTTTATCAATTGTGTTGTTTTGTCCAATCATTGATTTCAACTGTGACCAATAAATTTTGTGATATTGCTTTTTATTTATAAAAGTATAAAAAGCAAAAATAATAATTGATAAAAAATTAATAAGATATAATCTTATTTTTATAATACTCAGTAAATATGATAATCCTCTAAACATTAATATATTAATATCAGTATGCTTTATATAAAAATTACTCTGTTCTATAATTATTATTTTAGCGTCCCTATATAAAATTTCTTTAATAAATTTTCTTTTATAAAGTCTGGATCTGGGTGGACAGACATAAATGTTGTGGTTGCATCCTGTCCTAATTTTTTCAAAATGACACCTCCACCTGGATGTATTGGGACCCAGTCTGTTATATCATACACTTTGTCTTCTATTACAATCCAGGCATCGTCTGCTTTATCGTGTTTTTTAACTTCTTGCATTTGATAACTTTTACCACCTCCAACATGCCCTTTTTTTTCTATTTTTTCTAAGACATCATAAGCTGTTTCTAAGGCACCTTCCATCCATCCTTGTGTCAAAGAGTATCTTTCACCTGCTATGTATAAAGGATATCGAAAAGGTTGTAACATTTTTTTATATAATTTTTCACTATTTAAACCTAATTTCCAATAATAAGTGCCTGAATTCCAAAAAAAGGCCTTGAATTTTACGATTTTTGTCATTTCTGGAAATAGTTTTCGCAATTCCAAATTTAAAAAATCTTCTAATTCACCATTCCATAATAATTTATTTAATAGTTCTGCATATTTATAGTCAGAATAAATCTGTAAATATTCGTTTTCAATATTTATAATTTGTCTAAATGGACCTGGTGTTATAATTTTTTGAATATTTTTAAACCATTTAGTTTTAAATTTAATAAATATTCTGATATATTTATTTTTTGTAGTATAACCAGGTAATCCCAAAAAATCTTCATCTACTGAATAACTTAAAATTAATTTTTTACAATTAAAAATACCATTATTAGTAAAAACTGTAAACTCTTTACCATCATAATCGTAATCCTGAAATGACGTTTTAAACTTAATATTTAAACCATCTTCTAATTTTTTAGTAATTTGTTCTAATCCATCTTTCATATAAAAATATTTAGCTCTTTTGCTTTTACTAAAAGGTTTAAAGTAGTGATACGCCTGTTTTACGCATGCTCCATTATTGTAGCCTGTTCTATCAACAATATCTCTCACTGATTCTCCATCTAAAACTTTTTGAGCTAAATTATAAAATGATAAATTTCTAATATCTTTATCGTCTTTTAATTTTTTATATAATTCCCTAATCTCATTACCTGGAAGTTTTTTTTGTTTTGTTCCAATATATTTGCATCTTGGATTAAAATCTTTTAGTTTATCTTTTAAACCTAAATTATCAATCAATTGCAATATTTTTTTGTGAGAACTACTTATTCGATATGCCCCAGTATCTAAATTAAGTTCTTTATCAGTTTTTATTCTTCCTCCTGATTTATAGCGTCGTTCAATAATTAATGTCTTTTTTACATCTAATCGATTCGCAATATACAATCCCGCGATACCAGCACCAATAATTATTGTGTCATATATCATATATATATTTAAATATAATTTTTAAATATTAAACTATAAAATGATTCTTAATATACTAATTTATTATTTTTTAAAATACGGATTTATATTAAGTTTACCTATATTATTTTATTATATATACAATAGAAAACCTAAAAGCTATAAACAAACAAAGATTGTAGATTACAATATCAAAGATATACAACGCGATGGATTTTCTATGAAAAAAGTTCCAAAGGACCTGGATTATATTATTATAGGTAGTGGTATAGCTGGATTAGTTACCGCCGCATTCTTATCAAAAATAGGTAAAAAAGTATTAGTTTTGGAACAACATTATGTAGCAGGAGGGTGTTGTCATACATTTAATGAACATGGATATGATTTTGATACTGGTATACATTATGTAGGTAATGTTCAAAAACTAAATAAGATTTTAGACCCAATATCCTTAAAAACCCCCGAATGGACAAAATTAGGCTCTACAAACTCAGACCTATCTGAAGTGTATGATGAAATTGTAGTTAAAGATAAAAGTTTTTGTATTAGAACGGGTGAAGAAAACTTTAAAGGAGATTTAATAAATCGATTTCCAGAAGAAGAAGAAAATATACACACTTATTTTAAGTTATTAAAAAAGGTTAATTCCTACAAATTTTATTTTATCCTTAAAATATATAATTTCAGATTTAATTTTGTTAAACGATTTTTAACAAGTTTCCTATGTAAAGATTATTTATATTATGCCAATAAAACCGCATACGACGTTTTAACTGAGAACATCACTCAAAATAAGGCTTTATTAGCAATTTTATTAGGGCAATTTGGTGATGGTGGGTGCACTCCTAAAAAGATGAGTTTTACAATGTATTCAGGAATAGTTAATCATTATTTAGAGGGTGGGTATTATCCTCACAAAGGGCCGAGTGAAATAATTAAAAATATCATACCTACAATTTTAAAACATGGTGGTAGAGTGCTTGTTAGAAAAGGTGTCAAAAATATCGTTTTGGATGAAAATAAGAAAAAGGCATTAGGTGTTAAAATGGAAAATGGAAATATCATTTATTCTAAAAATGTAATATCTAGCATTGGATTTATAAATACATTTGATAAATTATTAGAAAGAGACGTAGTTAAAAATCTCAAAATAAATAGTTTAATAAAAAATTATAAACCACCTATTTCTTATTTTTATAGTTTTATAGGATTAAAACATTCTTTAGATACAATAGGATTAACAACAAGAAATATATGGGGATATCCACACTGTAATTATGATAAGATGATGGAAGATTTTTGTAAAGACCCATTAAATGCTCCCATACCTTATTTTATAGCTTTTCCCAGTGCTAAAGACGCGAATAATGAGTCCAATAAATATAAACCTACAGCAGTGGTATTAACGATGATAAATTATGAAAATTTTATGGAATGGAAAGATGAAAAATGCACAAATAGAAGTGAGACGTATAAAGAATTTAAACAGAAAATTTCCGATAGATTATTAAATGAATGTCTATTTAAACATTATCCAGAATTAAAAGATAAAATTGAATATATCACAATTGGGACACCATTAACTAATAGTTTTTATTTAGGTAGTCCCAATGGAGAATGTTTAGGTTTAGATCATACTACTGATAGGTTTACTAATGATTTATTAACACCCTACACAGAAATTGAAAATCTTTATATGACTGGACAAGATATATGCACTGGTGGATTTTCAGGCGCTATAAATGGTTCTTTTATATGTTTAAATCATATATTAGGTTATGGGTCTATTTTCGACATACTAACAGGGAGAGATTTACTAAAAGATATAAATAAAATATAAAGATATAATTTATATTGTTATATATATATATATAAATGTATAATCGTATAAAAAATCCTGGGTCAGGAAGGTATGTTAATATCAATACTAAATTAGGTAAAAGAATATTAAAAAAATATATTTTAGAATTATATGGAGGAGCTTCGATACTAAAAAGAAGAGGAATTGCTGCACCAAAATCAAAAAAAAAAATTACCACTATATCAGATACAAGACAATTAAAACATGATGTAAAACACATGACAAATAGAGAAGCTGATATTATTTTTAAAAGCACTGATGAAATACCCGTAACGTATAATATTGTAAAAGCTAGTGATTTACTCAAAAAATATATAGAAGAACCCGAAAAAATATTTATAGAAGATGAGTATTTGAATTTTGATACACATATACCTGATAAACGAACATTGATTGAAAAATTTATAGAAACTGTAAAACTCGAAGAACGCAATATTATTGAAGTTACTAATCCAGATTTAAAATTTAAATATTTTTATCAATCTTCTGGAACATCGCGCGAAGGAAGTAATTTAAAAGGATATGTTTTACCTATGGATATAAAACCATTTGCTTTACAATTTAACATGTTTGAAATTGATTTTCGATTTACAAAATTAGAAGATAACGCCCTATTAAATACTTCAAATATTGATGATTATTATGGTATTGATTTTAATATTGATTCTATGAATAAATACTTACGATTTATGAATAAAGACTATGCGGCAATATGTAAATATATAACAAATCAATAAAAATAACATAAAATTTATAATTTTATTTTTTTTTCTTTAGATATATTATAAGTATGTACGATAAGATTACAAATCCAAAAACAAAAAGAAAAGTTAATATTAATTCTAAATTAGGTATGTCTATAATAAAAAATTATATTGATGTATTACAAACAGGTGGTAAATTTATAAATCCTAAATGTAATGAACCTCTTAATTATCTTAGAAATTTTACTGAATGTCAAAAAGACCCTATGTATGATGCTAATGCAAATGATAATCTAAAAGTTTTTTTAAACTTACAAGAAAATTGTACTGATCAAGATTTATCACTGAAGCTAATGTCTGAATTATATAGTGATATAATTTTTAAAACAAATGTTAAACGAGAAAATATTTTTGGTATTATTCCTAGGAGTCATGAAATAAAAAAAATATATTTTAACGACCATAAATCACATTATAAAATTATAAACTATAGTTATATGTTCAATCAAAAAAATAAAAAAAACCAAATAACTGAAAATTATTGGCGCAATAATAGTGCATTAGGTGTAAAAGATGTGTCAGAAGATGTTTTAAAAATAAATAAAGGTGCATTAAAAACAAGAAAAAATAGACATTTATTAGATAATTCTAGTTTAGAAAATAATATATTTTTACAAGATGTGTTTATTAATTATAAAGGTAATTATGAATCAGGGTGTCATATTCAAAATCATATTGATTTTACTAATAAATTAATTAGTAAAAGGAAAATAAAGCCTGGTGATACTTTATTGTATTATATTTATACACATGGAGGATTTAAAAGTATGCAATATCCATCATATGGAAAAACTAATGAAGCCGTAACTAAGGTGTATGAAGATTTATATTATCCTATTATTAAGGCTTTAGGTAAAACAGGCACATTTATATATATTCCTAATTATTGTAGAACAGAAGATTCAAATAAAGTATTAATAAAAAATATAATTGATACTAGAAAACCTGAAGTAGATTCAAAAATAATAATTGTTCCCACCAAATTAAATGATTTTTTAACTAACTCAGTAGGTATATATACTGATAATAATGCCAAGTACGACGAAAGACTAATAAACCCCTATAAACTATCAATTAAAGATAATTCTTTAGAAATACATTTGCCTAAGGAACCGTTCAAAACATATATTAAAAATCTTATAGAACATTTCACAGATATGAGTATAAAAAAGGAGGACATATTTGATAGTTTATATAGAACCGATTTTAAGAATTTCATTAAAGAATTACATGGCTACGAATTAAATTTAAAAGCCGGACATAAATATCAATTAGTTGATTTTCAAAAAGCATTAATAAATTTAACAGAAAACTATCGAACAACACCTTGGGTAAATTATGATGGTGCTGATATAAGAAGATTTATATTTATACACAAATTAATAGTTGAAATAGATAATATTTTCAGCCAAGTAAACTTAAAAACGTTAAAAAATTCAGCAGCAAGCACAGCAAGTTTAACCAAAGCTCAATATATAAACCTTCTTAAAAAAATTATTATGAATAGATTAATTCCATATAATAACGATACAAAAACAGCTTTATTAGATAAAGATACAGGCGGAGAAGATATCATAAATAATACAAAGATTATTTTAGATATATTAAACTATCCAGATTTAAATACAATGGATAGTGTAGGTTTATGTCAATATGTAAGAAATTTACAGTATAAAACATTTACAGATAATCCTTTAATTGGATATACTTATAAAACATTCAAAAAAAATTTAGAATCAGCTCCTGACAATTATGGAACGATACGTCCTGAAGATTGTGTAAAGGCATTGGTGCATGAGAATTCATGTAATATTAATTATAAATGGACTTCTGCTGATAAAGTAACAATGATACGACCAGGGTTATCAAACGACCTAATCAAAAACTTGCAAAATAAAGATTTTGTAAAAACATTAAGCGATGAACAAATATTAGATTATATGAATCCAATATTAAAATCAACTAATTCACCACCAGGGGTATCAAGTGAAAGACTACTTAAAAATGAATTCAGATTATTTTCAGATGAGGTTGAAGAATTACGGACTCCAGATATGGGTAAAAAATATCCAGGCAACGGTCCTATAACTCTTGCCGACCCAACGGAAAAAGGTCATAAAGGAATATGGGAAAGATTTAAAGAAGATTATAAACTTAAAGAAACTGATTTAGTATTAATAGAAAAATACACTGATACTGGACGAGATTATTTCTTAAAAAATATTAAAAATAATAAAAGATTTACTGTAACTTTTAATGAACCAGGTTCATCAGCAAATTGGTCTGATTCAGAAGAAGAAGATATTCTTACAGATGAACAAGCAAGTGAGATACAGGAGCAATATATGTCTGAAATAAATGAACAATATGGTGTAAAGATTTCAGAAACAGACAGTAAAAGTTTTGATTGTAAACTGACAGATGGTAAAGTATTAAGAACAGCAATTTTGGATATGTTAATTAATATTCATAAAGTTGAAAATTCTTCTATGACTGAAAAAGATATGTGGGGTTTAATTGGTGGGGTTCCTTCTGGTGCTGTTATTTCAGATAACTATGAAGAACTTAATCACACAAAGTCTGAAGAAGTTTTGACTTATCCTGAAGGTTTTATTGATGAAGAAATTAATGGTTCAACACAGGCAACACCCGTAGCCAGTGAAGTAGTGGATAAGACAACATGGGTAACCACTATAGTCAATATGGGAATCGACCCATCTATTGCACATGCAGCAGCTGCTAACGCGTCAAATCTTGAGACAGCTGTTGACATGGCCCTGAGCGGCAAGGTAACACCAGTAGCCAAAGATGCTGTTGATGATAAAGAAGCATGGGTAGCCCAGATAGTCGAGATGGGAATTTCTCGGTCTAAAGCACAGGCAGCAGTAGCACGTGCATCAAACCTCCAGAATGCAGTTGAACTTGCCCTTACCGGTGGTGGTAGGAATACCAACTTGAAAAATACCTATAATACTATAATTAACCCAATAACAAATAAAAAACTCAATTTAAATACTAAATCAGGTAGAAATTTACTCTTAAAATTTTTAAACCAACAATAATAATTTTTAAATTTAAATTTATATAAATAAGTATCTTATTAATATAAATTTTAAAATATAGATTTTAAAATACTAATTCTAAATATTTTTTTGTTTCAATAATATCTTTACTATCTTGTTTAAAAATAGTCCCTATCATTATTAACCCTTCCGCATATCTTTTTTTTGTATCTTTTTCAACATTATGGTCCCAAAATATTCTAACTAAAGCTCTTTTAATTGTCTGCTCTATATCAATAGATACCATATTTATAATTACGTCACTTGCTTTAGATTTATCATTTCGTGACTCTAAACAAGATTTCGCTAAATTGTATTTATAACTAAAGTCTCTACTTCGCGTTTTAAAATAATTTTTAAAATTTTCCATTTGATTGAGATATCCTGAACCGATTTCGACATATACTCTTCCAACTAATTTTAATAACATATTACTAAATGGAGTCGTATCCAAATTTTTTTTTGTTTCTTGATAATATTCTCTAGATTGGTCACCCATCTCTAAATACTTTTTCAATAATATTAATATATTATTTGCAATTTCTAATTCTCGTTTTATTTGTTTAATTTCAAGATTTTCAGTTTTAAATTCTTTAGATGAAATAGTATAAATTATAATTTCACCAATATAAAATTTCAATTGTTCGCTCCCAAATAATATTTTATAGAAAGTTTCACTATCAACAAACTCAGTCTCTTTCATACCATCTTTTCCTAATTTATTATATTTTTGTCTTAGTTCATCATCATTTAATATTTGATAGGCTTCATTTATTAATTTAAACTCTGATTCTTTTTCAGGAAATTTATCTGGATGTGTCGTTTTTGCTAATTCATAATATTTTTTTTTTATAGTAGATTTACTTGCATTAAACTCAACTCCCAAAATATCATAATAATATACATCCTTTACAGGTTCATCAGAATAACATACATGTGCTTTTTTAGTTTGTTTAATATCTTTGTATTTATTAATTTCCTCTTTTAGACTATAATATATCCATTTATTTTGAGTCTTGTCCCATATTTTACCATTATATTTAGAATACATAGCTATAGGCGTATTCACTAAACCATGCAATATTTGTTTTGTCCCCATTATTACCCCTCCTAATGGTAAAGCAATCGATAAAACTATTCCAATTCCAATACCTTTAGCTACACCTTTGGGTCCTTCTTTTGAATAATATATGGGTGTTCCAATTAATCCTACTAATCCTGTAAATACACCTTTAGTTATATTAACAATCCCATTAAAACTACCTGAAACAATATCTCTAGGCGATGATGTATAAAAAAAACTGGAAGAATTACTTTTATCCAATGACTTATTTATAATTTTATTATCCATGGTATTATACTATAAGATAGTATTTATAAATATATATATAAAATATAACTATCTTATTTTTTAATTTTAAAAATTATTATTTATATAAATTAATATATAAGTTTTATGCATTATGATAAAAACACTGAAAAAATAATTTATATTATAAACACATTAAATTTATTAGATGTTAAAGTAGAATCTATGGAGAAAAAAATAGATGAAATAAATCAATTGTTTATGAAATATGAATTCAATAAAAATTTAAAATTATCTCAATCTAATTCGTATCTTAAATTTCAAATTAATATTTTAGTAAATGAAAAAAAATACTATATTAAAGTTAAAAGTTTAATAGTTAGAAAAATATTTAAAGAACTATATGAAATTTATAATTATTCAATATTATTACTCATTAGTTTAGATAATTTAGACTACGGATTTTTAACTGAAAAAAACAATATTATGCAAAAAATAATTAAAATTAAAAAAGATAAAAATTTAGATTACAATAAATTATCGGAAATAACTAAAATTATTAATACTAATTTATATTTAGTTAAAAATTTGCTTGACTTGTTTGAAAAATTTATTATCGAATCATCTAAAAAAAATATGAAAAAAAAATTACATACTAAAAATTTAAAAATAAATCTAATGAACAATAAAAATCATATAAATTTAGAATATATAAAATATAATGAACAGTTAGAACTCTTATTAGACTATTTTTATAATTTTTCTATTAAAATAGAAAAACAATTTAAAAATCAAGGAATATTATCAGTATATATGAATTTTGAAAATACTTAAATATTATCCACATAATAAATTTATAACTTTATGCCAAAAAAAAACAAAATAGCATCAATTAAAAGAAATTATTGGAAACAAGAAGAAGAAATTTTACTTAAACAATGGGCCGATAATGCAAAATGTTATCAATGGATGCATAATAAAAGCAGACAAATTTATCAAAAGAAAAATGCAATGTATACTATCCCTGTTATTATCATATCAACTATAACAGGAACAGCTAATTTTGCCCAAGATCGATTTTCAGAAAAAATAAAAGAATATGTCGTAATAACAATTGGTTCTTTATCATTAATCGCGGGTATAATTACCACTGTTTATCAGTTTTTAAAAATTTCTGAAATTAATGAAGGTCACCGAGTTGCCATGTTATCTTGGGGAAAATTTTCACGTAATCTAGAAGCCGAATTATCACGACATCCATTAGACAGGACATCTGCATCAGAATTGATTAAAATTTCTAAAGAAGAATACAATAGATTAGTAGAAATATCTCCATTTATTACAAATAAAGTCCTAGAAAATTTCAATAAAAAATTTAAAAATAGCAAAAACTTATTTAAGCCTGAAATAGGGAATATTATTAATCCTATGAATATGTTTACTATGGACGATTCTGCAAGACAAAATATGATTGATGAATTAAATCAAAATATAAATATTAAAAATAAGGCTATTATCAAAAAAGAGACTAAAAAACTTTCACAGTTAGATAAATTTAAAACAAGTTTCCATGAACTTAATAACAGATATCCTAATAAAGATGAGATACATAAAAACATGAAATATATAAATGATGAAAATTACAGTTCTTTGTCGGAAACATCGACCGTTGATTCCAATCAAAGTAATAATTCACTAGGTCAAGAAAATTATAACAATTCTGATGATAATGTGAATTATAGCGAAACACATATTGATATGTCAGAAATAGATAATGAAGATATAATCAATGATTCTGAAGAAATAATTCTAGACGATGGAACTGATTTAGATAAGAGTATAAACAAAGAAACGATTGCTTATTTATAAATTATTTACTTAAATATATATCTATAAATTTAAGTAATTAGATGATTTTATCTCCATCAGATGAACAAATTAAAGTTATAGAAAATATTGATAATAATAATATAATTGTCGACTCAGTTGCTGGAAGTGGAAAAACGACTACAAATTTACATATTGCAAAAAAATACCCTAACTTAAATATTCTTTTATTAACGTATAATTCTAAATTAAAATTAGAAACAAGACAAAAGGTAATTAAATATCAAATTCATAATTTAGAAACACATAGCTATCATTCTTTTTGCGTAAAATATTATAATAGAATGTGTTTCAGAGATAAAGAAATCAATAATGTTATAAAAAAAAATACAGTTCCTATTAACAAATTTAAGTATGATATCATTATTTTAGATGAAGCTCAAGATATAACATTGACTTATTACAAACTAATAAAAAAAATATATCAAGATAACAATCATGATGCAAAAATATGTTTACTTGGTGATAAATATCAATCTATATATGATTTTAATGGAGCTGATAGTAGATTTATCGAATTTGGAGAGAAATGTTTTAATTTAAACAAATTTCCATGGAAAAATTGTAAATTAAATTTCAGTTTCAGAATTAATGCAAATATGGCAAGTTTTGTGAATAAATGTATGCTTAACCAAGATAGAATAAAATCAAATAAAATAGGTAGTATACCTAATTATATAATATGTAATACTTTTAGCAATTTTATAGATGAAGAACCTATAGCATTTACAAAATTAAAAGCATTTATTGAAAAAGGCTACAAACCATCCGATATATTTATAATAGCACCATCAGTTAAAAGTGCAGGGTCTCCTGTAAGATTATTGGAAAATAAAATAAAGTTGGAACTCAAAGATATTCCTGTATATGTTCCAAATAATGATGATGAGGAAATAGACAATTCAATTATTCATAATAAATTATTAATATCTACATTTCATCAAACCAAAGGGTTGGAAAGAAAAATTGTTTTTGTTTTTAATTTTGATGATTCTTATTTTAAATTGTATAAAAAAGATAGTAATCCAAAAATATGTCCAAATGAACTTTATGTAGCCACTACACGAGCTTCCGAACATCTAATTTTATTTCATCATTATCAAAACAATTTTTTGCCATTTTTGAATTTAGAAAATATTAAAACTTGCACTAAATTTACATTAAACACACCTTTAATGATTTCTGAAAGTAAGCGGATAAAAAATGTCGATACATCTCCTACAGATTTATGTAACCACTTAAAAGATTCTGTAATAACAAAGTGTTTATCTTATTTTGAAATTAAAAATATAAGACCTATTCAAGATAAAATTAACATTCCTTTAAAAACTAAACAAAATAATAACTATGAATCTGTTAGTGAAATAAATGGAACAGCTATACCCATTTATTTTGAATATTTGAAGAAAAATATAATATCTATAATTGATAAACTTCCATTAGATGAAAATAAAACACAGTATAATAAACATAAATACTCTTTTATAGATGATGATGAAGATAATGATGAAGACGATAAATTTAGACTCCATAAAATAAGGAAAAATATAGATAAAAATTTAGAAATAAAAGATTTATTATATTTAACGAATAGATGGATAACGTATAAAAATGGCTATCTTTTTAAACTAAAACAAATTAAGAATTATAGCTGGTTATCTAATAGTAATTTACAAAAGTGTATCAAAAATCTAGATAAATTAAATATATCTAAAACAGCTATATTTGAAAATAAAATATATATTGAAGATTTACCGGAATTAATTAATAGAAAATTGACAGGATATATAGACTGTATTGATGGTAACAATTTGTATGAATTTAAATGTGTTTCTAAGTTAGAAAATACTCACTATTTACAACTGGCAATTTATGCGTATATATTATCAACAGTAAAAAAAGAAAAATACAATTATTTTTTATACAATATTTTAACCGATGAATTAAATAAGATAGAATTTATTTACGATGATTTAGTAAATATGATAGAATATTTGATAAAGGAAAAATACCTTAATACTAAAAAATTAACTGATGAAGAATTTCTTATAAATATTCTATAAATAAAAGAACTATATCTATATTTATTTACTAATTATATCTTTTGTATCAGGTAATTTATTCTGTTTATTTAAAATATCCATCTCAATTTCTAATTCTATATCCTTTTTTAATTTATTTTCTGATTCATATTTTTCTTGAAACTCTATAAAATTTTTTTTTTTCACATCTTCTAAAATAATTTTATTACCATCAAAATGCAAATCAATCATATTATAACTATTATCTACTAAGCTTTCAATAACATCTTTTTTATTTCTGAATTCCCAATTTCCATTTTTATAGACTACTGCATAGCGTTCTTTTCGATTGGGAATTTTAACATTATGATTTTCAGGATGTTCGGGATTAAAATGTATTTTTTCTACTAAATTCTTTATTGAACTAAAAGGTATTTTCAATAAACTGTTTAAATATTGTCTTGTTATATAATCTAAATTTTCTTGCCCATAATTATTAACATAAATATTTTGTTGCATATTAACTTTGTTATTACTATTAATATTATTATTGTTTCCTCCACGTTCTAATAATATTTCTAATTCTTTACGCATTGTATCTTTTTCTTTTTCTATATTTTCTATTCGTAAAAGTAACTTTTCTTCATTAGAACTTAGTACTTTATTTTTTAATTTACAATATTTTTTCTCATGAAGGTGTCTAGACTGTCTATGTTTAAATACTTTATTACAGAATTTACAATTATAGCCACTATTGACATTTGTATTGACGCTATTGACATTTGTATTGACACTATTGACGTTTGTATTGACGCTATTGACATTTGTATTGACATTATTGACGTTTGTATTGACGCTATTATTGACATTTGTATTGACGCTATTGACGTTTGTATTGACGCTATTGACGTTTGTATTGACGCAATTAATTTCTTTTAATAGTTCATCAATTGTTACTGTTTCTATAATAGGTTTACAAGGAAACTTCCTCTTTAAGTGATTTTTTAGATTACTTTTGTATTCACTACAATATCCACATCGTCGACAAGTGAACATTTCTTTTTATTATAATTATAGGTTATTTTTTAAATATTAATCAATTAATTAATTTAATTAATTATAAACCTCCTCTGATTAATTTTCAAGTAGTTATTACTGAAATAACATAAAATACGTTTAGATATATATTTATATTTACCTACAAACTAAAAATTAATTAATTAATTTAATGATTAAATTAATTAATTTTCCCGGGGGGGGGGCAAAAAAAAAGCACAAAAGTGTTTTTATTTTTTTTTTTTAAAAAACTTTTTTTTCAAAAAAGTCTTGCTGCTTTCGATCAATTTATATTAATTTTAAAATATTATCCATATATTTTTCTAAATCAGGTTGTTTCAGTTTAGAATAGTCTATTTGTCTTGTGGAGTCTCCATATGTTTGCGGTTTTAGAGAATTAACTCGTATAGGGGCGGGCCAATGAGATGTAGTTCGACGTTCTTTAAAGTATTTTAATCTTTTTTCTTTCATTTGTTTAGTATTTTTAGGATGATTTTTAGGTAAGTAACAAACGTATTGAACAATTCGTTCCTCACTTAAGGCTTCTCCATATTGATTTTGGTGAAAACATCTGGAATCCCAAAGAACAAGTGACCCAGCAGGCACATTTAATACGTGTTTTTTATCACTTAATTGATTTAAGGTTCCATGCTCAATAAGTTGCCAAGGTTTAGAACTTTGGATATTTTTTTCTTTAAAATAAGTTTCATGATATTTATGCGTTCCTTTATAAACTACAAGCGTTCTTTCACAATTATCGGTAAGACTAACGAAACCTTGATAACATGATAATCCTTTAGTATTTGGAGCTTGGTCTGTATGAGTCCAAATTTTATCAATTCTATTTTCGTCTTTAGGAATATAACAACTTCCATCAAAAGAAACAATTAAGTCATCTGTTTTCCATAATTGTTTAAATATCTTTTGAATATTTTCATTTGTTCTAATATACCAGGCATGTTCTTGTTGACCAATTTCGTGGAACTTATATATACCATGTGGGTCAATTTTTCTGTGAATTACATCATGATTAGGGATAGTCTTTTTCCAATCATAAAATAATTTTTTTGCATGTTGAATTTCTTGATTTTCTAAAACATTTTGTATTATACAATAACCATTTTCATCTAATTCTTGTTTAATCACTGTGATATTTTTCATTTTTTATTATTTACTCGAAAATTAAAACAATAATCAAATTAAATAAAAAACTTATAAAGATAAATGTAAAGATTAAAATAGAATTATTACAGTTTAAAGTTAAAATATATAATAAAGATAGATATGTATTTAGGCTGTTATGACACAAAATTATACTCTTTTAGAACAAGAATTAATTTTTTAGTTGTAGGAATTATTTTAATAATTTTGGGTGTTCAGTCAACAACGCAAATGTTCAATGATGCTATTCAAAATTATAAATATATAAATATAATAACAATTGTGTTTTTAACTTTAGGACCTTTTCTAATTTTTTTATCTTTCATCCATTTAGGTAAAAAAAATAATGATTATACACAAATTAATTTATAAAATTTCAAGCAAATTATTAAAATAATTTATATCTAAATTAGGTTTGACATCAAATGTTAATCCTCCCTTGAACGTATATTGAGCTTTTGATTTTAGAATTTTTAGCTCACTTATTGAATCACCATTTTTTCTAATACTATACTTTGATTTTACTCTATCTTCATGAATTACGTAACCTTTTTGTGTAAAAATTACTAAGCTATTACCTATAGAGTTTTCTAATTTATTATTTGATTCAATAAAGCCTTTTATTAAATCATCTACTACATCTTTTTCTAATATTGTATAACTACAATCTAAATCTGATAAACAATCGGTAATGTTTTCTTTCATCTTTAAGATAATACTTTTAACTACAACCTCAGTATGAATTGAGTTTGAAATCAACGTATTAACTTGAGTGTCAATTGTAGTTTTCATTTTTAACGCATCATTTTTTAATTTTGAAATATTTTCATAAAGTATGTCCAGATATTTTAATGAATTATAGATTAATTGACATTTCTCATCGAGTAAATCTCCTGAAATATTTTTATTGTTTTGTTGTGATATTTCTCTTAAAAACAAGATACCATAAATAATATTCATATTTTCAAAACCGCAATTAGGAATAAAAACAACATGCTTACCTTTTATACATTTATATTCCAATCTACGATGTCCTATTATAGAAGATGACAATGAAACAAACAAACCATAATTTATTCCAGTGCTATCTAAATCATTGTAAAATTTTTTAATTTCAGTAGAATTTACAGGACTTGAATATAATTTAGATTCAATAAGCATTTTAGGAAAATGACTTGATATTAAATGAATATCAGATTCATGACCTTTAGAAGCAGTTACTTCAATACTATCATCTTGAAATCCTATTTTTAAAACCTTTTCTAAAAAATTTTCACCGATACAACCTTTGATACTAGAAGTATTGGCATCTCCTGTCAATTTATTAACAATATTAGTAAGTTGCTTATATTGTTGTTTTGATTCGTCGGTATATCGTGATAATGAATTTTCTACACATGTATTAATAGTTTCTAATTTATGGTTTATAATCTGTGTATTAGTATTATTATGTTCAGATAATTGTATAATTTCTCTATTTCTTGTTGACATATCTTGTTTTAAATTTACCACTTCAGAATGGATAGGGTCAAGCAATGAACTTGCCGGATTTATAGATATATCTGCTAAACTAGATATTTGTTTACCTAAATTAAGTAATTTATTTAAATTTTTTAAATTTGAGCTTATATCTATATCTTTTAACCATGGATTAATTTCAAGGTCTAATTCTAAAAACAATTTTTCCATAATTATTTTTGTATTTAAATTTTAATATTTATCAAATTTAAATATAAAATAATGTATATGATTAATTTAACAGAAAATCAAGAATTCATCTTAATAAAAGATTTTGAAAAAATTCCAAGAAAGGAAAGCAAAAATGACCGCGCAGTGTATATTAACAAAAATGAAGGTATTTGTCTTAAAATACCTAAAAATAATAAAAAAAGTATATTGGGTGCAAAATCAGAATTAACTTTTTATAATTCTTTATCTGAGTCTTTAAAAAAGATATTTAGTAAGCCTCTAGGAATTTTAGATACAAATTTAGGAAACGCTTATGTTTTCGAACTAATAAAAAATGAAAACGATATTTCTATGACTCTCGATTCATATATAAATAAATATGGTAAAAATAACAATATTTATAATAAATATTTAAACTTAGTTAATTTAATTATTAAAAATAACATCAAAATTCATAAATTTCATCTTAAAAATGCAGTCGTAAAACTTAAAAATAAAAAAATTACTGATATAATTATAGTTGATTATGAGTTTTCAAAAACAAAATTTTTTTTTTTACCCAGAGTTTATTACAAATTAACAAAACGAATGTTATACAAAAAATATATTAATTTATATATAGAAAATGTTTAATTAGTGAAATTTAAATTCCAGAAATACTAAGAAATTTTTGGATTGTAGTTAAAGCTAACTTTTGATTTTGGTTAAAAAACGTATAACGAGGAGTATCCCCTACACGGTATTTGCGTTTAAAACGTTTAGCCTCTTGGAACATCGATTTTAAATTAGTGGATTTTATGACAGTCCACCGACGGATATCGGATTCAAATTGACTTGCCCCTGAAAACATCTCTTGCATCTTAGTCACATTAGAGGTATTCCAATCTCCTATAGGT
>JGI24005J15628_10000151_pt1 | contig 45762 bp, 46 predicted proteins | sample LinPmetageLP40_FD_15628 | JGI IMG/M metagenome (IMG submission 15628)
CGACACAATGACGGTAGACATTACGCCTTGGGGGCCAAATCAAGATATTTATGTAGAATCAATTGCAGATGATGGGGAAATAACTATAGCTGCAAATACAGAAGAACCTCTTAATTATTTTTATGTCGTTTATGGAGAGCGTAAAGACATAGATAAGCTGGAAATAGAAATTATAGATCCAGAATATTCTAATGAAAGCACCGATTAAATCATAGGATAAAAAAACCCCCTACCTGTTTAGGGTAGGGGGTAGGTTAAATATTATATAGTAATGTTATTAATCGTCTTGATCCAAAACCTCTAGCTCAGGAGCCTCTCCAGCAAAAACTGGAGTGTCTTCTACTTCCGTAGGAGGCTGTTGCAAATGAGATCCGAACTTCTTAGCTAGAATCGATGCAGCTTCCGCAGCGTTAAGACCGCTAGCTTTGACAGCAATATCGATGAGTTGGATAGTGACTTGGATTTCTTCTTCTGTTAATTCAACTGTTTTCATACTTTAAAATTTTATTGTATACATATAATAATACATGTTAGACTGCGTTTTTCTAATCCCAATTGATCATAGAGGCATACAAGGCAGATTATTTCCCCAATATCTAGAATTACAGTCTTGGTGTGAGAGAAATAATGCTCAAATTTTTACTTCTAATGGTCTATTTTTAAACTTTGCTCGTAATTATTTAGCTACAGGAGGCGGTGGATTTGTAGATACCTCGCCACCAGATGCAGAATGGTTGTTCTGGATCGACTCGGATGTCGAATTTACTATCGAAAAGATAGAATATATGATGAGAATACCTAAAGAGAAGAAATTTGTTACTGGTTGGTATAGATCTGACTACGGAGATAAAGCAATGGTTGGTAATTGGGACGAAGATTACTTCAAAAAAAACCTGCATATGCCATTTACCTCTGTAGAATGGTTAACAAAAACAGCAAAAGAACAACCAAGTAAGCTAGTTCAGGTAGATTGGTGCGGTTTTGGCTTCACCAAGGTCCACAGATCCATCTATGAAAAAATGCAATACCCTTATTACCCTCTGAGAGACGCGCATATTGAAGGATGCGAAGACCCAAACAAAAAAGGGGGGAAATTTGACGTTAAAGACCTTAGCTTCGAAGATGTGAGTTTTTGCCGAAATTGCTACGAAATGACAGAAATCAAACCTTTAGTCGCTCCGTCAATGAGAGTAGGTCACTTAAAGTCGTTTTTAGTGTAATAAAAAATAGATTAAACTAATTTTTAACATATAATTTATTATGCCAGACTCCGATAATTCCGATCCTATTTTGGGCGACCCCGTTCCACGCGATGAGCCTTTTGTTATCCCAGCTTCACCAGAAGAGACTTTTGACTCTGTATGGCTTCGTAGCATCAATATTTATGCACCTAATACCGCTGAAGCTGATCCTAATGGTGGATCTCTCTCCATCGAGATGCTTCCTTATGAAGGATCTGACGAAAAAGTTCTAATCACTGCAGACAACGAAGGCGTTGAGTATATCAATGTCCCAGGACGAGTCAATGGACGTAAGCCTTTCTGGTCTTGTGTAGATGAGGTTCCAGAGGTCAAAGCTGCTATGGACGCTATTCTTGCAGCTATTCCTGCTCTACAAGTTTGGGTCAATACTCCTCCTCCTGCTCCAGATCCCCCCGTTCCTCCTAACGTATAGGACTACTCCCCTTCTAGGGAGTATATATGGAAGTGAGGCGTATTACCTTCTTGGTAATCGTTCTTAAAAATCAAGCATGGGATTTTTTTCCCATCCATGACTATTTCTCCCGAGAGAAAACTCTTTCCGCTATTCTTCTTCTTAACCCAAAGTGAGCCAATCTTATTTTTGGTCCAAGAGGATTGTTCGGATTTCTTCGTAGTTTTGCTCGATGAGGTCGATGAAATTTCTTTTTGCATGGTCAGGGAGGTTATTATATTGGTCTTTAAGGCGATTGTAAACTCTTTTTGACACAGTGTCAATAGGATTACAGATTTTTCTCAAACGTTTTACTGCTTTTTGATTCATAGTTTTGCTATGTAAGTTTCAGAGTCTTTAATAAAACCCATCTTCTCGTAGAAATGGGCTACTTTTTTGGATTTAGGATGAGCCTCTACACAACTCATTACCACGTATTCAAATTCTTTTTCTTTAGCAAACGATATTGCTTTCGCTAAGAGCTTCCTACCCACTCTTGGGTTTTTAGAAAGCCACAAATATTCAGCGAACATCTCTTTACCAAATTTCTCGTTCTTGTGATTTAAAAATGCGATCATCGCATCAAACTTATTCGACTCATTCTTATGGCCCCACACAAAGAAATCCCATGCCAGTATAGATTTATTACCAAAAGCATTAAAGATATACTCTTTGTTATGCTCTACTAGCGCATGACCATTTATCTTATTCTCTTCTTTAAAGAGTATGTCTATGTCATCCAATAAGACTTTAAACTCTTCAGGGTCTAGTATCCTTTTAATCATTAGCTAAGTGCCGCAATAAGCTTTCTAGCCTCTTTTGTCGGGATATCAGAGAAAGAGTTCCATGATGTAGCACCTTCATTCTGATACTTTTTGCTTCTCCACAAATCTCTAAGCACATTCTTACAATCATCAAAGGAATCTACCCCGTGTTTTTCTCTGAGAGTCTTTTCTAAAAGATCAGTGGGAGATGTTATCGTTGAAGCTCCAGAGGAAGAAGTCTCTACTTCTTGAACACCACCCTTTGATTTATCAATCTCGTCAGCACCTACAATATGGATATTCAAGTAATTACGCACACACCTGACAAAAGCTCTGTTACAGGCAATAGTTTCTAAAAACTTAGCACAGAATGCATCTGTATTAGCTAGTGTAGCATTCGCGACATCTGTATAAGTAGTGCTGGATGATTCATAATTACCATCCCATTGGATTGTGCATTTAGCTGTGACGTAGCCGTCTGAGATATTATCAACGTCAAAATCTACAGAGCTGTAACCTCTCATCTTAGCGATCTCCTTGATACCACCCAGCATAATCAACAACTGTTTATCTTCCAAACCTTCATTAGATGAGGGCATGGACATATTACGCATGTCAAACCAACCTTTGTTTGGATAGAGGAACTCATCCTTGATCATTGCTCTCCAATCAACAGATCCGTCCTTGTTAAACACATACTCTGCGTTCTCTAATAGCCCATGTTGATTACGCTTATAAGCGTCTGGTCCATAGAATTTCTTTGCTGCCTTCTTCTTTGCTGTTTTAGTCGCGCTCATAGATATAGAAATGTTTTGATTCTCTCCAATATTCAGGAGTATCTAGCACTTTATTGTCAGCGTCAAGACCTTTTTTCCAATGCGCGTAACTTAAATATTCTTTCCCCCCTTCAATAAGCCTTAAAGAAGACATAAACCTTGCATCCTCCGCGACCTCACAAGGAGCTTCTTGCTCATCTTCATAAGGGATCACTGGAATGTCAAAATACCTATTTCTCAAAGCATGGAGATCGTCTTTGTTTTTAACCACCATCGTCAAATCTATATTGAAACCTTTTAAAATTTCAAAATAGTTATCTGGAATAGTGTCCCAGCTTGAGTCAATAAATAGAAGAAATTTGTTTATATTATCAGCTACTTTTTGAAGACCGTGAGGCTGAATCAATGAGTCTGCTGTTATGGAAACTTTATAATTTGCACAATACTTTAAGAAAGAGATCTCATCACAACCATAATCAGCCCTAATCATAAGCTCTTGTTCTTTTGGTATCCTCAAAGGAAAAAATGATGTGGGAACAACTTCCACTACAGAATGAGAAAATAATTTGCCTATGTTTTTTGTGACAAATTTTATAGGTTCTTTTTCTATAGCTAGTAAATCTAAAACTTTTTCAGCAATAACTTCAGGCTTAATGGTATCTATCTGTTTCTTTGGATCTTCTTTTGAAAAACAAGGTTTCTTATCCCAATCTGGCTCTATATTTTTATTTATAGATGGATAGGAAAAGAAAGGCTTAGCATTCTCAGAAAAAGCATTCCCATAAACAGTGACTGTGGGTATTTCTTTACTGCTAGCTAATTGAGCTAAAGCCCCGTCACAACCTAGATGAACTAAAGATTTAGAGAGAACATAAGATTGCTGCTTAAAGGAAATATTCAACGCTGTATCCACTCCTTCAATTTTCTTTTCTCCACCCATTTGAATAACTTGAATCCCAGCCCTATCCAAGAAAGGTTTTAGTAGGCTTAAAACTATATCATAATGAGAATAAATCTTAGATGATACACCAGCTTGGTTTACAGTAATATAATTCTCTGGTAATGTGGGAAAAAAATGATCCCTGACTATAGGCTCAGAGATTTTAACCCCCAAACTCTTTGCGTATTCTTCTATTAGGTGGGACATTTACTTAAGAGAGAATTGATGTTTATTAAGTCCGTTATGTAGGTAGGACAATGATTTTTGTGTTGTAGCATGTGGATAAAATACCATTTCAAAATATCCTTCATGTTCATTGCAACCCTCCATCACTAATTGATTTTCTATAGAAGGATTATATGGCATCAATTTGTAAACCGCAGGATTATCATCTATATAAGGGTAATACTCAGGATTAGTAAAGACATACAAATCATGTTTATTATATTGTGATTTAAAATTCTTTAATAAAGAATTAATAAGTAAAACATCCACCTCGCTTTGTGGGATAACTACCGCTATTCTTTTGTTGTCTCCCTGTTTGGATAGTAAAGATTCCATACTAGGAATCTGCGACTTCTGCTTCTCTCGGATAGCTACATGCTTGAAATAGTTTGTGACTTCTTGAGGACTTTGGCCTTGCTGCAGCTTAGTCATCCAATGTTTAAATCCTTGCGAGTTGTGGTCTACATCATCTCTTAGAATATTCTTGTAGATATCTATAATAAACTCTGCGCTAGAGGCATAATCACCCGTAGGTTGATAATCAGGATTAAAATCTAAATGAGTTGTTTCATAATCATATTCTACAGGAGGCATTTCATCAATAATATCCTCTAACTGTTTACCAATTACCTCGATACTAAAATTATCTATAGTCCACAGCCTAGATTTTTCCCCTTGATCATTTCGTTCTTCCTGCGTCATAGCATGGACTTTCGAGAGCTGAGAGGATATGCTCTCTGGACAAGTAGAAGCTTTGATAAACTGAGTCCCAGGTTCTCTATACTCCGTCCACTCCAATGGAAGACCACCCGACTCTTCTGTGCAACAATCTTCGCCACAAGAATAATTAGTGACCAGTGTTATGAGTTCTGCTAGCTTAGCCTCTTGGATAGGTATCTCTTGACCACCGCTTGTGAAAGGATGGCAGTAAACATCCATCAAATTATAAATTTCATTTAGCTGGGTATCTGTTACCCCTCTCCCAGTATTCGTTGTGTTTACAGATTTCTCTGTTCCACAAGAAGGGCAATTTTGCTCCTGACCCTTGAATGGGGATATGTGATATGCTCCGCACTTATTACAAACATAAGTGGTTAAAATATCTGTATGCTCTATACCCTTCTCTTTTAAAAGCCGTTGAATATCCCAACCTTCAGACCAATGAGTATGCAATAATAACTTAGCTTTTGATTGCGGGTGATTTTGTTTAAATTTTTTAAATCCTTCTAAGATATTAGGGACGCTTTTTCTGAGTTGATTCCTAAAAACAAATCCAATAATAAATTCATCTTTCAGCCCATTCCTCTCACGAAGGAGCTGGCGTTTCTCATCAGACAGCTTATGAAAATTGTTTTTATCTAGAGAGCCTCTTAATGTCTTAACATTACTATACCCCAACTCATTCATAGCTTTCTCTGCGAAAGAAGCCCAAACATAATAATTCTTTATCTTAGGAGCGTATTCAATAGCTTGAGGTAAAATTGGCAGACTATCTAGAGTCGTCCAGATCATAGTATTTACTTTATTCCACCAAGGCTTCGTATGATACCCATTAAAACCCCATATATCCTCCATTCCGATATAAACATCAGGTTTAAACTCTTTGATAGCTCTATCGACTAATTTAGAGCCATATCCTTGCTCTCTCTGCTGTTCTGCAGTTAATCCCTGCATCTCTTGTGGTTTAGGCAAGCTGCCTCTACAAGTCCAAGGAAGGAGCTTTGTGCTAGGAGCGTCCCATTCTATACCGTTAGCTAGCTCAATAAGATTATACTTGCCTGTATCATGGAGATACCGCATGATATTCTTTTTGTTTTTACCAAAACCAGTGAAAGCTCTAGTAAAATTCGAATGAATCAATACAGTTTTCTTCATGCGTGAGAAGCGTTAGCTTTTCTTTTATCGATATTATTCTGAAGCCTATAAGCATATAACTCCTGCAGAAAGAACTTGCAGAACTCTAGTAGGTTGTAACCCTCTGACATCTCTACGCCTATGCCAAATTTATTAGCTGAATTCCTCGTCACACCAAAAGAAAAAGCAGGAGTGCCGTCTTTCTTCTGGTAAGGCTTAAATGAGATAGAAGTTTTATTATCTTCATAAGAGTGGAAAGCTGAAAATTCAGTATACTTTTCTATAGCATAAATGAATCCACCCACTTCTATTTCGTTAAGCTTGATCGAAATAGACTTATCAGGGTTCTTTGCGTTTTCAGAAAAAGAACCAGTTCTTTTTTTATCATTCCAAGAAAACTGTTTTACAGCCCTGATATACACACAAGGCTCTTGATTCTTATTGTTAGCTCCGATATCGAAACTGAAAGCGCACCCAGTGTTCCTAGAATTAGGTTTATAATACTGAACAATCATGTAGAATATTAAACATCTACAAGTGTTTTTCTACACAAATTAATCTTTAGCTTTTTTAATCTGTTCTGGTGTCGGAGCGCCCTTATCTCCTTTTTTTCTCATCTTTTCTCCAGACCCACTTTTAATTCTTTGTTTTTTCTTCCTGATATTTTCCCACAAAGAACTAAATGTTTTATAATCTGGACCAGCCATATATAATTTATCGCCAGCTTCGTTTTTATAAACATGGTAACCATCTAAACCCATCTTAGATCCATCACTCAAAGCCTCTTCTTTAGTCTTGAAATAATGACTCATTGGGCCTTCGCTAGATTCAGAGAAATAATAATACATTTCGGAATCATCACCAACCACAACTGAAGCTTTGCTTTCAGCCTTCTTGAATTGTGAGTAGCATACAGCAGTTCTCTGTTTCGCATCAGGGAATTCATTCTTCTCTGAGAGATCTAACATACAGCGCTCTATAAATTTAGAACGCTTCTCTCCATCGTTTGGCGTTGGTAATGGCATACTTAAGCTTTTACACCAAAAATAGGCTCACAAATCGTTTTCATGATAAAATCTCTGTTTTTATGGAACATCTTGACTTTACAGAACCTTTCGTAACAATGAGAAAATGTATCCGCTATATTCAGAATATTATTGTATCTGTATGAATCATAAACATAAACCTCTTTTATGTACTCAGTAATTAAAATTAAAATCTTTTTCCTTATTTCTATTTCATAAAGAGATTTAAATAGAGTTCTGTCTTCATTTATCCCACCCTTCTGGCAAAATATAGATAATAGTCGGAACTGATCGTCTGGCTCGACCCCTAATTCTACAATTAGATTAATAAAGTCTATATACGGATGACCCATAAATACATCTTTAAAATCATCGAAATAAAAGTTGTCTCCATTGATAAAAACACTATCCAAGGATAGTCCTCCATGACATTTGTATCTGTAAGGTAAGTTGAAATCAGCGCTTAACTGTTCCATTTCTTTTGCTAAGGATAATATAAATTCTTCACACAAACTATAATCTGTATAACTTTTTAATGCTTGTAGAGATTCTTCTGGCAAGTAAGATGAAGGATTAATACTGTCTACAAAAGTCGATAAATGAGTTTTATAAGTATTTCTGACTCCTCTTGTCTTTTGAAAGACAAAGTATGATTCAATAAATAAATCTAGTTTACCCAAAAGGGAAGACCTTCCATATTCTCTCACGCTTTCGCAAGGAGGGATACTTACTAAAAGGTAGGTAACTTCATCACCTATTTTTACAGTTCCATATTTTATTAACTTAGGTACCACAGGTGACGCAGAATTCTTAGTTACATTATATTCTTTTTTTAATACCCCGTAAGAATCGTCGAGAGATATTTTCAATTTAAAGATACTGCCTTTATTATCCTTAAGAACGAAAACATCATAATGGTCTTTAATACAACCGACTGTAATATCTGATAATACTAAATCAGGTTTTATCCTTTTTATTACCTCTAAAGCAAATGACTTGTCTTGATCTTGATTTTTGGTCTGTGGAAAAGTATAAACCTTGTCCTTGAATAAAGAAGATAGTTTCACGCCTTATAATAAAACTACCCCTTCCTTTTTCAAGGAGGGGGTAGAGTAATATGAACGATAATTTATGTTATCCTTAATCAGTAAGATTTAAAAAACCTTACCAAAATTTTTAGCAGCAATACGAACTCCACAAATACTTGTCTTAGCCAGCTTACGAGAAGAATTTGCATTCCGATCATAAACATTAACATAGTTAGGAGTTACAGACATAAGCTGTGCATTAAATGACTCTCCTTTAGAGGTATAGAGGCCAAAAAAACGTCCTTTTGAATTGCGAATAGCTTTCATCACTCGTAGATTTACTTTATTCATGCCATATCTTATGCGAATTGCAGTGATTTGTCAACTATATTTATCGATATTTTCTTAACGTCTCTATTTTTTACAATAAAGTTAGATATGGGGACTTGGATCAAAGATTTGACGACGTTTTTAATTTGCCTCGCATGATTTTTATCATTTTTAATCTTATTAAATATATGAATTTCTACTTTTTTCTGGAATACGATATTTATATCCCTGTCTAATAGTCTGGATTTTATTTCCGCCAGTTCTTTTCTAATAATTTGCCTCAATTCACGCTCTCCCAACTGATTAAAAATCAATACCTCATCCACCCTAGCTAATAATTCTGGCCTAAAGTATTTTTTTATACAAGCATTATAGACATCTTTCTCATCTTGTTTACTAGGAACAAACCCCATACTCTTCGCAGATTTTTCTTTATGACCTATATTAGAAGTCATAATTACTACAGTCTTACTAAAATCAATATTCCTATTTAGATTATCTGTAGCATAACCCTCGTCTAAGATGTGCAAGAGAATATCTAAGACTTTAGGTTCGCATTTTTCAACTTCGTCAAACAACACAACACAGTTAGGGTTATTACGAACAAACTCTGTGAGTAGACCTCCTTCATCATACCCCACGTAACCAGCATTTGCGCCCAGCAATTTAGAGATAGATGTCTTGTCTTGATATTCGCTCATGTTAAGCTGTAAAAAAGATTTTTCATTACCAAAGAAATACTTAGCTATTTTTTTCGCAGTATATGTCTTACCAACACTAGTATCACCAACAAAAAGGAAATTGCTTAGAGGTCTACTGGGGTCATTTAACCCAGCTTTAGCACAAGAAAGAGCATCATAAATCAGATCTATATTCTTATGTTGCCCAAATACCTCACTATTCATCTGCTTAGAGAAAGAGGCAAAAGAGGAATGATTCTTACTTATTGTTTTGGCTGATAATCCAGTTTTTTCTTGAAAAATAGATAAGATATCTTTTTGCCTAATATTCTGCTTTCTTCCTCTGTTCTCTTGGTAACGAGACATAACTTGGAGATAATCTTTGAGGAGAAGAGTAAACTGTTCCTCATCTATCTCTTCATCGTTATCAGTGTCCATTAGAACCTTACAGAAAGAATTTCTGACATCGTCAACCTTAGATGGGATCTTATTATATTTAATTCTAGTCCTAGCTCCTAATTGATCTATTATGTCGAAAGCTTTATCTGGAAACTTCTTATTACTTAAATATTTCTCACAAAAATCTATGACGGTATCGATGTCTGACTCTAAATATCTGACGTTGTGAAAATCCTCATAATATGAAATTGTCTTTAAGATGATCTCTTTAGTTTCTGATTTTGTAGGCTCTTCGATTTCGATCTTGTCAAACCTCCTCTTTATAGCAGTATCTTTCTCAAAAAACTTCTTATACTCTTGAGTCGTAGTAGCTCCTATACATTTGATCTCTCCTCTAGCGAGAGCTGGCTTAAGCATATTTGAAGCGTCTACAGCCCCTTCTGAATTGCCAGCCCCTATAATCGTATGTATTTCATCGAAGAATAATATAATATTAGGCTCTTTTTCAGCTTCTGAAATTAGAGCTTTGAACTTCTCTTCAAACTCCCCTCTATATTTAGTCCCAGCAACCATAGCGCTTATATCAACTGAGCAGATCTGCATTAGAGACATGTGGGGTGGGACTTCTTGACTTACTATCTTTTGAGCTAGACCTTCTGCTATAGCAGTTTTACCAACACCCGCATCACCGACTAATATCGCATTGCTTTTATTTTTTTTCGAAAGTATTTCTACAAGTTGATAAATTTCACTGTCTCTACCTGAAATAGTAGCACTCTTCTTAGAGAGATACTTTTCGTTTAAGTTAATAGAATATTTAGATATATTAGGTAATGGCGATTGAAGATCTTCGACATCAATAAGTTCTTCCGTATCAGAAATGAATGAACCTTTCATTTGGTCTAAAGGCGGGATACTATCTTCTAAGATATAGCCCTCGATCAAATCTTTTGCTAATAACAAGTCGATACTGTTTTTAGATAGAAATCTTATGAAATCATTATCAGAATCTAAAATTACATAGAGAATATGCTCTATACCAATGAAATAACTATCAAACATATCCGAGAAATCTTTCGCAGATTTAATCATCTCGTTTACATCATTATGCCATCCCCCTTGGCCTTTTTTACTTAAAAAGTAATACTCATCTTTTTTTGCATATTTCTGAAAAATATCTTCAAATAACTTAATATCAAAATCTATATCGTAAGACTTTAGTCTAAGCGAGCAAGTATCTGATATGTTTGATAAACAGCCATATACTAAGTGAGCTACTGTTACTAAATCGTGACCATTATCCTTAGCAAACTTCTTAGAATCTTTTAATCCTTTCTTTGCTTTAGGTGTGAGGTTGAAATCGGCTAAACCCATCATAATTCTTTACACTATTTTAGTTCAGATAGTTTCATGTAGATTTTATCCTTTAGAGGAACTATTTTCTCAAGAAAAACAATATCATCCCCTTTAGACCCAAATACTATAACAACATCCCCTTTCTTCGGCAGTTTTTTACCCGAATCTAAGTAGTTAGTTAATCGCCCTTCTCGTTCACTATCTAAAAATAATCCTTCTAGAACCCCAGTTTCATCTTGCATAGTAAGCCTAGCATATTTATTACCATTCCGACTAGTTCGTTTTATAATATCAGTTAAAGATCCTACGAATTTTAAGCTTGCTCTAGGCTCAAGGTCTTTCACTGAATCAGCAGAATGGAAGTCTTCTCCATAACTGAATATCTCTCTAATATTATAAGAATAGCTGTATCCTAAGAGTTTTTCTTCAAAATACCAATTAGCATACTTATTATGCACCTTGTTCATCTCGTAAATTTTTTTGTAGGGCTGATATTTTTTCTTGAATGTCTCAAACCTACTATCTTTAAATATAACTTTATTATCGTCTCCAACCATATCCTGTTTTTTTACATCGTGTATCGATGTTATTATATCATAATCGTATGATTCTCCGATTTCAACTAGGTTCCTCTTCTCTCTGTCAGTTAAGATATTAAATGTCTGAAGCTCTAAGACTAACCGTGGTCGAGTATGCTTAACGAATGAATCTAAAAGTCCAGCTTGGACCAACGCTGATAACGTTCCTATATTTAACCCAGCTTGTTTTGCAGCCAAAAAGACTTCGTATTTATTAGAGAATGAGTCTTCCCTAAACTCCAACAAAGAAATCAAAACTTTAGTAGAGACACCTTTTATAGAATTCAAACCATACCTGATGTCTTTGCCTTCTATTTTAAAATCAATATCTGACTTATTTAAATCTGGCTGTAATAACTCAATATCAAAATGACAAAGCTCTTGGGATATCTTAGCGATTTCTTCGTGAGAATTAGGCTCGAACTTAGCATACTTCAACAAACTTAGATAAAACTCTTGAGGATGGTTAAATTTTAGATAAATAGTTATAGCAGCTAGATAAGCATAACTTATAGAGTGAGACTTGTTAAAAGAATAATTAGCAGAATCTTCAGCCACTTTCCAAAGGACTTCTGCCACTTCAGGCTCTAAGTCGTTCTCTTTTATCTTGTCATCAATTTTCGCCTTCCACTCTGGCATTTTGTCTACCTTCTTCTTTCCAACTATACGCCTTAGTTGCTCAGACTCATCTAAGCTAAAACCTACTTTTACAGCCATTTTCATCAACTGTTCTTGATAGAGAGGGATGCCGCCAGTATAACTGAGAATATCATCAAAATACTCATGCACAGATTGGAATTCACCAGTTCTTACATAAGTAGCATAAGCATCTTTAAAATCTAAAGCTCCAGGTCTTGCTATAGCGACCACCGCTGATAATTGCTCTAAGCTTTGAGGAGAGATTAACTTACAGACTTTAAAGTTTGTATCCGCTTCGATCTGAAACAAGCCCTGCGGAGATCTTAAACAGGCTAGCGCTGCATAGATACTGGGGTCATGTGGATCTATATCAGAAGCCTTTATTCCAAGCCCCTTACATACATCATGAACCACAGACAATGTACGAAGGCCAAGAATATCGAACTTAACACTCAAACTAGCCACATCATTCATGTCATATGCAGAGATCAAAGAGCCATCATTTGTCGTCTGTAATGGCATTATACCATCTAATTCATAAAAAGAAATAGATATCCCAGAAGGGTGGACTCCAGTGTTCTTATTCAGACCTTGAAGTTTCTTAGCTATTTTATATACTTTTGGATATTCATCCGCATGAGTTTTAAAGCTTTCGCTCTCTTCATAAGCTGTTTGTAGTTTAGCTACTATCCCATAATGCTTAGGAATCGTATCACTAATCTGATTAACTTCCATCTCAGACAATTCAGCGACTATCTTACCGCACTCCTTCATGCAAAGTTTACCACTTAAAGTATTCAATGTCAGAATCTTAGAAGTCTTACCTTTATATTTCTTCTCGATATACTTAATAACCTCCAGTCTTCGATCATAAGAAATGTCGTTATCAACATCAGCTAGTAGACTTCCATCAAGAAACGTTTCTCCCTCATGCTCTATCTTTCTGGCGCGGCTTTTAGAAACAAATCTCTCAAAGAATAAATCATACTCAATCGGATCTATATTTGTCACACCAATGACATAGAGAACTAAAGAACCAGCAGCGCTACCTCGACCCGCTCCTGTAGGTATATCATTCTCTACGCAAAAATTAATAATGTCCCAGTTGAGTAATATGTAGTCTACAAAACCTAGTTCTTGGAAGATCGCTAACTCCTCTTTTAACCTATCATAGTAAACTTGAGCATTATCAAATTTATCTATACCCTTTTGCTGCAGACGCTTGAAGCACAACTTCCTTAAAAACTGATAATTATCTGCAGATTCTTCACATGAGACTTCTTTGTAATATTTATTCTCGATCTTAATCTCTGGCAACTTAACACCCACTGGGAAAGGCGTTTTATATCCTGTATATTTTGATAAACTCATATTTCTAAGTCAAAAAGTTGTTTACGGAAAACTTTAAAATTCATTTCGATGTCGTATAGAGCATCATGTAATCGTTTGGGATCATGGTCTATACTATATTTTTTAAGCAGAAAAGCTTGAGATGTCTTTAGTTTTCTTTCTCTATGATTTATAAGTCTATACTGCCAACTAATAAAATCGTCTTTGTCTACTGGGATGTCTTTCGCTATAGCTACAGCTAAAGCTCTTGTGTCAATAATGCGTTCTACATATGAGTAATCAGCCTCTAGTTTCATTAACTCGCGCCAGATATTAACCATATAAACATCGAATCCTAATAAATTCTGACCAACTATAAAAGTATCCTTGTCATAAAGATGCTTAGAAAACTTCTCCCAGACCTTCCGAGGGCTTTCTTTTCTCTTGTTATACTCTTTCATAGTAAAACCTGTGATCTTAGCTGCCCCCGCTGACACATCTAATTTTGGCCAATCCAGAAACATATCGTGCTTCTCCAAGATTTTACCTCCTTCGACTACTAACCAAGCAACCTGCCAAGGTCTTGACCTGATTAAGTTTAAACCTTCAGTTTCTGTATCAAAAACTAAATATTTCTGTTTTTTATCAAACCTTAATAATGATTCATCCATTAGCTACCCCTTTCTTTTCTAAATACGACTCGAAACAAAACTCTTGGCTACCAAAATGATTTAAATTTGGGCTACTCAAAGTAGCTGCTCTCCCGAAATTTCTATTACAGAGTATCTTATATGTCTGCAACGCCTCGACATCTTCTCTTTTTTTATAAAAGATACTTTTGACATCTTTACATTTAGCACATATCTTATCTGCAAACTTTTTTACTTTACGTGCTAGTAAATTATCGAAAGGTAAACAGTTATCCTCCAGCCAAAACACAGGACTGATTTTCGAAAAGCTAGGGACACATTTTTTTAAGTGCAGACTGTTATTATAGATAAAAGAATCATAGAATGGGATTACTAGATCGATACTATCACTCCATAATGAATTTAAAAAATTAAAATCTACTTTACCGTTATGGCTAGTATAAGCGTAAGAATAGATTCTATACAGCAACCTACACCCATCATCATCGTTAGCAAAAATTACAACTTTGTGATCAGAATTATCATCCTCATTGACATCATTACAGCACGTAATCCTAAGACCAAAAATCAACTTTATCCCTCGCTCTTTACACCTATTATGTGCAGTGACAAAACCAGTCATTGAATCCTCCACCAATACTAGATTCTCGATCTTATTCTCTTCGCATATTGATAAGATACTATCAGGACCGCCGTCCTTCTCTGCCTCGTCTAATGTTAAAATACTTTTCCCTATAGAGAAAGTAGATTTGAATACTGGGACCATGACCCAACTATACAAGACCAAACCCGCGAGTCAAGAACAATGTGCTGGGCAACCCTTATAATATCTGATCTCGTATTTCCCACCTTCAGGGACAAGATCTTCAGAAAAATCCTCTTCAAAGTAGCACTTAACAGTTTTNCCTTCTGAGTTGTAGACCTCATAATAAAAGAAGTCGAATTTCATAGAGCAATGCCATTTTGGATTGCCATCCTTTTTCAACTCTCCTTTTTTNCTCGCAAATCCGCAAAGCAACTTGCCAGTAAAAGAATTGTCAGAAGGGAAACCTTTACGAGCAGCATAATTATATTTAGCNTCACGCTCTGTGAAATTATCTAAATATTTTTGAATTTCAGTAAGCTGCAGTTCAAAACCGACCAACTCATCAGGGTCNAGAGGCTCCATACGAACTATGCCACTTTTTTTAGCTTTTAAATCTAAATCAAACTTTAAAAAAAGAAACTCACTTACTCTATTAGAATAAGCTGGGAACAAATCCCTTACCGCTAAACTATACATCAAATCTTGCAAGTTGTCAGTATGGTCTTTGCCTTTAAATACGTCTTTACTTGTTTTAAAATCCCTAATTAAAGCAAATTTTTGATCCTTGTAGAGGAAAAGTTTATCTATAAACCCCCTAATTCTGTAGCTTATCTCTCCATCATCCTTGATTATATCAAAATCTTTCTCTGAATACTCTTCGGTTGGTTCCGAAAGATCCCCGCCAAAGAAATCATAAGAGAGGCCATTGAAGATCATCTCCTTCATCATTTCGATATTCTCAGTATCNTCTACCCCTTCTTTTATAGCNTGTTTAAAAATCAAACGCTTTATAGAAGGGATAGAAAAAACATCTTGAGTTTCGATGATCTTGTCAAAATACTTCTGCCTCTTAGGGACACCCAACACTTCAAAAACTAAGTGGCATATAGAACCTCTCCTTGCTCCATCATTACTCTTTTCTGGAAGACCTAATTTATATTTGCACCAATAAAGCCAAGAGCAGGATTGAGCAGTTTTAATTCGACTCGCAGATAAGGGAGTGTGAGATTCAGTCATTACTTAGCAACGAGGCTATTTTAAATTCTTTTTTAGTGAAGCTAGATGAGTTATTTTTTACAAAATTACAAACATAATTTAATTGAGCATCTTGATCTACTGGTTTGTTCAACCAATCTTTCTTTATGTCACAATCATTCAAATGTGCATCACCAAAATCATTATACGGCTTAGGGGGAAATTTTACACTTAAACTACCTAAGTCAAAATAACTAGACAATTTCAAGTAACTTTTTACCGCTGCAATAAGCCCTCTATTTTCACTACCGCCAGAGTCGTTATTTGTAGCAATACATATATTGATAACAGACCTACCGCTAAGATAATTGATAATATTACTATTAACGGACAAGCCAAAAATGACCAAAACGTTTTTAATTCCTTGTTCATAAAGACCCAGTGCATCACCTATACTTTCTACTAATATTACTTCTTTTTTCAACTCTATCTCTTCATCCACACCCGTCGCGGTATTGAATGCTGGGTAAACCCAATTGTTTCTCTTGCCTACGTGTTTCCATTTAGGAAGATGCTTCCACTTTTCATTATTAGAATCCACATGCCTACCAGAGAAGCCTATAATTTGACTGTGTTCGTTGTAAACAGGGAATACCATACGTCTATACATTTTACCGACTCCAGCCAATCCTACTTGAAAAGCTTTTTGGGTTTCTTCCGAGATATTCTTCCCCTGATAAAAGTGATAATTCGGGAATAGCTTCTCTAAGGATGAGTCTGGATATATTCTTTCCATCTGTATCTTTTCATTAGGTTGATATGTTGAAACCTCATCTGTATATGAGTTAGCTAGAATAGCTTCTGTTTCTTTTTTGTCTTTAGTCGTTAGTTCAATAAGAGCTTCAAAAGGTTTACTGCCTCTGTTCTGGACGAAATCCATCCAAACGCCAGTGTTCTTGTAAATCTTAAGTGCGGTTTTGTTATCCCCATCTCTATATAAAGCTTGAGTTCTCCAATGATCGCCACAATCAATTAAAGTATAACCTACTGACTCTAAGATCCCCTGGAAGTCTTCAGAATTGATCGAAGTCTGGGATTTCTTCTTGATGTTCATTTGCATCTAACTGTTCTTCTCCGTTCAATACTCTAGCGATATCTCTCAAATCACCTCTTTCTGTGATATTAAAATTATTAAAATTTAAATTAATAGCATTTTTTCTCAAGGTATCTCCAATACTTACTGGCTCTACAGCACCAGCGATATCACTACCCAAATGTCTAGCTTTAACATTAATCAGTTTGTGCGTTCCAAATCTTTCTCCTTCACTTTCGACCTCATCACCTGTCTTACTTCTCAAGATAAACATATGAGAACAGAACTGAGTGATACGGTCTGACAAAGAGACGATAGACTCATCGTCAACTACGTTCTGAGAGTTTCTGTTATTGGTTATTCCGTATCTATTAGATTGGACGGATGTTATCATAGGAATCATAGGATTGCCTTCGTGTAGAATCTCTTTCTGCACACACTTCTTAAACTTATCAACCATCTCTCCGACCACTTGCCATTCAGATTTATTACCATTACTCTCGGAAGTTGTTTTAATATAATCAAAAGAAAATACCATTTGATTTCCCCTCCCGACTTTAGCGTAATAAAATCTTTTTAAGGTGTTTACCATAGAGTCAACATCCATACCTCCAACGTTGTAATAGAAGAACTTTAACTTTTCTATTTTTGGCCATACAGACCTGACTTTATCAACCACATCTTGACCAGCTTTTCTCCACTTGCCACTCTCTAGCAGATGCATAGAAACCCCTGATAAGGCCGCGCACTGTCGCATAATCAATTCCTCTTTACTCATCTCTCCATTATCGAAGTGAAGAACTGGAACATCATATTTCAAACTAACTTTAGTAGAGTAATCCATACAGAACTGTGTTTTACCCACACCAGATCTCGCTACAATAACAGTTATATTGCCAGCCCTTAATAGAGAACCATAAATCTCATTAATCTTCTCATGCGGCCCCATCATCCCGAATTCTGTGACTGGGTTATTCCCTCTTTCCTCTACAAGAGCCTCCATCTCCTCATATATGTTTTCTGGCGTGTCATTGCCGATCTCATACAGGTTAATACGAGAATTGTATACATTGTCAGCTAACTCTATAATCTCTCTGTAAGAGGATTCTGGAGCTATGTTCTTCATCTTCTTTGCTATCTCTTGAGAAGACTCAAGGATCTCTCTACGAATGGAATACTTCTTTAATTCCTTAGCTGTTTTTAAGATGTTTCCCTTCGGGACTTTTCTAAGAGATAAAGACTTGATATAATCAGAAGGCTTCAAATTGTCTTCAAAAGATAATCCTAAATCATTAACCCTTTGAGCTACGATAATCTCATCTATCTCATCTCCAGCATCAATAGCTTGTTGTATAATACGAAATATAGCAGAATGAAGAGAACTCTGCTTAGAATAAAAATCTGAGATGCTAATAAAGTTAGATATCTCAGCTAAGCTTTCAGGCTCTTTAAGTAAACCCGCTAGCAATTGTTTTTCTAATTCGAAATTATATATCATCTCTACAGCTCTTCTTCAATTAGTTCTTTAGGAGGACTCTCCAAATGATTCTCTAAAGCCTTTGTTAGAGCAAACTCTGTCATACTGCAATCAAATTTGCAATAAACCAAAGGTTTCCCATTTTCTGAAGAGACTGCCATAATTACCCCTTTATATTTGTCAGCCCCGCCAGACAATTCGTAAATCTTTTCCACCATTTCAATGGGGATACAAAACTCTGGGTTTTCACTACCATCTGGTAAATTCATAAATAGATATCTTGGTCGTTAAATACTGAAGCTTGGATCTCGTCTTTAGGGTAGATCTCCGCCAGTTTAATCTCGTTTGCTTTACAGAAATCAAACTTTTGCATATCTCTTTTTAGCTGCTCTGCATACTTAAAACGATTTTTGTGGAAAAATTTCACGAACTTTGTATGTTGAGCGCCTTGAACCTCTACAGCTATTTTCTTGTTAGCATTATAAAAGTCCAAAGATAACCTACTACCTACAACCCTAAACTCTTCGAAGACTATATCATTTTTCCAATAGTCGTAAAGGAATTTCTTTACAGTAGTTTGAAACTTGCTGCGGCTAGGCTTTCCCCAATCGATTAAATACTTCTTTGCGTTTTTTAGATTGCGCTCTTTGCCATTTACATCAAAGAACTTCATGCCTCAACTGCTGCGACCTGCTCTCTAAAATACTCAATTAAAAATGCACTAAGATCCTTGTCTTCCTCAATATGCTTAAACAGCTTAGCTTCACCTTGGATCTTTTCTGGGAAAGTAAAACCTTTAGAAGTTAGAAGCTCCATAAAATCATCTGTAGCTTTTAACCAAGCCCCAGCTTTAGTGATAAACTCCCACCCATAGAGCATGTCTATAATTTCTTTTTCTACCCAAATCGATGTGCCTCCTGTGCGACCATAACGAATTGGGTAAGGTATGGTTGTGTTAGTTTTTTCGTTAGCAGATTTTTTAATTGTCACTTTAGCGAAATGACCAATTATTGGATTTTTTTTGACATCTGGGGTCTTGATGGAAGGGTTCTGTAAAATCAGATCCCCTTTGAATCTAGGCTCAAACTCTAGAATATTGTTCGCAAAGTGTAAGAGTGCATTACCCCCCGTAGCGGTAGTTTGCCTAATTGGACTTTTTGAGTATGGGTCGATTTTAATATCTGCTCTGACCTGACTAATAAAGATGGCCATGTGACCACGCTTACCTAAAGCTACACTAGTCTTTTTGCAAAAATCTGATGCGATTAAGGCTCCACCTGCGACTTTGCTAGCATCCTCAAAACTCTTGCTGTTGTCATCTCTCCTGATTAAGCCATCGATAGAATCGACAATAAAACAATATAGATTCTTGTCATCATTGTTTGTGATAAGCTCCTTAATTAGACTCATCGCTGATTCGTAGATATTACTTTCATAAACAAAACAAGTCCCCTCTGCCCATTGATCTTGATCGACAAATTTGACACCACTCCTCTTTTGCATCTCTGGACTCAACCTTCCTTCAGCTTTAATGTAAACACCTCTAGCTTTAGGTATCGTCTTCAAGAAGTTCTTCATAAGCTCTAAAGACTCTGAGGTCTTACCCCCCTCGTTGATTCCTGTGAAGCGATGTAATCCAGGACCGAAGCCTCCCCCCAGATGCATGTCGAATTGAAGGGAACCACTAGATACTTTATAATCTATAGTGTCTTCAAAGTTGTAATGATCACTTTTATTCGCCTTAAGAAAGTTATTAAGGATTCCTGATGGGTTTGCGCTATCACTCATTTAAAAAGTCTTTTATGGTTCTCTTGATACGGGACACATCACCGTCTGGTCCCACTTTATCACCTATATCATAGGTCTTATACTTCGATAAGTCAACTCTAAAATTAAAAGCCCTAAACTTTTCGTCTAGAGTCTCTTTTAGTTTATCGCTGACTAAGTAAGCTAGAGAATCAAACTTCTTACCGAAAGAGACAATCGACATAAATTCCTGAGAGTAACGGCTACATAAGTCGTTAAGCATCTTCATCTCTCTCGCAAAAAAGACCCTTCTCCCCTTATCAGGGACTTCTATCAATCGGAAGATTATCTCCCTCTTGTTAAGAGGTTTGGGTTTGCTCACGCCACAGCTTAGCTATGCGCTAAATCATGGTCAACCATTTTTTTAACCAAATCTAAAAAACGACTTTTGGGCTTCCATCCTAAATTCCTCCTCGCCTCCGAAGAATCACCCCAAAGGACTTCCACTTCTGCTGGTCTATAGAAATCTGGGTTGATACGTAACAAAACTTTATCTCCATGAACGTATTCCTGTTTAACACCCTCACCAACCCACTTGCACTTATCTATAGCGAAACCTGCGAAATTAAAAGCCTCTTCGACAAACTCTCTAATAGTGTGGGTTTCATTGGAAGAAAGGACATACTCTCTAGGCTCTTCTTGGTTGAGCATTAGCCAAACACCGTCAACAAAATCTTCCGCATCACTCCAATCTCTTTTAGAGTCTACATTACCCAATTCAAGAGGCTTAAAGTTATCCAGATGATATTCATTCTTAACTCTAGCTACGTTTTTGGTTATTTTTCGAGTGACAAACTCTTCTCCACGGCGAGTCCCTTCATGATTGAATAGCCAGCCTTGGATAGCGTAAAGACCATAAGAGTCCCTCCAAACTTTAACCATATGCCTAGCGCTAGCCTTAGAAACACCATAAGGGCTTCTTGGGCGGATAGGATGAAGTTCTGATTGAGGAGAATACAAAACATCTCCAAACTCCTCTGAAGAGCCAGCATTGTAATATCTACAGTCTGGGCAATGTTTACGAATAGCCTCAAGCTGATACAGAACAGCCATTGCATTAGTCTCCATGTGGTTAACTGGCATCTTCCAGCTCACTCCCACAAAAGAATTTGCAGCAAAATTAATAAAGTAATCAGGATTCTCTTCGGAAATAACAAGCTCTGTATTCGCTTGATCAGCAACGTCTAAATCGATTAATTCAAATCTAGGGTTATGGAGAAGATGCTGGATGTTATCATGATTTTTGACACTTAACCTACGAACTCCAGCTACAATAGTATGATCAGTATTCTTCAAAAGATAATCAGCCATAAAGCTGCCATCTTGACCTGTGACTCCTGTAATGATTACTTTTTTCATTTCCAATAACTATAGATACCTTTATTAATTTCGTAAATCATTTTTTTACTTTCTCTTTCGGGCTGATCCTCTGCCCAAGTAAACATATTGCAAATCAAATCATATACGTTTGTTTGATCATTAAATTTCGCGATCTCTTTCGCTTTAGCGTGATCGCAATACGCATGTTTTACCTCATGTCGCTCTTCACCGTATTCTATACTTGCTACGTAACCTTTTTTTTCTGCGATATCTTTAACGATATTTGCGACTTGATTGATTGTCCACTCTTTATCTGCTCCGATATTGAGGGTCTCTCCATCAAGATCCTCAATCATGCTTTCGAAAACAGGTAGGAGGTATTTTACGTCTGAAAAAGCCCTTGTTTGCTCCCCATCCCCATAGATAACCATAGGTTCTCCATCTAGAGTTTTCTTGATAAAAATTCCTATTACATTCCTATAGATATCCCAAATGTTTTGATAAACGCCTAAAATATTATGAGGTCTAACTATGGTATACCTCATCCCAAACTGACTTGACGCTAATTTTATATCCATCTCTGTAGCGTATTTAGCGACACCATATGGGTCTGCTGGGTCTGGGAGTATAGACTCTAAGAACGGAGCAGGTTGGTCTCCGTAAACAGCCATAGAAGACGTAAAGATTAACTTGCAGTCGTGTTTAATACATTCATTTACTATCTTGGTTGAGGAGACTACATTATTCCTATAATTGAACTCCCTGATAAAAGGAGATAAGCCTTCAGCAGCATAAGCTGCAAAATGAAAAACTACGTCAGGCTTTTGTTCGTTAAAGATATTCGTAATATCTTCGGACTCAATATTAATTTTATAAAATTTAAAATTTTTATCTACTGGTAAAAAGTCCTTGCATCCTCCAGACAAGTCGTCGATACCTAAAACTCTAAACCCTTTATTGAGAAGGTATCTTGAAAAATTTGCGCCTAATAAACCTGCACATCCAGTAATCAAAACTTTTTTCATTTTCTTTCAAGAACTGTTAAACCGTTGTTATTAGTGAACCTTTCTTTAACAAACCATTGTTGGTTATCATATATAAACTCTTGAACAGCATCCCAAAGACCTTTTTTACAATCTTTATTAAATTCAGATAAAGAATTTATAGAATCGAAAGACTCGCATTTGTGAGCGAATAACGTTGTATCATGCATGATTATCCATTTTTTTGCTTTAAAATGATGTTTGGATAATTCTTGTCGCAATTGATCGTAGTGATGAAAAGTATCTATAAACAATAGATCTACTTCCTCGATATCAATTTCAAGAGAATCTGAGACTAAAAACTCAAAATCCAAACCTTCATTTCGGGAAACTTTTTCAACAATATCCATATTCTTACTCCTATAAAGGTCTAGAGAAGTTAATTTTTTTGGTTTGCCAGCTAAGAAAGCCCATGTGGAAACGACTTCCCTAACGCCCATTTCCATGATAGATTCTGACATTCCTGCATATTTCTTTAACGTAGGCATATGCTCGTTAATGTCGCTACTTTTGTTTGAGTAATGAACGAAGAGATTTTCTATAGTATTCATATTTGAAAAAATGGTGCTAAATCACAGTGATTTGGAGATAAGTGAGTTGACTTAGAGGGTATGGGGGTAGCTAAAGACCTACCTTTTCTATTCAATTCAAGAAACATTTCAAAATCTTTAGGTATATTCATTGTTGTGAATTCTTTATAAACATCAATATCTTTTTTTAAAACCTCGTATTTTGTGGCGAAAGTCATTGTTGTCGAGTTCGTGAGTTTCCAGTGCGAAGACTCAGTTCTGAATACTTCTGTAGCTTCGCCCAAAGATCTTAAAAGCGGGTTTGGATTTTTACTGAAATTTCTATATTTATCTCCATGATCATAAAGAGAGCAATAATCGGAATATTCTAGACACTCCTCAATCAAACTTTGTAAGTCATTACCGCTATGAATGTAGTCATCCTCACAAAAATAATAATTTTTATTAGGGAAATTCTCTAAAGCGTATTTATATACAAACATCGCACCTTGTGAATTACCCAAACTTGTCTCAATTACTTCTAAATCTAAAGATTTAAAAAAACTTACAGAATTATCCTCGCAATTATCACAAAATACTACAATTTTATTTTCTGAAAAATGTTCGTAAAAATTTTTCCAGCAATCTTTCTTAGATTTTTGATGACCGAAGATTTTTGGGTCTTTCCCTTTATCACTATATCTATAAAAACAAATCATGGTATAGTTTTAGCTTCTTCTATGTTATGCTTTCCGTGAAATCCAAAAGATGAATGTAAACCTTCGTTAGGTATTCCCACTGGGTACTCAAAAGAGAACTGTTGCCCAACACCTTTGGGTGCAAATTTTATTCCTTTGGATTCTAGGGTTGATCGACTCTTCACACATAAGAAATAGTCTTCGGGACATGTCGAATATAAATGAGGCACGTATTTTGGATCATCCCATTTGTATTGATCAAATATTTTAGGGCTTTCTCCTAAAAATTTTTTGCTTCTTAAAGAAAAGCCTCCGTTACCGCAAATACCACCAAACCAATACCAAGGTGCGCCTACATAATCATAATACAAAAAAAGATCAGACCACGAATGTGGATTTAATATGTATCCGTCTGCTTGTATTATTAATACAAAATCAGTAGAGATAAATCTATTTAAATCTTTAATAATGAATTCGTTGTAACCTCTAGCATCTTTGATGTAAGAGAAATCCAAAATCTTTACATTATCCTCAATAATATCCCTAGAGCCGCCAAGAATACATTCATCAAAATATGGGAATTTTGAGTAGCTATCTTTTATTGTTGAAAATCCTTCTTTTTCATTATCTGTCGATAAACAAAAAAGAGTTATGCTTTTCCCCGCAATAGCCATACGGCCTCATTATATACTAAAGCTCGTCTTCTTCAACCTCCAACTTAATCTCAGTAAGAAATGGGTAAGCATTTAGTAAATCTTGATGCTCAGCAAATCCCTCATCATTCCAAACCCACTCGCTCAAAATTTCCTCGTCATCCCATTCGATAGCCTCTTCTGAAGCCATAGAGCTGACAGGTTTTTTAGACCAGAATTTACAACTCCAATAACGAGGGGTAGTCTTATCTTTAGCCGTATCACATTTATGCCTAGCTCTAAAACTACGCCTTCTATCAGGATCATCTCTTTTGATTTCCATATTAGGGTCACCAAATTTAACCATGATAGTATTGCCAGTTTTAGGGCTTTTCACATATACCCCAAATTTCTTCTTACCGTCTTTTAATCTAAATGGCTTATTGAGAGTTTTTTTCTCAGCTTCAGAGTAGTCGATATCCTCAATATCTTGGTCCATATCTAACTCGGAAATACCAGCTTTGAGTAAATCAATTTTTGCAAGACCAAATTCCACTTCATCGAAATAAATAAACGCAGCGCCATTTTCCTCTACATAGTATTCTTCGCTACCTCTAGCTATGTCTCCATCTGCAGCGCGATACGATTCTTTAACTTTGCCGCCACGGACCATTCTAAGGAATGTATTTACGCGAGCCATAGCCCACTGCCCCCTGCTTTTACCAGGACGATGGCTACTAGAAAAAGCTCCTGAACCCCTACGATAAACCTTTTTGAGTTGACTAAGGCTTACTTTTTTAGAGGATTTTTCATTATGTTCTTTTACTTTATTTTTTAAAGAAGTAACAACTTTATCTGAAAAAGTAATAGCTGGAGCTTTTTTATCTCCACCCGCAGACCCTTTTTCATTTTTAGACGAACCTTTTTTCCTCTCTGAAGGTTTAGCTGGAGTTTGAGCTGACCCTTTTGGACCAGAGCGTTTTGCACTCTGGCTCTCTAAAAAATCCTTCGCTTTATCTGAAAAATCGTATTCCATCCAAAAAATATTTACACTTTTAAATATTAAAAATGAACAATCAACCTTCGCAAGAAGAGCAATTTAGTATAGATCTAGCTAATTCCTGACTAGGATTAGCACTTCTTTGGTAATATAGACCTTTTACGCCATTTTCCCAAGCATAGATCATCAGTTGATTGACCTCTTTGTAAGAACTTTCTGGGCTTACCATTAAATTGAGAGACTGTCCTTGATCAATGAATTTTTGTCTTTGGGCCGCTTGAATAACAATCTCTTTTTGAGAAATTTCTCCAAAGGTTTTGAATACGTCTTTCTCTTCCTCACTTAAAAAAGATAACCTTTGAACTGACCCACCAGAATTTAAGATTTTTATCCAAACATCGTCTGTGTCTTTGCCTTTCTCTGCGAGTAAGGACTTCAAGTAAGGATTCCTGTAAGAGAATTTACCTTTAGCTAGATCTTTGGTAAAATAGTTCCCATTTAGAGGCTCAATAGATGGAGAGGCTTGGCCTAAAATAAAAGAACTGCTAGTGGTGGGAGCAATAGCTAAAGTCGTTGTGTTCCTGCGCCCATAACCTTGACAATATAATGGTTCACCTAAACGATTAGCCAAATCTTCTGTAGCTTTATCACTAGATTTCCTGATTCTCTTGAAGATAGAGCTATTCAAGAGTTTAGCCTCCATACTCTCAAAGCTAATCATATTGCTTTGCAAATAAGAATGCCAACCTAAGACCCCCATCCCAATAGCTCTATGGCGTTTTGCGAAATTATGAGAAGCTTCCATAAATGGAATAGATTCAGTCTTCTGAATATATTCCTCCATAACAGCATCTAGAAACATTGTGAGGGTTTCTATAGCATCTGTTTTCACTATCTCATCCCATTGCACTAGGTTTAAAGATGATAAACAACAAACAAAAGATTCATCTTCTTTAGAGGGTAAGCTGATTTCGTTACAAAGATTAGAAGCATAGATCTTCATGTTTTTATCTTTATAGCAATCTGGAGCCTGATTATTAGCATTGTCTTGGAAAAAAATGTAAGGGTATCCAGTCTCATACCTTTTTTTAATTACATTCATCCATAGTTGGCGTTTATCCTTATCACCATCAATCATTCCCTTCATCCAAGAATCAGTGACAGTCACCGCAAAAGACATCTCTTGAATAGCATTGCCCTCACTACGGATACGCAAAAACTCTTTTACATCAGGATGTTCGATAGGCAGGTATGCCGCGAAAGACCCTCTTCGGACATTCCCCTGAGAAACAACAGAAGCGACTTTATCGAAAAGCTCCATAAAATGGACAGCCCCAGAAGACTCACCACCTGAATTAATTTTAGCTCCTCTACCGCGAAGCTCTCCAAAATAAGCTGAAGTTCCAGAGCCATGTTTGGTCTGCATACCGACCTCACTTTGTTTAGCTAAGATACCATCCATTCTATCAGGCACATATACCCCATTACAAGAAATAGGAAGACCCCTCTTGCGACCAAAATTAGACCAGACAGGAGAAGCTAAAGAGTAAAACCCTTGCTTCATGTAGCCCACAAATTTATCAGAGAAACCAGCTATTCCGAGATAGCCTTCCGCAGTGTCTGCTATATCTTTAATTCTCTGTTCTGGCGACTCCCCTTTTAGGTAACCTCTCTCAAGAAAAATTCTTGAGTCCTCATTCAGCCAATAGTAGTCAGTCATTTAGAACAATTCGTCTGCGTTAAAAGTCTGTGAATTTTTCGAGTATTCCACAGGGCGCGAATGGAAGAAATCTGTAGCATTATTACCAATCAATTCTTCTTCGAACCACATTGTATCTTTAAGCACAGAAGTGTCAACATCAAACGCAGAATGAAAACCGATTTTTTCCAAAGAATCATTAATCCTGTTTTTAATAAATTCCTTGAGGATACCAGCGTTCAAGCCTTTTTCATCAAAGCCATTAATCATCCAGTCAATTATATTGCTTTCTGCAATAAATGCAGCTTGAGCCTCAGACAAAATACGCTGTTCAAGCTCATCATCAAATAAATCAGGATATTGGCTGCGAATAGTGTTAATGATTTTAATTCCAGCTAGAGCATGGATGTTCTCCTCATTACGGGTATATTTAACTTGCTGCCCAGTATCTTTTAAAACATTTTTATTCCGATTGAACCAATTGATGATGTAAAACTGAGAGAATAACGACACGTTCTCGACGAAAAGGGTAAAAAGCGTTAGGGCGTAAACATACTGTTTCTTAGAATCCTTATAGAATTTGTGGTTGTATTTTCTCAGGTATTTTACACGGCCCTCAATAAAGTCTAGTTTGAGATTTTCCTCAAATACCTCTTCCAAACCAAGCACTGTTAATAGCCTTTCGTATGCATTATTGTGAATAACCTCAGTATTTGCCATAACATATCCAAGATCAGTCAAGCTGGGATGAGGTAAATTATCTCCCAGCTTGCTCCAGAATTTTTTTACTGCCACTTCGATCTGTCCAATAGCAGAAAGAGTCCTTACAATTATTTCTTTTTCTGTGGCATCCAGATTTACATTGAAGTCTTGTATGTCGCTGCTGAAGCTAAATTCTTTATCTGTCCAAAAACCCTGATGCATAGCGTCGATAAAGTCCTGCGCCCAAGGAAATTCATCAGGTTTTCTAGATAATTGCTCTTCAAAAATGAGTTTTTTCTTCGTATTTCCCTTGGCCATCTCATATGTTTCATCTTCAGCAATCATGTTAAAGAATTTTACACTCAGCGCCGCTCATAGGCAAGAGTATTTTCACAATTTTTTTTTCTTGACAGAAATGATTTTGTTTTCATAATTACCGTGAAACGGGCTACACGTAATTTATACCTTTTACGTTATAGATTGAGTATACGTTATTCTATATTGATTACGTTTTATAAATATATTATAAAATATAAAGATTTTTTTTTGAAGAAAAAAGTAGAAAAATCAATTTGGAAACGTAGAATGGTGGAAGTGGATAGCGACCTCACATTAATTTCTAAAATCCAAGAAAACCATCGAGATGAGGATAGCCTAATAGCGCTCATCGATAGGCATTCTGGGATATTCCATACAATGGTGAATCACTACATGTCTCACCCAAATTTCACATTAGACAAAAACCAGATTGTAGGCGATAAAGATCTAACTATTTACGATTCCGCTTTGAACTACGATCCTAATCGCAATACTAAGTTTTCTACACACTTAGCTAACCAGACTAAATGGAAATGTCTGAATGCGCTTAATAAAAAGAGAAAATGTAAAGAATATTTTATTGACGATGAGAATAGCTATGTAGAGCCTCACTGCGAATCTTTTATTCCAGATATCAATAAAGACGAAGCGATGATCTTGTTCCAAGAGTGTTTAGAAAAGGAATCTGACGATAGAGTAAAAAAAATAGTTGACATGCGATACGGTTCGTCTAATAATAAGCTCACTCCTTGGAGAGCTATTGCAGATAATCTTGACCTTAGCATTCAGGGGTGTATAAACATCCACAATAAGTTTATAAACAAAGTAAAGAGCGAAATAAATTATGTATAATTCAGTAACAGCAGCAGCCTATTTGGTTAAAGACCCAGTAGTTCGTAATACCAGCAACGGTAAGAAAGTAGTCAGCCTTCGCGCTGGAATCTCAACATCAAATGCAAAGACTAAGTGTTTTGTCGATATTGAGTATTGGGACAAGACAGCAGAAATCGCTGAAAAATATCTCTCCAAGGGTAGAGAATTTATTGTAAATGGAGAGCTTTGTATGTCATCTTGGGAAAAAGATGGTAAGCAGTTTAGCAAATACTTCATTCGCGGGAAAGACCTCCAATTTCTAGGCTCAAAGAAGTCTGAAGACAGTGATTCTAATTCAGGATCAGGTGGAGGAGATAGCGATGATGTTCCATTTTAAATGAAACTTCTTTTAGAAGCACCTCTCAATAGCCTTAGTTTCGGTAATGTCTCTTACAACATTATCAAGGAATTTCACAGGCTAGATGTCGAGATAGGATTATTCCCAACAGGGGATAATGTAGATCTTAATGCATTTGATGTTAGTGAAGATTTAAAAGAATATATTCAGAATGCTGTAAACGAAAGATGGAGTTTTGTTGATAAAGAAATTCCATCTTTGAAGCTTTGGCATTTTAATGGATCTGAAAATAGAAAGAATAAAGATCAACATCTGTTCACTTTCTATGAGTGTAGTGAGCCTACTAAAATTGAGAAGGCTACCTGCGCGGTTCAAGATTCTACAATTTTCTCCTCTACATATGCGAAAGATATGTTTGAGGGTGAAGGTTGTGACAATACCCATTTCATACCTTTAGGTTTTGACGAGGAGTTTAAAAGGACTGGTAGAGAATACTTGAAAAATGTCGTCAATTTTGGACTGATGGGGAAATTTGAGAATAGGAAACATACTAAAAAGATTATCCAAACTTGGTTGTCTAAATATGGTAATGATCCTAAGTATCAATTGTCCTGCTGTATCAATAATCCATTTTTGAAACCAGAGCAGATGAATGGTGTTTGGCAAGATATTACAAAAGGCGAGAACTATAATAATATCAATATCATCCCTCATTTAGCGAAGAATGCTGAAGTAAACGAACTTCTTAATGCTATAGATATCGACCTCACTGGTTTGTCTGGTGGAGAAGGTTGGAACTTACCAGCATTCAACGCTACTTGTTTAGGAAAATGGAGCATCGTACTAAATGAAACTTCTCATCGAGATTGGGCTACAAAAGATAATTGTATTCTAGTAGAATCTACAGGAAGGACTGTCCCTAGTGCAGATGGGATATTTTTTACCAAAGGTGGAAAATATAATCAAGGGAACTTCTATGACTGGGATGAAGAAACAGTCATTAAGGCTATGGAAGAAGCTGAAACTAAAGTGGGACAACTTAACACAGAGGGCGTAAAATTGGGAGACACTATGACTTACAAGAAGACTGCTGAGTCCATTTTATCCCTTATCTACAAGGAAAAATAATTTGGCATAAGGCGTGTTATATAGATTCATGATTATGAATACATTAATTAACAACCTACTCAACGACATGACAAGTTACCCTAAACAAAAATCCAATGATAGGATCAAAGATTCTGGAGATGTTTATTCTGCAGAATTTGAATTAGCTGGATTTTGCAAAAAAGATGTGACCCTTAGTGTTATCGATAACGTTCTAACCGTATCAGCTAAAAACGAAGATAGATCTAGAAACTATGAATTATATCTATATGATTTAGTATCTGAAGACCATATTTCAGCTTCACTGAAGAATGGTATGCTCCACTTGACCTTACCTAAAAAAGCGATAAAAGGCGCTAAAAAAATAGATATAAAATAATGTCTCTATATGTTTACAAACATCCTGATACAGATGAACACCGTGAGGTAGTTCAAGGGATGAATGACGAGCATATATATATAGACGAATTTGGTGTGGAGTGGGGGAGGGTCTGGACCGTCCCCCACGCCTCCATAGACAGCTCTATAGACCCTTTCAGTAAGCAGCAATACATTGACGCTACTTATAAAAAGAAAGGCACTGTGGGCAATATGATGGACTACTCAGCAGAACTCAGCGCACAGAGGGCAGAGAAAGCTGGAGGTTTAGATCCTGTTAAAGAAAAGTTTTACAATAATTACGCTAAAGAGCGTAATGGGACAGAGCATCCAAATAGGATTAAAGAAAAGGGTTACGAGAGTAAACAAATTAAAGTGGATTACGATTAGTAAGCAGTCCCACTTACCTTTAAACCCTTTGACTGTGTTACTTCGAAATCAAATGAAGCGTCATAACTCATAGTTCCATTTACATTCATAGAATAATTGTAGGATGTTAATTTCGCGTCTTCGATTCTATAACTCATTAGTTTCCCGCTGGCCTCTAGTTGTAAATCAAACTGATAATTTTGATCAGAAGATAAAACTCCTGTCATAGATCCACTTTCTAAACCTGAAACTAGAGAGGAAACAGAAAATGTTCCATTTGCTGGAAACTGTCTTTGTCTATTATAAGCGTAATCATTACCTAATCCGTAAGAGGAAACCCTTGGTAGTGATACATTCATATCAACAGACTGAACTAAATGTGTTCCAGAAATTTCTTGACCTCCAACTTGCAAATTCTGTAAAGTAACATCACTATTAGGATTATTTGGATTGACTATAGGAGGAGCCTTTTCTAAACTCGCGCTACTTGATTCTATATTGAAATTAAACCTTGTTCTTCCCACATTGTCATTATTACCTCCAGTTAAATTTATGGCTGGAGACTGCATAGATGTGCCAGTTAATTTATCAAATACTGTATTAGAGCATATGTATTGAGTGCTAACTGATGGTAAGGAACCTACAGAATAACTTAAACCATAAGAGGTAGCGAAACAATTACCAAAAGCAATAGCGTCATCGCCATTAAAATTTTGACCTCCAGCGGTCAAAAATTCTATTTTATCTAAAAAAGCATCTTCTGCATTTTCTGTTATCAACACAAAAAAATTTGTAGAATCCTGTTCGTTGGTGTCGAAAAAGTTTTTAAATGAAGAATTGGGTTTTGTGCTAATAAATCTTCCTTGAACTTCATTAGCAAAACTAGGTTCAGGAATATATGTAATATTTAATGATACATCTGGCTGTCGAAAAATATCATTAGTAGAAAAATCTTGAGAGCCAATTTGCTTCGACTTCTGTCTTTCATATCCTATAGAATATTCTAAACCCTGTGTTATTTTGTGTAATAACAAGGATTGATCCGCAGTGCTGAAAGCCACAGTAGATTCTGAAGTAGCTACTACAGAATTATAACTTTTTACAATATTTCTCGCCATTTTATGTTCCTGTTGGAATTACGCCCATAGGGTCTTCTTTTAGTTCTACACTAAGAGTATTAGAATTAACGTAGTTCCATGTATGAGTCCACTTAGGGCTATAGTATACTTTTGGTCTGTTGTAAACAGAAGGAATTTGATGTTTGAATCTACGATAACCACCTTTATTCTCTAAGAAGTGGAGCATTGTTTTTAATTGTTTGTCAGAGATATTATTAAAACTATAATTCATATCGAATGTAGCGATATTATCGTTAGTCTTTAATCTCTGAGTGAAAGAGTTTTTATATTCTAGCTTATCAGCTTTAATTTCAACATTGTTTTGAGTACCGATATCAGGCTCAAAAAAGAAATCTTGCGTCCACATTGATGTCGCTCCTGTTGGAGAGTTAGATTGCGTAGATGTATGATCTCCTGTGCAATAATAAAAGTTATCCAACTTGTTTTGGTTCACACCTGTATAAACGATGTCGTATTCTTCATAAGCCTCAGAATAATTATAATCATCAAAGGTTAAGTTTGGGAAGCAACCCATACCAGACCACTTCAATAAAGTAGGAGCATGATCCACAGTCAAACTAGTTGCTACTTCGAAGTGTTGATTATTAATAAAATTAATAGCATAATTATCGCAGAACCCCGAAACAGTTTTGTAAATACCCGAGTTGTCGGGTTTAAATTCTATAGGTAGATACCCAGATTGAGCTTCGAAAAAGTTAGCTAGCTTTCTAGCATTAGTCTCATTGACTTGATACTTTAAGGAAAACCTAGCTACTAAACTATCGACAGAAAGAGGTATTAAATTATAATAAAAATCATCAGTGACATAACTATGATTCTTAGCTTCGAATTCTACGGTAGATCCATAAACTGGCGTAAGGCCAAGACCTGCTAGTTCTGAAGGCGAGGCTATACCGCTTATGTTGCGATCCCTGTTGTAAAATAAGTCTTCACTCATGAGTGTCCAATATAGTTAAGGGTTAATCTTACAGACCCATCTGAACTACTACTCAATTGTTCAGAAACAAGCGATGCGTTAGGTATCGATAGCTGTTGAATTGCATCTCCATCTCTAGATGATAGTGAAAAACTTACAGTCTTATCTTCTCTCTCATCTAAGAAATTAAAACCGCTCTTCAGGAAAGTATCATCGACTTCCATTTGCACAGAAGCGGTATATTCAATAGGATTGATATGTTTCACTTCTACTGGAGTTTCGGAACCTATAGTGTAATAAGGTATTTTATTAATTGTTAAAGAATAATCAAATCCAATAATTCTATTACTAGTACTATTATCACAAGTAGCACTTATAGATCCTTGGCTTGGAATATAAATAGGGGTTGTTACTGAGCCAGTAGCATTAATCCCACTCTTCATTTCATCGTAAACAACAAAAGATGTATTCACTTTGGGTATCGAGCCTACAGCGCAATTAACAGAATAAGAAGTTAAATACCCACTATTAAATCCATAAGAAGTATTATTTTTATAATTAAAACTCCCCTTCATAGCCTCGGATTCTCCCGTGAAAGCTAGGATGGGGTCTTCATACATGAGATTCCTCGAAAAGGAAACCGTTTGACTTGTAGCTCCTCCTACTGTGGTCACACCACGGATTGACCCCAAAGGCTTTGTAACATTACTGCTATTAGAATAGCCTATGTCAAGACTATTGACCCCCGAAAGCTCTCTAGCGCTAGGGCTTCCATCTGCCCCAGCGATAAAGAAGTGACAATCGTAATTTAGTGTTGTTCCGTACATTATGCTCTAGCTTGTCTTAGTGATCCCCCCAGTCTTTTTTCGTCATCAATCACTTGTTTAACCACATCTTTTATTTTCGTCGCTAATGAATTTTGTTGATCGTCTCCATTACCTTGAGAATTAGATGAACCATCAGAGTTTACGGTAATATTAATCACAGTCTCTCCTGAATTATCAGAAACAGAAATAAGCTCATCTAGTTTACCTACTACATCTCCAGATCCTCCACCAGAGCCTGAATTAAGAGCGTTTAAATTACCCCTACCAATTTTCTGAGTGGCGGCAGCATTCATGACGAACTCGCCACCAGATAACATGGATGGGATAGTGTCTACCCCAGCTGCATTAGGGACATATCCGCCTGTAGCATATGGCCTTTCATCAGCGTATCGAATCTTTTTAGGCATATCTAACCCCTCGCCTACTTTCGAAATGTCTACTTTTGGACCAAACACATCCGTAAGTTTTTTGAATCCAAAGCTGGCCCCAAATGACAATAGGGAATTCTTCAAAATTTCAGAGAATCCACTACCTTTTTCTCTCGCTGCTTTTTCTTTTTCCATCTGCCTAGTAAACAGGCCAAACGCTTTTTGCTTGGAGGCTTGCTCTCTTTGGAATGCTGGACTGTTTCTACGGCCAAACATCGTCAGAGCGGCGCTCTGAGGCTCTAAACCTATAGAGGCGAAGCCTGAACCAGAACCAAATCTATCAGAAGCTCCTGTAGTGAATGATTGTGTTGCAAAATCTAATAGATTACGCGAACCCTTCATAGCTCCTTGGCCATAAGTTCCTGGGGTAAACAATCCTCCTCTAGCCATAGCTGGTATGTTACCCGAGTTCAAAGAGTTCATAAATCCAGAACCGTATTTCTGAACAGCACTTTTTTTCATCACGAATTCTCCACCCATAAGCAAAGCTGGCACATCGTCTTTAGATCCTGAACCTCCAGTGACTGGCCCACCAGAAGCGAAGAAGTTCCCTGTAATGTTCTTAAACGCAGCAGACATATTACTTTTAGCTTCTCCAAGGAAGAAGTTCGAAGCAGCCTGTTTCAACACATCACCTAAGTCTTGACCTTTAGCTATAGCATCTACTAAACCATCACTGATTGTATCTACAAATGTTCTAGCATTTTGCACCAAAGCCCTATCTAAACCTTCTTGTATTTCTTCTGCGGTAAAGTTAAATTCATTTTCAAACAATTCAGCTCTTGATGTACCGATGGCTAATCTCTGTTTCTCTAACTCTATGAGCTGCGCCCTAAGACCTATAAGATCTTTTTCTTTAGTTATGCCATCTTCTTGTTTTACGGCTATTTCTGTTTTAAGAGCTAATTCTTTAGCAAGTATATCTTTATTCTTTATTGCGGCTCTCCGCTCTGCACTAGTTCTCGCTAATGTAATTTTATCTGTCGCTCCCCTTAGAGCTACTTGATCTGAAGCTCTGGCCGTAGCTCCTGCTCCACCAGCTTGTGCAGATTTTGTGAATAATTGTTCATCTATATTAGAGATAGCGCTAGATCCATCTCTAACCATCAAAAGATCTAGTTTTAATCCTTCTGCAGACTGTCTCAGATCGCGAGTGAAATTTGTTAGAAGGTCATTATAGGTTTTAAATCCTTCGATGTATTTTTCTTGCTCGCCTCTGACTCTTTTTAAAGTTTCCCCTTCCATTTCACGAATCTCTAAATCGACTCGACCTTCGAGCAATTTTTCACCTTCAGCTCTACTTGCCTTTCGAGCTGGATCAGGTACAGTTTCTACCCCCGTTTTCATATCTTGTTGGACAAACACTTTACCACCTACTTCACTTACTTGAGGTTTAGTTCCTTCTCCCATCAATTTAAAGAATTCTGCAACTTTACCCAAACCGCTTACCCCCAAATCATTGAGAGCTGTTACTAATAAATCGATATCATCCGCGAGGTCGGCTGGAGCTGTTTCTTTCATATTTATCAAAGATTTTTTCGTTTCATCCAAGAGGTTTCTCGTCGCATCTAACTCTGCATTCTCCTGCTCCTGAGAGAGAAACTCAGTTTCTTTTCTAAATGCTTCTGTAGGAGATAAATTTGGATTTACCTTAGCCCTGTCTACTCTAAGTTCTGTCTCTCTCTCTTTCTGTGATATTTTTCTCCTAATTCTAGCTCTTTCAATTTCAGTAATTTGAGAGTCTACTTGATTACTCAATCGACTCGCAGCCGACACCCCTTGTTTTTCGGGTTCCCTTTTGTCTGTTTCGAGTTTTTTTTGCTCTCTACCTAGCTCTCTCGTCCTGCTTACCTCCTTATTCAACAATTTAATCAACTCCTGTTTTTCATCTTTTTTCTTCCCGTCTAAACCTAGAGTTTCATTGATGAGTTCTTGGACTTTTCCTTCTGCAGTCAATTGTTCTAGAGTGAGGCCGTTAATTTTTTCTTTTAATGCAGCTTGTTCTTCTTCATTGAAATCTACAGATTCTAGAGAATTAATCCTACTTTTGATTGAATCTGCAATTTGCTTATTTGTGTTAAGGTCTATTTTTTGTAAGGCAATTGTTTCTGCCAACTCCGCTTTTTTAATAGCTGTTAAATTTTTTCTAAATTTATCATTAGCCATTAACTTTTCTTCTTTAGATAGTTCTGTAGCTCTTAATTTTGCTATATCTATAGCAGATTTTAATTCTTCCTTGGCTAAATCCCCTCTGATCTTATCTATTCTTTGAATTTTGGTCCCTTGACTCAAAACCTTTTCTCTTACTGCTGCTCGTAAAAGTTCTTCATCTGCTAAATTAGCACCTTGGACACCCTTCCGCGCCCCTAAGATATCCGATTTATTTTGTTTTCTTTGTGCTTTTACTTCATCAGGTAAATCTAGACCGCTATCTTCTGCCTCTTTTGTCGCCCTATCTACATTAATGATGTTTCGAATTTGTTCAGGAGTTAATTTTGCACTTACTAGGTTCGCGCTTTTTTGAACATCGAGGTTCGCCCTCGCGGTTGCCAAAGTCTCTACAAAATCCTCAATAGCATCGGAATCAAATTGTTCGCCTTCCCCTCTTGTATCTTCCAAGGTATTTCGAGCTTCGTTTAGAACGTTATTAGAAACTCCCGCTTCTAAAGCCTGTCTTATGGATTCTTGGAAACTAGCTTCAAATTTGTCATCTTGAGTACCTTTTATGTTTCCTCCAAATCTATTTACTAGCCCCTTCGTTCCACCAAACATAGCAGTTAATGGATTGACAGCTAGACCTATATCTTTAAGTCCCTTCATGCTGAAAATCGACCCTCTTTCAGCGTCCATCCCTATACCAAGCTGCTCTCCTTCTAATTTAGATCTCTTGTTTGCTCTGTCTCTATTTCTTTCTTTAAACTCCTGTGGTATTTTTAATGAAGATAATTTTTTAGAAGCCGAGGCAGCGCTATCTGCTAATTCCTCTTGCATATCAGCGGCTTGCTCAGTTCTCCCACTGATATAATCCATAGCTTTACTGACTGCGAATGCAGCAGTCGCAGCAGCTCCTACTGGTCCAGCAAATCTTAAAAGCGCTCCACCTACTTTTGTCAAAGCTCCTGTTACTTGTAAACCTACACCTTTCCTAACAGACAAATTTCCCCCAAGGCCAGTAAAACCACGACCCTTCAAAGTTTGAGCTGTTGCCATGTTTCTTACCCCAGAGTCTACTATTCCTTGGCCTCTGCCCATAACACTCTTTCCAAACCCCCCTGTAGCAAAACTTCCTATCCCACGGGCAGTTTTAGCAAATCCACCAAAAGCTTGCGCCGTCATAGCTGCGCTAATCACTACATTTAAAGCCGTCAAGCTTGCAGAGACAGCTTTATTTTTGTCGGTTACTTCTCCCAATACCCCACTAAGAGCAGACATACCTATTTGTACCGCAAATAACTTAGTAAGAAAATCTCCACTAATTGCGCCGCCATCATTTCCAGTAGATCCCTTTGATCCCTTAGCAAAGTTAGGTATAGCCCCAGTAGGTTCGTCTCTAGTGTTAGTGACGGCTAACCCCATTGGGTTACCAGAATTTCTGAGTTTTGAATCTTGGTTTATGCGAATCTGATTTATTGGTAAGCCAGCGGCTTTTTCTCTTCCTATCGCATCTTGTAACCCGCCAGCAAAATTTGGCATGTATCCTCCAGCAAAATTAGGGAGACCCTGTTGCGTTCTCAAATTTCTTAATCCCCCGACAGTTACTCTGCCCCCCAACATTTGTTGAAGCTTCACAAATCCTACTTGTCCACCGTTTGGGCCTACAATCCCAGTCATTCTATTTCCTATTTCGCTCTTCTTAACTTGAGCGCCGAATTGAGTTGTCTCGAACTTCCCTTTGATTATTTTCCCATTTTTATCATAAACAGGAATTTTTTCTTTATATTGAGCTACCCCCTGACCACCGACGAGTATATCATAAAATTTTATAGCTGCACTCTTCGCTAAAGAAGCTGTAGCTTTAACTTCTGACCCCATTATTCCCTTACCTTTAGTGCCAAACATGTCGAAAAGCCCTTTGTCGTAAGGTAAATCTATTCTAGAATTAGAAGTCCTACTTGAGTAGTCCTTGAATTGGCTACTGCCCAAAACTCCACTTAAAGCCACTTCGAAAATACTTCCCGCCATCCCTTCAAAAGATCCTGGGTTAAACAAGTTTTTTAATTTATTCTTGCTGATGTTAGGTATATCACTTTTTGGAGCTAAGCTTTTAGCAAATTTCATCGCCGTATCAGTAGACGACGTTGATAATCTTTTCCTGATTTTTTTTATAGACAATGGCTTCTTGTCGCCTTCTTTTTGGTTTAGCTTGTATACAGGGACACGGATAGACTTAATACTGTTTTTACTCAACTTCGCCTTCTGCGCCGCAGCCATCGATGAATAAGCCATAGTTTCTTTACCTCTTTTACCAACAAAAAAATCTCTTTTTTTATCTACCCCTCTATTACCCGCGAACATTACTAGGCTTTCTTCTTCATTAACGAAGTTAGGTATATAACCCCCAGCTGCACCAATCTTCCTAGCTCTTGGAGGAAGACCTATAGAAGCAGCCATATCTTGATTAAAGATAGCTGACCCGTCTCCTCCAGCATAATTAGGTACTATAAATTCGCTACTATTAGCGACCATAGTTCCTTTTTGTCCGCCTCCAAAATTAAAGTTGGGTATAGTTACTGGTCTCGCTGAAGAAGGAGCGCCTCCTACACCCTTACTAATATCTGAGCTTTCTGACCCATAACCAACAATAGCATTGTAATTTGGAATAAATCCTCCAGCAGCGCGACCTTTACCTCCTCCAGTGCCACGCATAACTCCAGGAGCTATCTTTGCTGCAATACCTTGCATCCTAGTCATTATAGCCACTTGCTCATTTAAAGCTGTAGTAAAGAATGCTGTTTGAGCTACTCTTTTTTGCTCTACACTTAGAGTACTATTTTCGATGGATAGAATCTTTTTCTGTATATTAGAATTACCTAAAAGAGTAGAGGCGATCTGTCCTTGTAGAGTAGCTTGCTCTTTTGCAGCTTTATTTAAACCGAAAAATGTCTTAAGAGATCCAGCCCCGAATCGAACTAAATCAATTACGAGTTTACCAATAACAGCAGCGAATACAGCGAATGCAGGTCCAGTAATAATATTTCCTATACCCGCGACGATACCTTTAGCAAATTTACTCCCCACACCGTCTCCGTCCAAAATCTCTTGTATCTCGTCTACAACAGTAGTAAAGAAACCAAGCATAGATTTAAGGTTGTCAGTGACACCAATCTTGCCTAATGCTTCCGCTAATTGAGCGACACTTACAGTTGTTCTATTGATAGCTGCAGAAAGAGTCACGTTCTGAGCTTCATTTCGATTATAAGCTTCTGAAAAAGCTCCTTGAGATACCTTAGTTACCTCTATAGCTTTGGAAGTCTTAGAACTGTAATCATCGAGTATAGCTAAGAATGGAGCTACCTGAAATTTTCCAACCAAACCTTCAGCTATCTGCAATTTTCGCGCATCTGGAACCGCTTCTAAAGATTTAGCTAAATTTTGAATTAATTTTGTAGCCCCGAGAACTTGTCCAGAAGCGTCTGTGACTTCTACACCCAAATTCTGCATAGTTCGCAGCTTGTCTATAGATTGTATTCTGGTGAATATCGTTTTGAAGGAGTTACCAATAACCGCTCCACCTCGCGCAGTTTTAGCTTGGACAGCTGTAATCACACCAACCAATTCGTCGAATGAAACACCAGCTTGAGTAGCAACTGATCCTGAACGCTTAATACCTTCAATAAGATCTTTCTCAGATACAGCAGCAGAAACAGCGGCGGCTGACAACTTATTAAGAACTTCAGAACTTGTAATTCCAGATTTATTAAAAGAGTTTATAGCCGCTGTTAAACCCGCAACAGCTTCAGAAGCTCCTAATCCAGATAGACGACTTAAAATCAAAGAATCGTTTAATCGGTTAGTGACCTCTGAAGCTTTTAAACCCTGACGGCTTAATTCCAAAGCAGCTTCAGCTACTACACCAAAAGACTGCTCTGTGTTTTTAGCAACACTAAAGATAGTACTTTTAAAAGAATCTAATTCTTTGGCTGTGACATTTAAAATAGAATTAATACTAGTTAAAGATTTTTCTACATCAATAGTCACCCTGATGAGATCTTGGAACCCTCTTGTGACAGAAGATAGAATGCCTACAGAAGCTCCGAAAGCTAACACGCGAGCATTAGCGGCTTCCATAGATTTAGTAAACTGATCGGCCTTACCAGTAATTCGTCCTAAAGGTTGAGATAACCCTTCGATACTTTTGGCGTTTCCGCCCATATTTATCTTGAGGTTTCTACCTGCTTTTTTAGCTGCCGCCTCGATGCTGGCTTCTAATCCTGTTTGTACTACTGGTATTTTTACTGGCATATCCGTTAACCTTTAATGTAATTACACAAAGATTTACACATCATGCCCAGCTAATCGCATCATTTGTGTCATATCTAGTTGACCACCGTGCTTTTCAGCTTCTTCGGAAAGAGAAACAGCTTTCTCCCCACCGAGTTCTTTTACATCTTGATTGGTAGCACCGAACACAACAGAGCTATCAGCGTCATCTCTAATTCCACCTGTGTTACCGCTAGATTTACTCTGAGAGTATGCTAGCAATTTTTCTGGGTCATCTCGGATGTTATCAGGTATATCTTCTGTATGTTGAAAGATGTTGAAGAACATCCTACCAAACAATACTACCCGTAGTTGATATATAGTGAGTTCTGTTACAGGTTTCTGGTAGAATCCGTAAGCATCTTCACAAAGAGATAGATACATACTAAAGAATGGTCGTAGAACAGCCTTTTGTATCTGGTCATCAGCTAATCTAGATTGTATATCTAGATGTAAGTCAGTTAATTGTTTTATTTCCCAACCTTCTAATTCTGAAAATTCATCCTCTGTATAGAGGTTCTGTGTTAAATCTTTATCTTTAAACAATAAAAATCTTAATAATTCATCTGAACTCCTCCCAGTACCATAATCTTCTGCAGTTTTTCCAACGACTTCAGAACGGCTTTTCTTTAATTCGTATAATTCTTCAGCTCTCTCCAGTATAATCTTATTATACTCTTCTCTTTGAGAGGCTAGCAGGAGTTGATTGACAGTGTTTTTTAGATTTGTAATCTCGCCTTCAAGAGAAGCGATTTTCATATCATCTTTCTCTTCCCAGAGCTTCTCTTCTAAGACGTATTTTATTCTCTCAGCCTCTGTATCAAGACCCCTTTTTAGGGCTACATCTTTATATTTTTCGAAGTATTTGTGGAGATATCTTTGGTCTCTAATATTTACATGTTTAATATAAACAATACTATCACCTAAAGATGCCTCTGTATAGCCATCAAAAGCTTCCCCTATTAAAGAGATATAGAACTCATCCTTCAAACCTCACCTTTTTCGACATCTTCAATAAGCTTATTAAATTCGTCAGGAGAAGATGCTTGGTTAAAGAACCAGAAAGCTAAGACCGTGGTAACTTTTTTTACAACGTCTGAGTAAAATGCAGAAGCCTCGTCCTCTTTCTTGTAGTAATCTTCAATTTTTTCATCAAAATCCTTACCTTGAAAATAAGGAGCGAACTCCCCATCAGCATCAGCCTTGATGTTTGTAAGCATAAGTGTATACCAAAGAAGTAGTCTGTTTTGAGCTTTATTATCAGCGGTATGGTTAAACAAGCTTTCCATCGAAGTCTCAGCATCTACGAGCTTGCGCCTAATCTCTGCTAGGTCAGTCTTTAACTGGTCCAGCTCTTTTAGTTGAGCATCAGTCTTTTTTTCAATAGTCTCTAGACGAACATACTTATTTTGAATTTCAAAGGTTTCTTTATAAAGAACCCCATAATCTTTAGCCTCGTCTTCAGTCCAGACACCGCCAGTATCACTGTATTTTTTATATAGCATAGCCTTAGTCAAAATACCTTTTTTAACACAGCGGCTCATCTCCACAGAGTATTCCAGCTCAGCTTCTTCCAGTTCTCTACGGGAAGGGCGTTTAATAGAAATTTGAATCGGGACTTTTTGCTTCACTTTTTTAGTGACAGTGGTCTCCTCTCCAGTCTTCTTGTTTTTTCTTTTAGAAGTTTTTTCGACTTCTTTTTCTTCTTCAATAGTGAATGAATATAATTCTTTAAATGCCATAACCTTTTTCCTTATTTAAATGTAAAACTTACCTGATAATTATCGATTCTTGAACACAAATTTCTAATAGATTCATTACCGCAATCTAAAATTCTTTTTCGAATCCAATCAGCCTTATCAGGGGTAAAGTGATCTGCGGTATCTATAATCGGGTGATACTTCTTCGGGATATTCTTATAAAGCTTCTCATAATGAAAATCATGGTCTTTCTTCATATCTTCGACCAACATTAGCATCATCTTAAAAAGCCTAGAGATCTCATCATTAGACAGCTTTTCCAAATTTTTTTTAGCGTTCATCCTTAAACCTATCTTATTATATAAATAATAGTGTAAAAATCAACATGGCAGGTTTTTTATCAAGCGACCAAATAACAAAAGTTCAGAACTTAGCTGACACTTTACATACTACATTTGCGCGAACTATAACAGTTTATAAGAATGCTAAGAAAACCCTCATAGCTTCTAATAGCTCTTGGAACTCTTTGTATGGAAGAACTAATACTGGTTCTGACAGTTCAGTTGAATATTCCACGGAATCTCAGACTTTTCAAGCTCGGATATATTACGATGACATGGATACATCGTATTTGACAGATGATGGCCCAGCAGATCAAGCTGGCACTCAAAACAAAGTGGTAGTATCTGATGGTACAGTAAGAATAGTGGTTAAAGTAGATGGATACAACTATCTCAGTGAAGCCCGTAGAGTTGAGTTTGATGGCACAATGTTTATAATAGAAAGTGACGGTACGCCTAGAGGTTTCACCTCTAATCAATTCTACACCTTCGTTCTAAGCCCAACTGAATAGATGGCAAAACTCCCTATAGATGTCCAGAATGCTTTAAAAAGGCAAGCCCCAAAAGCTCTAAGAAGAGACTTCGAAAAGGACATAAACAAGAAATTCAAAGATCTAAAAAATGAAATGATCAAAGAGTTCTTGACTGATCCTGTAACTATAGAACTGCTAGAAGGAGCTGGAGCATCAAACGTCAGTGGTACTCTTGGTGGTATTAGTAATTTATTTGCATTTATAGGTTTTAATTCTGGAGAGCAGCCAATATCTCCCATCTTACAATTGCTAGAGGGGACTCAAATAATTTACAAACAAGAAATAAGACAAAGAGGCATAGGAGTTGAATTTGAAGTGTCTTTACCTACAGCAGAAGATATATTCATGGTCACACCTTTACCTTGGGCTTCTGGGAGGAGTTGGGCTGAAGGTATAGAAAGAGGTTTGTCAGGGTTAGGATATTTATTAAGAAAAAGTGACGGAAGATCGGGGGCAGCTATCCAAAGCCGTGTAAAGAAAGTCAGAAGCGGTAGATTTCAAAATAGACCTTATATATCTTCTTTGATTAAAAGATACCGAAAACGATTTGAAAACTTGAAATGATTGAACAATTCCAACACAAACTAACCTCATCTTTCTTTTTGTGGTTTGATAATTTCTTACTTAAAAAAGGTGAAGCTTACAGCAATAAGACTGGAGAGCTATTTAATTATGCTGACCCCAGATTAGATTCTAGATATGTGGCTTATGGAAGCCCTTATAAACAATGGGTAACAGATTCATCAATTTCTGGAGCTATTATACCTACAGGGGTTTCAGTAGTAGGGGCTGGCACATCAGGTCGAGATGACGGTGTGGTTTTCGATTTTGAAAATGGCAGAGCTTTATTCTCTGGTAGTGATACTAGTATGACTGTTACAGGGGAGTTCGCGGTAAAAGATTTTAATGTTTATCTCACTAATGATACCGAAGATGACTTAATAGTAGAAAACAAATACACTGTTAATTCAAGACTCCCGTCTGGCCCACTCACGTATATTGAGCCTTATGATGACGTAGTCCCTGCTATTTTCCTGTCTGTTTCTCAAGCAGAGAATAGCCCATTTGCTCTTGGAGGTATGCAAGAGACAAAAGTCCAAGCTAAAGCCGTTGTTCTCGCAGAGGATACTTACCAATTAGATGGAGTCATGTCTATCTTTATGGATTCAGTCGATGAGGTAATTGCGGCTATACCAATGTCAGGTTACCCAATCACAGAACTTGGAGATCTAAAAGGGGGGAGCTTTAACTACACAGGCTTAGCGGAAGACTACAAAGGGGAAACTAAGTTCTGTATAGAGAAAGTTAGAACCTCAAAACTAACAGATAGGACCAGAAATGTCCTTGCGAATGAGCTTTATGTCGGATTTGTCGATTTCGACATAGAACAATATAGATATCGCTTCCAATAAATTTCATATTTTAATATTAAAACTGTAAACAAAATAAAGAATCTTTAATTATGTCAAGAAACAGAGTAATTTACCAATCAGAAGGCTTGTTTGTCGGAAAAGACGCTAGCCTTGGAGGAATAGCAGACCACGAACAATTAGGCCGTGTCCAAAGTGCTAACTATAGCTTCACGATTAATCGTCAAGATGTTAACCAATTCGGAGACTTAGCTAGGATTGACTCGTTGGTTCTTGATCCACCCACTGTTAGCCTTGACTTTAGTTATTATCTTACAGATGGATTTAACGAAAGAGCTTTGGGCTTTTTCGTGCAAAATTCTGGTACTGGAGCTGGGTCACAGAGAAGTACCACGGGGGCAGCTTTTGATCAGGGAAACTTCGCTTCTGGGCAATTAACTTCTAGTTCTGGAGTTAATTTCTTTATTGTAACTTCTCCTGATGGTGAAGATTTGAATAAAGCGGGTACTGGGGACGTTCTTAACGGAAATGATACTGTCCTTGGTGTAGGTAATTGCTACCTTAGTGATTATAGCGTTGATCTTTCTGTAGGCTCTTTACCCACTGTAAATGTTACAGTTGAGGGGGCTAATATGAACTCGGCCATCAGTGCTGTGGGTGG
>JGI24005J15628_10000159_pt1 | contig 44297 bp, 75 predicted proteins | sample LinPmetageLP40_FD_15628 | JGI IMG/M metagenome (IMG submission 15628)
GTACTTACATTTAAAGTTGCTATTGCATGTACGTTTGCAGAGGCAAAAACTATATAATCAATTCTATCTGTTTGCCCTGCAGTTGTTGTTAATGTTGGAGCAGTTGCTCCTGAAAATTTATAATTAGCTGCAAAAGATAATGTTCTACTTCCTGTGCCATCTTGTATCACAAAGATACTTCCTGTCTGTCCTGCTACACAATTTGTTGGATTAGATAATGTTCTATTACCACCTAACTGAACTGCAAAATTTTGACCTGCATTTAAATTTACTGCTATATTTGTACCATCAGTTAAACTTACAATGTCAGCAACTGCTGCTGTACCTATATGTAACTGTTTACCTAATAATGCATCAACACCAATTGCTACTGCACTTGTATATACATCAGTAGCAGATAAGATACCTGTTAATGTACCACCTGATAATGGTAACCTTGCAGCTACATCAACTTTATTTACTGAAGTTAATGCTGATACTGCAGCAATTACTGTATTGCTATTTGCAATAGACGTAGCCATTGTTGCAGATACTGCCTGTAATTCTGCATCTGTAGCAAACCCTGTGCCATTACCTATTATTGAATTAATTGAAGTTATCTTAGCAAGATTAACTCCAGTCAGAACTGACACTGCAGCTATGACTGTGTTGCTATTTGCTATAGATGTAGCCATTGTAGCAGACACTGCTTGTAGTTCAGCATCTGTTGCAAATCCAGAACCATTCCCTATTACTGAATTTATAGATGTAATCTTAGCTAAGTTAACTGATGTTAAAACTGAGACTGCTGCAATAACTGTATTACTATTACCTATAGACGTGGCTAAAGCTGCTGACGTTGCTGCTAAAACTGTATTTGTATTACCTATTGAAGTTGCAAGTGCTCCTGAAACTGTTGCTATCTTACTATTGACAGAAGTAATAGCTGCTACATTAGTTGCAACCCCTGCTTTATTTACTGAGGTTAATGCTGATACTGCTGCTACAACTGAATTTACTGAAGTTATCGCAGCTACGTTAGTAGCAATGTCAGCTTTGTTTACTGAAGTTAAAGCTGATACTGCAGCAATTTGTGCACCTGTTGGTACTGCTGTTCCAGCTACAAAAACATTTGTAGATGCATAAACATTTGCAGCAGATACATTGCCTGTGAATGTTGCTGCTGTACCACTAACAGGTATTGAAAATCTTGCAATACCTTGAGGAACTACTAATCCTGTTGAAACTGAAACTGTACCAAATGATTGATTAGGACTTATAAGAACTGTACCACTTACAGGTATAGAGGTTGAAGTTGNACCATTAACTGTAATACCTATTCCAGTACCTGCAGTTATACGTTTAACAGTTCCACCTTCTGCTGAAGGTACATTAGTTAATTGAGAACCATCTCCTGCAAAACCTGCTGCTGAAACTACTCCTGTAAATGTACCTGTTGTTCCCTCAAGAACTGAACAGGCAACTGTTGTTGCTGCAAAGGTTGCAATACTTCCTGTTTGTAGTGTAGCATCACCACCTGCAATTGAAACTGAAGCTGCTTTCATTACTGAAGTATTAACAGATACTGCAGTAAACGTACCAACACTTACTGCTGATACATTTATACTTCCTGTTACTTCTAATGTTGAACATGAAACTGTTGTAGCTCCTAAAGACTTAGTAGCAACTGCACTTGTTAATGCGATACCAGTATTACTAGCAACACCATTTGCATTTGTAATTGTAATATTAGGACCTGCAGAAAATGTTCTATTATAAATATTTGTACCTGATACAACAAGATAACCTACACCACCTGAAATATCTGAGATAGCATTTATAGCAGATACTGTTGCTGTAAGGTTTACACCACCTATTGCAAAAGTTCCATTAACATTTAAAGTTGAGTTTGAAAGTTGAAGAGGAGTATTAGAATTATCTCCAGATTGAATTGTTTGTAAGGATGTTGTAATACCTGAGTTTGCAGATACATTAACCTGCATTAATCTTTTATAGGTATTTGATATTTGTGTTCCAGTTAAATCAGGCATTGTTATTATTCACCATATTCCAAAATTGTGTTGTCGCTTCCCATTTAGTATTCTGATTTTCCCAATCAGTCATAGCTTCAGAAGGAGAAGGTCTAGGGTCTCTTATTGCAGGGTTATCACTTACATCAGGTGCTCTATTCTGTGGATGATTTTTTTCATCATAAGCTCCATCAAAATCTGTAGGACAAACTATAAGTCCATAACTGTTTCTTTTCATAGAACTATGAGGATATACAAATCCACATATATCACAAACTGCTAAAGCTTTTCTACCTGTTGCCATTATATACTACTTATACGTGGAGTAATATATAAAGATGCCCTTTCTTTATCCTCAGTCATAGCAAAAGCTAATCGTTCTTCATATTCTTTTTTTAAAAAAGATGCCCTTGCTTCAGTTATTCCTGGTCTTTTTAATGACATATAATAAGCAAGTCCAGTTGTAAGTGAAGGTAAAAATCTTCTAGGCATATCTGCATTTTGTACTGCTGACTTTGTTACGTCTTGCATGTAATCAATCTTTTCAATTTTTAATTTATCAGTGTTCTGGTCTGATAGTGCCCACATATATAACTCAACATTATCTGCTAATCTTTTAATTGCATACTGTGAAGGTCTACCTGTCTGTCCTTTGTTAGGAAGAATTAAGTATTGTTCATAAGATATACGAGTTAAATTTAAATCTGTATTATCTCTATTAATTACAACTTGCATAACATCACTAATGTTATTACCTAAATTAATAGCAGTTGTACTTGCAGCAATACTTACGATTGTAGTATTGGTAGTCCAAAGACATACACCTCTATTTTGCCAATCATTTAAAATTAAATTAATAGAACGTCTGGCACTTCTAGGTTCTTCACCTAAAGTAATCTCACCACCAATCATCTCAGTAGCTTCCTGTATAATATCACCTATCTCTAAGTTAAAATTATAAGTACCTGACGTTGAATTTGTTGTCATTTATTTAACCTTTTCTTGCAGCACCATAGCCACGATAACTTTTACAGCTCCCAACTCTGCCACCAGATTTTAATTTTTTAAGTTTTTTTACTTCTCCACCTTTAGCTGTTGGTGGTACATATTTAAATTTTTCTTTTATATTTTTTTTAGCTTTTATTAAATCTATATTAGCTGCATCCTCTATTATATCATTTACTATTTTTTTATTTTCTTTTTTTTCTTTACGTATTGTTTTTCTTTTTCCTTGTAATTTAGGAGTTGTATCTCTATTTAATTTTAAAATTAATTTATCATATCCTTCCTTAGTTTTTTTAGCAGATGAGTTTAACCATCTTTTTACTTCAGGAATTGTATTAGCTAATTTACGAGCATTTTGTAAATATTTTATCATAGTTATTTATTTCTTTTAGGAGGCACTCCACCAGAGATTAAACCACCAGTTTTATATTTTTTAACTTTACCACCAGTTTTTCTTACTGATATATTTTTTAAATAAGGTTCTTGAAAGACTTCATTACCAGTTTTACTTTTACTAATTCTATCAGCATCTTCTAAATTCACATTTCTTTTTCTTTTATTTTTAGCAATAGCTAATTTTTTTTTAAGAGGTTGATATGCTTTTCCTAATTGTGTTTTATTATTTTCTGCTTGTTTAAATAAATCAAATATTTTTTTACCAGTATATTTATTAGCAATAGCAGATGCTGTCATTGATACTGCTTTACCTAATATACCAGGTAGTTTTATTTTAGGTGTTTTGTTGTCTGCCATTTATTTCTCCTTTGTTAATTAATTATTAGGTGTTCTAGCTTTACCATAACCACGAGTACTACGAAGTGTACCTCCTACTTTTCTCTTTACAATATTCATTCCATCACCTGCTTCATCTTGAAGTTTTAAAAGTTGTTTATTAATTCCTTCTGAAGTAAAATCTTTTGCAGTAGGTTGTTGTTTAGGTGTTACTCTATTAAGCATATTTACTTCTCTATTCCTACCTCTCATTCTATCTGTTAAATCAAATAAAGGTTTTCTTGGTCTATCTTTATTTGCTTGTATTTTCTTTAACTTAACTGGAGGAGTCACATCTTTTTTATAAACTTTTTTTAAAACATCTTTAATTTCTTTTTTAGTTTTACCTGCAAAGTCTTTTAATTTACTCATAGATTTTATAACATCATCTTTTTCTATTTTAGATAATTTATTAAATCCTATTGTAACATATTTTTTAGCTGCTTTTATTGCTTTAACTTTAGACATTATTTACTCCTTTTGTTTAGGGTACCACCCATATATTTTTTAATAGCTTTTTCATTTTCTTTTTCTTTACGTTTTATTTCTTTTAATTCTTTATTAGTAAATAAAGTTGCTCTACCTGCTTCTTTAGGCATTATAGCTTCAAAAGCAACTGCTCCAGGACTAAGTAAACCTTTACCTATAGTTTTAAAAAATGTTTTAAGTTTACTTTTTTTCTTTACACCAGGTTTATTTATCTGTTGAGATATATCACTTCTCATTATTGCCATTACGTTTTATCCTTATACAAACTACTAATAAATGAAGTACCACTATTTAATCTACCACCAACTTTTTTATTTACAGTTTTTTTAACTTTTTTTAAATCATCTAATTGATTTTTAGAAAGAAGAACTCCTCTTTTAAGTTTGTTTTTAATTTTATTTTTAACAGTATCACCACTTAGTTCAGCTAGTTCCATAGCATCTTTTTCATTTATTATCCCATCTTTATGTAATTTTAGAATACTGTTTGCACTTTTTTTTGTTTCTTTTAAATTACTAAACTTACTTTCTTTAGTAATATTATCAGCTTCTTTTTTATTTTTTAATTTTTTAATAAATTTATCATATAATTTTTTAGAACCTTTTTTAACTATTATTGTCATTACGTTTTATCCTTATACAAACTACTAATAAATGAAGTACCACTATTTAATCTACCACCAGATTTTTTTTTAATAAGAGGTCCAGTAAACTTAGACTTTTTATTTTTTACTTTTTTAACCATTGCATTTGTTACATCACCAATTCCTTTAAGAGATTTTGCAGAAATTAATTTATTTAATATTTTACCTTTTACACCCATTCTTTTTGTTAAAAAACCTGCCATTTTTGAAGCTTTAGTATGTAGTTTTTTAAGTTTATTTTTCGTATTAATTTTATCTTTTATTTTTTTATTTTTATCTTTAATAATAGATTTATCGTCTTCATCTAATTTTATTTTTAAAATTTTTTTTGTTTTAACTAATTTCTTTCTAGCTTCTAATCTATCAGAACCACGAGTATCATGATTATTTGCTCTGCTATATTGTTCATCCATATAACCTGATAAATCTTGTGGTTTAACATTATCACCATTAATATTATATTTATCTTTTTTTAAAAATAAATCTAGTTGTACTGGTTGCTTTTTTTTTGTCATTAGTTACTCCTGTCTATAATTGTATCATCTCCACCTGCTGGACTTGATGGAGCAGTCATATCATCTCTTCTAAATCTTCTGGCTCTATTTCTTAAAATATTAATAGAAGATTGATACCTTTGTTCAAAGAGAGGAACTATCTCAAAGTTCTTCATAAAGATATAACTCTCAACTAAACATGCATTAAACAAACCATCATAACAAAAGTTTGTAAAATAATTAGAAGGTGCAGTAGAACTTAAAGTAGTAGGTCTACTAACATGCACTATCTCACCATTACTTGTTGATGCAGGTGTAGGTGCAATCATTATATTAGTATTATCTTTATGAGCATAATACTTTGGATTTCCTGTTGAAGCTGATACTGTCCAATAATCTCTTAAGTATTCATCAGTCTTCACTAATATATTTGTTCTCTCGCCATCTGTAATGACATTAAAATTCTTTACAATTCTTGTACCTGTTGGTAAGGTAACGATATTGTTTCCTGCAGAAACTGCTACTGATGTATATGATACTAAACCATAATCATCTAAGTCATCAACCATTCTTTCTTCAGCACGATTAACAATATTAGGTAATTGATTTATAAACTCAACTGCATCATTCTCAGTTGTATTTAAAATTTCTGTAATTAAAGTTGTATAATCTGCCATTTAACATTTCCATCTACGTCTAGCTGCACAAATTCTTTTCTTTGGAGTTTTCTTGCAACTAATGTTATGCATCTTGGCTTGTCCTGCTGAACGTGCACAAAATGATTTTCTTCTCTTTGCTCTTTTTCCTGTAGGTTTTGATTCTGTAACTGCAGTCTTTAACTTAGAACCTGGATTAGCTTTACGATAAGCAGCTACTCCTTTCTTAGTCATACCTGCACCCTTGCTAGTAGATAAAAAATTACCTGACTTAACACTTGTTTTAATTCCCATGCCTTTAGATTTTTTTTTCTTTACAGGCATTTATTTATCCAAAATAAATTGTAGCAAAGACACTTGGAGTTGCACTTACAACAACACCTGTATCACATCTAACACCTTCATCTGCTAGATAAGTATCTAATGAACCACCTGCTGCTATGTTTATTTTAATCCTTGAATCAGTAACTCCTGTTGCTAAACCATTTTTTATTTCAAATGTACCTATTGTATCCTTTGAATTTAAAACATTAAAACCTCTAATTCTTGTAGGAAAAGCAGCTCCAACTGCTGTTGAATCACCTGCTGAAGTTGTTATATGTCTTATTGTAGTTAAATTGGTCATCTATACTTCCTATATAAATATAAAGGGTCTCATAAGAGACCCTATTATATATGTTATTTATTTATTAACTAGCTGCTTGAGAGCCATAAAACCCTCTCCAGTCAGACACACCAAAAGAATATCTTTCTCTTGATTTAAATCTAACATTGCCAGTATCAAAGTCAGGTTCCATCTTAGTTTGTAATGGAACTCTAACAAACATCTTAGTACCATTAGGAACATCAGTTTTAATGAAATAGTCATTTACACTTGTAAATCTTCTATTTACAAAATAACCATCTGGAACTACTCCCATGTTTCTAATTGCATTAATGTCGTTGTTAGCTGTCGCAGTTCTGCCTGGTGATGCTAATATTCTATCAGCAGTAAATTTCAGGTCAGTAGGAATATGCAATGACACAGCTTGTGCACCAACTAGGATATTTCTATCATCTTTGGTTTTGTCAATTGCAATCAAAGCAGCTTCTAATGCAGCTTCTGATAAATCAGCAGCAGCTAGTAAGTTACTTTGTACTCCACCTTCTACGATTGGGTGATTAGCTGAAAAGAAAGCTTGTCCATCACCAATAGCTGTATCACCTGCAGTAAAACCATTAACAAAAATGTTAGCAGCTTTTACTTGCTTAGTGTTTGCCATTGCTCTTGCTAGTGCTCTTGCACGAACTTTTGCGAAAGTATCATAAAGATTATCTTCCATAGCTTCTTCAGTTACTGAGAAAGCTAGTGCAACTGTTTCGTGGTTGTATCTAGCAGTAAAAGATTCTTGTGCTGTATCAAATGAAACAGCAGAGCCTTCAGCTTTAACTGGGGCACTTGCGAATCCTGTAAACAATACTTCTTCTTCAAAACTTCTATCTGAATTTTCAACTTCAAATAAAGGTTTATGTTCTTCATTAACGTCTCCATACTCAAGTCCAAAAACAGCATTCAGACCTGGGAGAAGTTCTTTAGCAATACTTGCTCTATTAATAGCCATATTTTATTTCTCCTATATTAAGCTGTTGCATAACGTTTGGACCAGTGTTGTACAATTTCAACTTCAACTTTAGGGAAAGCTCCCTCTACACCTGAAAGTGAATTGCCTGGTTCGTTAATAACATTAAGAGGTCTTAATGCTTTACTTGCTGTCGCTCTTCCTGCAGCCTTTATACCAAAGCCTGAGATACCTGTTATAGTATTTCCTGCTCCTAGTGTTACTGGGAAGTTTTGCGAATTAATATCACCAATTGTTACTGATGCATCTGCTTGTACCATAAAAGTAGCTGCAGGGTCATCAACAACAAATGCTTTAGGATTACCTACTGCACTTGAAGTAGCAGCAGTATAAAAAGAACTAAAGGTTGGTTGTTTAGTTGTTGGGTCAATGTAGGAACAACCTTGAAAAACACCTACGATATAATCAGTAGTTGTTGCAATTGGTTGAATGAAACCATTGTTCATAGTTACCACATCACCTTTAAACATATTAACAGATAAAGTGTTTGCAATATTATACTCAGATGAACCTGTAGTATTATATCCTGAACCTAACTGTCTTAAAGGCTGTAACCCAAAGAGTCCTTTTGTTTTAGACATATATATTCTCCTTGTTATACATTTATATTAATTATCTTTGGAAGCGAGGCTCCCTTCCTCTTGTTGTAGAGGATTTGCTAGAATTAGTTATAGGCATCTTAGAATCAGAAGCTGCTTGAAGATTCTTCTCTACAGCCTGTTCCTGTGCTTTATGCTTATTCCTATAATATTCAGTCATAGCTTCAACTTTACCTTTTGGCATTTTTGCCAATGCTACGTCACCATTAGAAACTACACCTTTATAACGACCCTCATCTCTTGTAAAAGAAGAGTTTGCTAACTCAGGTACTTCTTCAGGGGAAACGAAAGTCCACCCTACTCTTTGTTGTTTACCAACATTTTTATAATCGTCTTCTCCATCTAAAGATATTCTAATCCATCTTAATGCCATGCCTTGACTATGAAATCTTTCAAGAACATTTTCAGGTATGTCTAATGCACTTTTTTCTTCAAACGAATACGTTTCATTTTTTGAAGTTGCTTCTCTAGTTTCTTCAGTACGTGTTGCTTTTAATTTAGTTAATGCCATGTTATGAACTCCTTCGCATTGTTGATATTGTGGTATATTCTTCATTGGTTTGTTCAACCTTTGCCTTTTCTTTGGCATACCTATCAAGTGGTATATTCCATTTATTAGCTAACCTAACATCTTCTTGGGTTAACTTAATTTTTTTAGAAGCAGGAGTGCGAGATGTTCCTGCAACCACTTGAGAAGGACTTGACGTAGCCTTCTGACGAACTTGTGACTCATCCTTAAACTTTGTTGGAAATGTAGTTCTTATTCTTGAATCTACTTCTTTATAAAAGTCATCATCTGATGGGTCAAAACCTTCTTCTTTTAACTGAGTATCTACAGCTAAAGCTGCTGCAGTCATTACTCTGTCTTTCCCAAACCATTCGTTAGCCTCTGCCCACTCAACTGCCTTAGGGTCATATTGTTGTTGAGGTTGTTGAGGTGCCTGTTGTAAGGGTTGTTGTTTAATTCTATTTTGGTAACTCTCGTAATCTTTCTCAAAACTTACCTTATTATTCTTAACTGTGTTTAAATTTATTTGAGCTTCATTTAATGCTTCTTGTGCTTTTAATAATTGATTCTTATCATCTTTTTCAAAAGCATCTAAATAATTTTGTTTAGCTAAACCTAATTGATTTTCTAAACCTTTTTCTTGAGACTCAATACTTGTTTTAGTTAAATCAAACTGAGAGTCATGAGTTGTTTTTAATCTTTCTTCTAACTCTTTTTGTTTAGTTAAAAGTGATTGAACCTCTTCTTCTCGTTCTTTCTTTTGACGAACTAATTGTCTGATTCTTTTTTCAGCACGTTTACCTTCAATGCCTTCAGTTGCTTTTTCTTCTTCAGACTTTTGTTCAACTGGTTGAGTTTCTTCTTTAGCTTCTACTTCTACTTTTTCTTCAACTGGCTTTTCTTGTTCAACTTCAACTTCTTGTTTAACAACTTCTGCCATTTCTTTAGCTTTAGAATCTACTGAAGGTTTTTCAACCTCAAAATCTACTTTATCTTCTGTATCTTCTTTTTTTGAAGTATCTATTTTACTCCATGTTTCTTGTTCTTTAGACATATTATCTCCATTTGTTACGAACCAAACGATTACGTAAAGTTATAAAGTATTTATAATACTATACAACCCTTTGAGATACAAGAGTTATTTTTTATTTAACATCTTTTCTAATTTTTTAGCTTGTGCTGCATGTAGCTTTGATGCTTTTTTTAATCCAGCAATTATACCTTTAACTGTTCTTTCATTCATTTTTTATTTTTACCATTATATAAATTATCAAATGTTTTATTAACATCCATATAATCATCATGACATTCAGCAGTATGTTTATATTGTGAAGGTATAAAATCTGGAGCACCTTCACCTGCTGACCACATTGCAGGACTTGTAACTCTAACTCTATTATTAGGTAAAGCTACCATTGCACCTTTATATGGTCCTGAAGTTAAATGTAATACATGAGATTGTTTATGTTGTGCAGGGTCATCTGCCACTGCATTCCCTGTAAAGTCTACAGTAAAATAATATTTACCAGTATAAAACTCTCCATTTACTTTACACATCCAGGGACTTGAACTAACTCTGTCCATAACAATCACACTATGATTATGACTTGGACAATCCCAAGGTTGAGCATAGTGTGTTTCCATAGGTGGTGTCCATTCGTCTAAAGGTATATCACCTATTAAACCTGTGATTGGCATTCGTGCCCACATAGCACCACCATGTAAATTTTTTTCTTCAGCTTCACAACCTGTAAATACAACTTGAAAACTTAAACATCTATCAGGCATACAATTAACTGCAATTGCTAGTCCATGTAAATATTCCCCATGATATTTTTGATGACTATGAGTAAACTCCTTCCTTACCCAACACCTAAAAAAAGGTATGTTGGATATTAGTTCACTCATCTAGGACCTGAAATAATTCCACCTGCATTCATCATCTTAACTTTTTTACCACCAGCATATCCCATTTTAACTTTCTTGCCACCAGCATAACCCATTTTAGATTTCTTCATTATAACATTCCTTTCAAGTACATTACTTCTAAAGTTATTAAACCAAAACCAATAATTCCTAACACAATACCTATAATAATATTATGTCGTAACTTTTGCTTTCGTAGTTGTTCTTTAACTGCAGCAGCTTGACGTGCTCTTTCAACAGCAATCTCACTTTGCAATCTATCCCATTGACCTGGAGAACCATAAAGAACAAACAGTTCTCTCATTTCATCACGAAGTCTTTTAGCTTCTTCGTTTCTAAAATGAGCATCAATAGCATTCTGCTCAACACCAGTTAATTTTCCAAACATTCCTGGCTTATGATTAGCAACTACTTGTAAACTAGCTTCAGCTTTTGCCCACTTAGCAACTGCACCACCCATTGAAGTTAAATTTTTACCAACTTTTATAGCAGTAGAAATACTACTACTGGCAGCTTTTAATGCTGCAAAGGCTGTAAATGGGTCTATCATTATGTTTTCCTTCTTGTTTTTTGTTTCCTCCCACTTGCACTAATAGGGTACTTTATGGAAGTTGGTTTAGGTCCAGCATTAGTTTTATTTCTTTTTCTTTTAACTGCAGATGACTTTTGTGAAGCAGTCATTTTATTTGCAACTGCCTTAGGTCTACAGACTGGATATTTTCTTTTTGAAGACTTAGCAGATTTTCTACCACATGGTTTACCTGTAGATATATCTACCCAATCTTCTTTAAACCATTTTTTAAGTCCACCCTTTTTAACCATTCTTTTTTTCTTCTTTTAATTTATATTTATCTGGAACTTTACCATAACCTACAGTTCTATCCCATTGTCTTTGTGTATATTTATTCATCATCTTTTAACTTAGGTCTTTTTTTAAATTTAAGTATACTTGGTTGTTTTCTTTCTAGAAGGAATAATTGCACCACAACCCCTAGCAACTTTACCTTTTGGTTTACCCACTGTTTTACCAGAAGACATTTTTTTTGCAGAACCTTTCCAATCTTTTTTCTTTTTTCCACTAGGGTCTTTAATTTTTCCTGCACAGATTTTAGAAGCATACGCATTTGCATACGCACTTGGATAAACTTTAAATTTACGTTTCGCAGCACTTTTCCCCCTTGCACATAATTTAGTCATTGTTTTTTACTTTTTTATATCCCCAACGATTTTCAGATAAATCCCATAAACCTTTCATAGCTTTAGGAATTTTTATAAAATATGTATTAGAGAACTTTATTATTTTTTTAGTTAATAGCATAGTCTTTCTCCTTTAAAAATATTTATTTATTTTAATTAGATAGATTATAAGTTGTATCTAAATCTTTAGGATTTTGTACTCTCATAATTATTTGGTCATCAAATAATAATATAAGTCTTACTCCTTTATATAAAAGTTTTTGACCTGTGTGTTTACCATAACATACATGGTCACCTATTTTACACCAAGGTCCATTAGGAAATTTATCATCATCTTTATATGCTATATCTCCTATCTTTAATACTCTACCTACTGTTGTTAAATAAGCAATATCACTCTTAACAGATTCAGGTAGCATAATACCACCTTTTGTTTTATCTTTTATTGAAACAGGGCGAACCAGTACATGGTAACCTGGTAACTCTGGTAATATTGTAGGGTCAGGTAATTCATCATTGTTAGTCCATCTATCATTTTTAATTGCTTGTGGCATTTTAATTGTCTGCATCATCATCTCCATTTATCATGTTAGTATATATTGTTTTAATAAGTTCTTTAGATTTTTTTAAACCTACAATAGTACCTACTAATTGTTTATATTGGGCATAATCCTCACAGACTCCATCCCCTAACATTACTTGAATCTGACTTATTTCTTTATCTATTTCATGTCCAATTTCTTTTAGAATATTGTCCATAAATAATTTAACCTTTTACTTTACCACCACCTGCTGGTTGATAAGAATAACCTGGGTCTTGTCTTTTAACTGCTTTCTTTGCTCTAATAGAAAAGTTTTCAGTTGTTAATTTACTTGAGTCTCCAAAAGTATCTGGTCCTGGACCACTTATAATTGGTTTATTATTCATATTAGTTTTCTCCTTTTATTTCTTCTTGAGCTAATTTCCCAAGAGTTTTTATTGTTGTTTCTGCAATTTTAGTTTTTCTATCTTTTTCACTTTCAGTTTGTTTTAAGATATGAGCAGCACCTTCTTTTAATGCTTTAATACCTTGGTCTTCTTCTTTAAGTGCAAGTTCTTGCTGTTTAACAGATAAACTAGCAGCTTCTTGTAATGCTTCAAGACCTAATTTATCTTCTTCTAAATTAAGTCTTTGTTTCTCAAGTTCAACCATTTGTTGTTCTGGGGACTGAGGTACACCCATTGATTGGTTAGCTTGTGAAATTTGTTGGGCAGCTTGTGCCTGAACTTGTTGTAAGGTTGCAGGGTCAGTTGCAACTCCTGATACCATTCCATTTACCATTCCATTCATTTGTTCTTGGTATCTCATAATCATATGTTCTTTTATATTTGATTCAAGAACTGGTCTAACTTTTTGCATAATTGGACTACCACCATTCATAGGGTCAGACATGTATGCAGTCTTAACTGTAATATGTGCCATATGGTCTTGTCCTGGAAAAGCTGCAATAGGTACACCCTTTACTGCATTTTGTATATCTGATACAGGGTCAAGTGCTTGTGGTCGTTGTTGTGGTGGCAATATCATATCTAAGTTAGGCATATTAGCAGCTTCTAAAATAGTTCTATGAAGTGCTTGTATATTGTAGCTTCCTGGGGGTGCTTGACTAGCGAGTTGTAATGCCAACTGTGAAAGCATTAATCTATGTGCACTAGATGGTATGTTTGGGTCGCTGACAGGAATTACGTCAACCTTACCATCAAAGTCCTGTTTAAATATTGTAGGACTTCCACCAGGAACTTCATATGGATATTGGTCAGGTAAGGATTCAAAATTAATCCTTGCCAATATCTTAAACTCTTCTTTCTGAGAGTTATGTATTCTTTTATGTATGGCACTAAAAAATTTACTAGATGCTTCTAGTAATGCCATAGTTGTACCCACTGGTCCATAATTAGTTGAATCACTAATAACTTTTTCAGTAGAGTCTGCAAACTTTTGTCCAGCTCCAGCAATAAAACCTAACATCTGAAATAATGTATTAGAAGGTTCTTTATAAGGTAATGGAACAATGGCTCTGCTTAAATCAATACCAGTAGATTCTACATCTCTAAATTCACCAGGAGCTAATGGTTCATTATCTCCAACTACCTTTACACCTTTAGCTTTAAATCCTGCAGGTAATGTTGCAAACTGACCAGAGTCAACTAAGTTTCTCATGGCTGCAGTTGCAGTCATAGTTAAGTTACCTAAGAAATGTATAAGACCTAAACCATAAAAACCAAAACCAGGTACAAACTTATAATGAGTAAAGAACATCTTCTTTTGTTTCTTTGGGTCATCTTCATTATAGTTTCTTCTTATAGATAAAACTTTTCTTGATTGTTCTTCAACTGTAACAATATAAGGTAAAGCAATTCCTTCTTCATCCCCATAAGGTTCAGGTAAATCTAAATAACAATGTTGCTCTAATAAAGTATATTGAGGGTCAGTATCTTCAGGAATTGATGTACCCATTATCTCATCAACTTTCATTGACATACTTGTAGGGTCAACTGAAGTTGCTTCAGGTAATTCTAAATCTTCATAGACTCCTGCTGCAATATCTTTTGCTAAATCATTTGGGTTTCTTAAAATAACATGTGTATATCTATCAGCTTTTCTTAAGTCTGATGCATGATAAGAAACATAGAACTGGTCAACAGGTACAAACTCTGAACAAGGTCTATCTATAGATGCATCATAATAAATCTTTTTAAATGCTGAACCTATAATAGGTAGATGAAATAACATTCTTTCAAACTCATGAAAGTATTCAGGCATAACATCAGTTATTTGATAATTCATAAACTGTTTAACACGTTCTGCTTGTTGCTGTTTATCTGCTGTTTCTACTCCAATTATTTGAGATTTAACTGGACCACCTGGTGGAAATAATTCTTGTGATGCTTTAGATTGAAACTTCACTGCTGACTCTATTAAGAGTGGGTGAACTGCAGTACATGCACCTTCAAATGGTTCTGAAGTTTCTTTTAATTTTAATCCTAGTAAATCAAATCCTCTTTCAAATGTTTGTTCCCATTCTCCTCTTGAAGATTTATCTGCTGTATATTTTTCAATGACTTCACTTGCTATATCATCTAACTCTGCATCCTCTAAGAAAGGTACTAAGTTATCATAATGACCACCTTCCATTTCTTCTTCAGACATCATAGCAGGTTTACCTGTAAGGTCTACTACTGCTGAACCATCATCCATCATCATAACACTTTCAGGATTAGGAGCTACATCTTGTTCTTCTATTTCAATATTGTCCTGTGTAATTTCTTCTATATCAGGAATAGGTTCAAAGGGATTTTTTTCAGTTGCCATATTACTCTTTCACAGTTGTTAATGATTTATATTATACACTTAAAATTTCCAGTATGCAACTCTTTTTTTTCTTTCATAACCTTCATCATAATCAGGGTCATCTGGATGAGTTAAATTCCAAGACTCTTTCATGTAATGTATTGCCATTGTCATTGCATCTACTTGGTCATCATGTCTTCCATTAGGAAACATTATTGCTTCACTAAATAAATCATCACTCCATTCTTTGCCTTTTGGCAACCAGACTCTCCCTGCTTCCATTAATGGGGTTGCTGCATATACTCTTGCAGTCTTATCTCTATCAGGTATATAATCCAAAACAGGCAGACCTGCTCTTCGCATGTCCTGGATTAGTGATTGTCCACTTGCCTTCTTTTCTATAATACATACATCAGGTTTATGATAATCATAGAGTTCTTGTGCTTTCATTCTTAATGTAGGATAATCAAATCTTCCTCGTTCATTTCCTAATAAAATTAAATTAGATACCCATCTTTCAACACCATTAGAATCTGTTTCTAAATCTTCAAAGATTCCCCAAGTTTGTATTACACTAAAGTCAGCAGTTGTCTTTGTTGAGAATGCAGTATCATATGTTTGTATAATATAATTACATTCAGGTGGCTCATCATACTCCCACCATTCAATCCATTTCTTTTTAATAAGACCACCTTCATCAGGCACAGGATTTTGCATATATAATGATTGCCAATAACGTGAACCATTACTTGCTTTTATTTCTTCTTCATCATTCTTTAAAACTTCTTTTGATTTCCATTCAGGAAAGTAAGAAGACCCTACAGGTAACTTTAGTAACTTACTTGTATCTTCATCTACCCAAGCAGGTATTTTTATAACTTCCCATTTGTTTTCTAATTCAACTTGTGATTCTTGTCTTAGTAACCAACCACATAAATCATCTTCATGGTAACGAGTATTAATAATAACTATTGAACCATTAGGCATAATACGAGTTCTTAATCCTGATGGGTACCATTCTTTTACATATCTTCTACCTGTAGCAGAGAATGAATCTTCTTCAGACATTACGTCATCTAAGATTGCTACATGTGCACCACGACCAGCTATCTGACTTCTAACACCTGCAGCATAATAAGTTCCACCTGCATTTGTTTTCCATTTACCTGCTGCTCTTACATCACTTCTTAAGGTTACTTCAGGAAAAACATTATTAAATAAATCAAAGTTAACTAAGTCTCTTACTGACCTACCAAAGTCTGAAGCCAGTTGGTCAGAGTGTGAGACACAAAGTAATTCATGTTGTGGATGTCTTCCTACATACCATGCAGGAAATAACTTAGAACAGATTACTGACTTAGAAGAACGTGGAGGTAAGAAGACCATTAGTCTTTTTATTTCACCACTCTCAACCTTTTGTAATTTCTCAGAGATAACTTGTATATGTTTACCCATTACCCAATCAGGTACAAGAGTAGGAGCAAATAAACCTACAAAATGTAGGAAGCTATCTTTAGATTTTTGTACTGCTCTTTGAAAGTATAACTCTCTAAGTTTAATTAAATTTTCACTTATCACTTTTTTTTATAACTTTCTTCACCCTCTTCGTTACGAACCAATTTAGAAGTCCACATAACAACTGGACTTTTATACTGTTTAGGTTTAATTTGTTTATTATAGTATTTATTGTGGTAGTGATTATATGCCATTTAAAATTCACTGTCTTCCCAATCTTCATCATCTTCTTCAATAATAATTTTAGGTTTAGGTAATAAAGGTTGAACATTATCTACATACCAAGTAGCAGGACAACCTCTACAAAATGTATTCCAAATTGAAACACTAACTATATATATAAGCCAACTAAATATTATACCTATCATTATATAAAATAGATATAAATTAATTTTAGTTATTACCACTTTCAAGTTTAACAACATTTTCGTAATGTTTAATCTCTCTTTCTAATTCTTCAGGAGATTTGTTAGTTACCTCTTGTTTAATTTCTTGTCGTTCAATTAACATACCCATGTGCTTACCAATAAACTCCATTGCTCTATTAGAGTTTGTTAAATCATTTTCTTCCATACCTCTGTCATAAACTTTCATAAACTTCTTTACAACTTCATTAATATTAAGACCTACATCTTTTATTGCATCTTCTCTAATCTGATTACATCTTTCTTCAATCTTATCATTCTTTAAAAGTCTTTTACTTTCTGCACGTGAGTCTGCTTCAGTCCTACAGTCTTTATATCCTGCTGCTTTCCATGCAGTTAAGGTGTCACCTGTTGCAATGTACTCCAAACAAAACTTTTCCTGCATAGGAGACAATCCACTAGGTAAAGTATTCTTTGCAAAAGAATTATATTTCTTCTGTGCTCTTTGGAGCATCTCAACTTTTTGTCCTTCAGGTAATTTCTTAGCTTTTTTCTCAGCCATATTTAGTTTCCTTTCTTCACATCTTCGCATATACTCACGTCTCATCTCAATTAAGTCCCTACCTGCATTAGGTTTCTTACGATATGATGCTAATTCTTTTATAAGGTCACGTAAACCTCTATCATCTAAGTGAGCATATAGAAGATGTTTATCTTTTTTCATAGTTTGTATTATAACATAGTTTAAATTATAAACAAATTAAAAAATAACTTGCCAGAATTAAAAAAGTATGCTATACTTCTACTAAGTTTTCCAGGGTTAAAGGTAACCCCTGAGGAGACATAATAAAAGTATCACTAGAATATGTGATACATAGTCTATATAACTCTATTGCATCTCTCGTGCTCAATATTGTATAGACTATTCTGAAACTCCCCCCATAATTCTTTAGAACTCCCCCCATATATGTAGTAGTTGCTGCTGTTATTGGCTACCACCTATTGTACACCACTAATTGTGTAGTACATTATGGTTTTATTTGGTATTTTTTTGGGGGTACCCTTTTTTATATTATTGCACACCCCCCTGTTTTTTTTCCTCCCCCCTCTTAGTGTCAAAAGTTTGACATAGAACAAAAGTAGAACAGTCAAAACTTTGACAGGGAACAAATGTAGAACATTTATTGCGAATAATTCTTAATTGCACTGCGAATAATTCTTAATTGCAGTAAAATTGCCTAGATTTAGTGGTGTCAAAACTTTGACATGTCATTTATCTGACACTTCTGTCAATTCTTTGACAGTTTATGTCATTTATTTGACAGTTTATGTCAATTCTTTGACAGTCTTAGACTCTCTCTTGAGTCTCTTGAGTCTCTTGAGTCTCTTGATATCAATAAGAAAGAGTAAGATAAGACTCTTTCAATCACAATTTATGTAATAAATTCAATGCTATCTCATTTCCCCAATCCTATAGTAGTATACAAAAATATATATAATAATACTTATGTATTATATATATTTTTGTTATATACTACTTAGTTAACTTAATCGTTGACAACCAAAACAAAAAACTATATATAACTACTACTTACTTCTCTTAGAAGTAGTAGTTGTATATACTACAAACTGGCTACGAAGGATGATGCCACCTGTGCTAAGCATATAGGTGTTAAAGAGCAACTTCGTAGTTATAAACTGGCTACGAAGGATGATGCCACCTGTGCTAAATTCCACAAGTCCTATGGACTTGAGTAAGTGTAAAGCATATAGGTGTTAAAGAGCAACTTCGTAGTTATTTTTAATAACTAATTGAAAGGACTTTTTTATGAATAAAATAAAACTTTTTGACAAGTCACAGAAACTAGCAATGATAGTGCATTTACAAGAGACTATGGAAGTATGCGATTTTTTAATTGAAAAATTAGGATACACGCCTGAAGGTAGTAGCGTTAATGAACTCATTGAAGAATGTAAAGAACTAATTCAAAAATTAATGAAGAAAGGAGTTTGACTATGTCAAAACCAAGTAACATTGTATTGCCAATATCTGGTAACAGGTATATCTCTATTGCTCAAAATAAAAAAGATAATGGCTATGACAAGCAAGGCATAGTCTATGGAGACTATGGAGAAAAAGTTGAGATTGCTGTACTAAATAGCGATTTTATAATTATGAATGAGGCTTTTGACAGTGAAGGTGTCAAAGGTTTTTTAGACACTAAAGATTTGATAAATGAATTATCAAAACTAATTGAAAGGACTTGATTATGACTTTAGAATTTTTAAATAAAATCTATGAACAATGGGCATCTGACAATGGTTTCTTGTCTATTGCTTATGAACCAGAAGACTTACTAACTGAAGTTAGTATGCAACCTTTTCAAAGAAAATGGCTTGAAAGATTTGTATCTTTGGAAAAAAGATATTTAAACTTTGATTTTGATAGGCATATCAAAAACAATCAAGAAACTATCAATGCAGAATTAGAGTCTGCTTGCAAGACTCTAAAAAAACATTGTCACTATTTCCATCACATTAAAGCAAAAGGTAGTGATACAAATAAATTTGTAGATGACATTTATGATATCCATGATATCATACAAGAAATTGCTAAACGATAACAACTTATATATTACTACTACTTACTTCTTTTGGAAGTAGTAGTGATATATTACAACAACTTACAGGAAGGACTTAACATGACAAATAAGATTGTTTTACAAACAACATTGCCAGATGGCTTTGATGAAAGACTAGAAGTTATCCAAAAAGATTTGGAACATATAGATAAATTAACCAACGAAGTTGGTCATAGACTTGAAGATTTTGGTTGGGAATTAGAAGATTACTACAAAGATTTGTATAAACAAACAAATCATGAAATACAAAGCACAGCTTATGAGATTTCTAATAGTGATTTTGCAACAAGAATTAAAAAGATAAGGATTGAACATGCTGAATAATAACAAAAAACCTAAAGGTTTTGTCATTTATCAAGGCAAGTCTTTGATAGATGGCAAGTCAATAAGTGTGGTATATTTACCACAAAGTTTGAACAAAAAGACTGGTAACATGGCACAAACCTATATCATACGAAGTGATATAGACCCAAGACTTGCCAGTAAAACTGGCGAGGACTACTCAATTTGTGGTAGTTGTAAGCATAGAGGTTCAGTTACTACTGAACCAGATAGAAAACAAGCTAAAGGCAGAACTTGCTATGTCAATCTAGCCCAAGGTGTTTTAATTGTTTATAAACAATTAATGAAAGGTGCTTATCCAGTGGTTAACAACCACAAAGACATACAAAGTTTAGGCGATAATCAAGTCGTAAGACTTGGAACGTATGGTGACCCTAGTGCAGTACCTAGCTACATCTGGGATAGTTTACTTAGCAAAGCTAAGAAACATACAAGCTATACACATCAATCTCACAACAGTAGTTGTGATGTAAGAAGTGATATCAGCATGATGAGTGCTGACTCTTACGAAGAGTCAAAGAAATTCTGGTCTAAAGGACTACGAACCTTTAGAGTTATGCAGAAAGACGAAGTGCTTGACAAGACAAAAGAAGTGCTTTGCCCTGCCTCCAAAGAGGCTGGAAGACGAGCTACATGCACAACCTGTGTGCTTTGTAGTGGTTCAAATCTCAATGCGAAAAGTGTTGCGATTTACCAACATTAATAAAAAATATATATTATTACTTGTGTAATATATATTTATTTATTATATTAAACATTAACCACCATGAAAGGATAATAACATGGCAACTGACAACTTAATTTTGCGAGTAGCAAAAAATAAAATCTACTCAGAAACACCATTAATTACAACGAATGATAATGGCAATACAGTTTTTACCTATGGTAAAATTAAGATGACTTGCTCACCTTTTGATATGTCAGCATCATCAACTCATAAGATGATTGCAGATATACAAGGACTTGAGTTTCTTGTTCAAGAGGGTGCATCTAATACTCAAGAAGTATTAGTACAAACTCAAGGTAAGAAAGTTATTGATGAGATTAGTGTGAATGATAAACTTTCATTGAGACAATTAGTAAACAAGTTTACTGGTTTCTTTGGTTTCTTTACCAATAAAGACTTTACGAAAGTAAGACTTGATGTTCAAAGTTAGTCACTCTGAAGAGTCTTAAAGATAGACGAAACATGTTGCATGATTTCTTCCTTTCATGTAGCATGTCAGTGACAGTAAAAAAAATATATATAATAATACTTATGTATTATATATATTTTATTTTAAATAAATAATAGGAGAAATTATAATGAGAGTTAAAGTTTATTACAACCTACATAAGAACTGTTATTCTATTGTTTCTCTTGAGAAAGAGAACTATGGCAAAGTAATTAAACACAGTAACTGTGTGCCATTGCTTGATGCACAGTTCAAAGTATCAGAGAAAGGCAGACAAAGAGTGTTGCGAGAAAAGAAAAAGAATGTACATGCCTATGTTGTAGGCACTTGGGAGAGTGAGTTTGAACCTAACTTTCCTATCAAGGTAGCTACTTATAATCCTTATAAGTACAGTAGCTTTGTTGATGCAACCTCTAGGAAACCATTAGCTAAAGCTAAACAAGTTCTACTTTCAAAAAGACATTTTGTTGGTAGGGTAACAAGCCAGATATATTATGTGGCATAACAAAAAGAAAGGAGTTTGACTATGTCAAATCAACATTTAAAAATGCAAGAGGATTTATATTCTAAAATAGAATATCATCTTGCTAGATTGTATGATGAAGAAACAACTACATTCATCTACAATGGTGAGAGAATTACCAAGTTTAACTTTGAAGAATTTGCATCAGATACTAAGGTAGTCAATGCAATCTTTGAAGAAATAAAAGACAGAGTGTGGCATATGCATGAAGTACATTTTGGAGAGTTCCAAATGCTCTCTGAGGAGTCTGAATACTTTGACGAATTTGCTGATGAATATTTGTATAATCTTTTAAGTGAAGATGTGCAAGAGCATAGGCAAGAGCAGAGAGAAGATAACGAACCATATAATTGGTACTAAAAAAATAATATATAATAATACTTGTGTATTATATATTATTTATTTTACATTAACACAAGTGCGAAAGGAGTTGCAACATGCAACAAATACACGAATATATTGAGTCACTTATGGCTCAAGGCAAAGTTGACCCTAAGATTAAGGGTTGGTCTATGCAGACTATTATAACTCAAGTGGGTGAAAGATTTGCAACCTATCCACTTCGTGAAGACCCAAAGCTAATCGCTAGAAAGTACATCATAACCAAGTGTGGCTACAGTGATGAGTAAGCTTGTAATATATGGCACTCAGGACTTACACCCTGATGCTTGTAAAGAACTATCCAATATAGTGTTGGATAGTTTTAACAATCAACTAAATAAATATTTTGATAAAGAAAGGACTAAAAAATATGGCAAAAAATAAATTTGGTAAGACTGTTAAAGTTGATAAACCTTATGCAACTTTTCATGACCCAAGAACTGATTGGACTTGGGCAATACTTAAAACCTATCAGTCAAAAGAGGGTGAGAGTAAGAACCAATACTCAAGATGGTACACTGCCTGTAGCTCACCTCTCACCTATGGTTCATGGGAGTATGGTGACACCTATGTAAAAGAGATAATCAGCAATGGGCAAATAGTCTCAGCGACTGATGAATGGCTAGAAGAGTATTACGATACGACCTCAATAGAAAAAGCCAGAGAAAAGTTTTATATGAGGAGGTATGGCTCATGAACATAGAGAATGTGTACCTCTTACGAAGAACTAAACAACTTGAAAAAGAAAGGAAAAAGAAAATGCAGATGTTATTTATAAAAGTGTTTGCAATACTTGGAACAGTATGTTATGCATTATATTATTCAAAACAAATATTAGGAGTTTAATTATGGACTTTGCTATGAACTTAACATTTTATAATGAAGACGAGGCAAATGCCTTTGAAATAACTATACGAGGGGTGAATGCACTCCTATCAACTGAGGGCATGTGTGTGCAGTATGAATGCATAAGCAATAACAATCCCATTATGTATAGATTAAAAACAATTTCAATTAAGGAGGTAACGAATGGGTAAATATTTAAAGACACCAATAGATAGATATTGATATGTCTAATCAATTCGCAAGTGAAGTTTTAAGATTGGATTTTGATAATCCAACCTTGAAAAAATGGTATGACACTGAGGGTTATGAGGGTTCAGAGTTACGCAAATACTTAACAGAGAAATGTAATGTAAAGTTTCACCAAGAAAAGTATGGTGAGTACACTATGTTTCCACTACATCCAAAGGAGAAAGACTAATGAAAAAATATGTTGTAACAACTTATGGTACTGCTGAATGGCAATGCATAGTAGAAGTTGATGATGATGCTTCTATAGAAGAAGTTGAAGAAAAAGTTTGGGCAGGGGGCTATGAAGAATTAAACAATGGTGACCCTACCAATATTCAAGATGAACAAATAGAATCTATGGTTGAACTTCCTATAACTGAGAGGTTTGAAGGAGCTTTAGAAGCTAAACTAAAAGCATTAGCATCAACAACTTTAGCGAAATACGATGTTACAGAAGTAATTAATAAACTTAAAAAAGATTGGAGTAAAAATGAATAGCCAAAAATTTACACTGACTAACAGAGACACTGGTACAAGAAAGTCTGTGACTGAAAACTATCTACTTGAAATGGGAGTAGACGAGTTTATTATTGAAGAAATCTATGAGACAGACGAGTTAACATTTATGTTTGACTTAGAGGAATATAAACTTGAGAACCCTAGAAACTTTGACACCTATAGAAAAATGGAGGATTGTTAATGAGTGATAATATATATGACATTAAAAGCAAAAAGAAATTTAAAGATGCTGATGTGCATGTTGAAGAGCAACTTGAATGGGTAGTTACTGAGCTTGAGAAGATAGTTAATAAAGCTATACAGAAAAAGATTAAACCTATGACAGTGGCAACTGCCTTGTCAGAGGTAGCTACTGATTTGACCTATGACTTTGCACCTAACCCTAACCAAGCAATGCTTGTACTCCTGTCTGCTATACAAAGCAGGCTTGAGTTTGAGGTTGAAGAGGAGATGACTGATGACTAAAGATTTATTTGATTCACAGATATGTGTGGAGTGTGGTGAACCTTGCCACTTTGGTAGTGGTAGGTTTGTTAATAGATACCCTCGTGATGTTGAAGGTTGGGTATGTGGTTTCTGTTCAGAGGAAATAGATGCAATGATTGAGGAGATGAAAGATGAGTAAAGTAAAAGATGAGATAAAAGAATTAGGCTTTCACGATAGCTATTACTCTGAAGGATTTAAAGAGGGGATACCTGTTATTAATTCTTTATTAAAAAAACATGGGCTAAAAATACATACAAGATTTATAGATGCTATCTCAGAACCTGAGTATAGGTGGCATATAAAAATAGAAAGGAGTGAGTGATGAAAATATGGGATGATTATGATGACTGTATCATAGGTGTAGGTACACGAAGTGGTATGCTGAGTGTATTTATCTATGACAAACAGAAAATGATAACCAAGTTGGTTAAAAGAGATGACATGTCTTATGAAGAAGCACTTGAGTTTATAGATTTTAATATTGAAGGTGCATATATAGGTGAAGACACACCTATACTTGTCAATCTTTTGACACCTGAGGAGATTAAAGATTACTTTGAAGAGTAATGTTGTAATAATACAACATAATACTGTCAGTAATTTGACTATGGTTGAATAAGTTTGACATAGTTTACAGAAAGCTGTATAATTTTCTTATATTTAACAAGGAGGTAACAAAAGATGATACCCAAAGAGACTTATGAAAAAGAAATACAATTATTAACTGAACAATTATATAATTCTTATAAGAAATTAAAAGAATTAAGAAAGGAAAATGATGAGCTTAAGGAAAAATTACAACGACAATAGTTTCTTTAATGATTTAGAACTACAATGTCCTACAAGTCATGATGTAGTTTTACAAGAAGGATTTTTGTCTACACTTATAGCATTTAGAATGGAGTATAATAAGCCTATGACTATTACTTCAGCGTGTCGTTCACAAGAACACAATGATTGGTTGAGGTCTCGTGGTTATCCTGCGAGTGCTAACTCATTCCATAAAATAGGTAATACAAAATACAACACAGATACATGTGCAGTTGATGTCGCATGTTCAGATGGTGTATCTCGCAAGGACTTAGTTGAACTTGCCTTGAAACGAGGGTGGTCTGTTGGTGTGGCTAAGACATTCATACACATAGATAGGCGAAGTGACTACACAGAACTCCCCCAAGTTCTGTATGTATATTAAAAGAAAGGAAACTACATGAAATATGGAAGGTTATTATGGTTTATTTTTGAAATAAGTTTTTCATTTGCACTTGGACTATTTATATTTATAATACTTTACACAATAGGAGAAAATAATTATGATTGAAAGTTTGATAATAGGTTTTGTATTTAATCTTTACTCGTTAAACAATGCAGACTTCTTCCATCAACGAGCTAGTAACGATAAGACTATGAATTGTAAGTGGGAATATGTAGGTAAGACTACACCCAACCCAGTTAATCCTAGCCTTACATTACTAGGTAATGTTTACTATAAACAAAAATGTATAACAAAGGAGAATAGATAATGATAAATGAATTCATAATACTAATGATATTGAATACACCCATAGGAGAAAAGGAAGTTTATGTTGGTAAAATTCCTGACTGTTCTTATAGTCAATCTGTATTTGAAAGATATAAACAAAAAGAAGAAAATGCAACAGGTTATATATGTATTACTAATGAAGTATGGAAACATAGAAAACCTTATCTCAAAGAGTTAACACCTACCCAAGCAAAAAAGGTAGAAGAAATTAGAGAGGTACTACCAGATATAAAACCAAAACCTCTTGTACCTTTGAAGAGAAGAGAAGATATTAAATGGAACTACAACTATCAGTACCAACCTAATTGTGGTAGTGGCTTTAAGAAGGAGTATAGATGAGCAAGATAGATTTAGTAAATAACCCACCTCATTATAATAAACATGGGGTGGAATGTATAGATGCAATACAAGCATCAATGACTGAAGAAGAATTTAAAGGTTACTTAAAAGGTAACAACTTAAAATATTTGTGGCGATACAATTACAAGGATAAACCTTTGGAAGATTTGCAAAAAGCAAAATGGTATCTTGACAAATTAATTAAAGTAGTTCATAATGCAGAACTAAAAAGAAAACAATTAATTATGAAAGGGTTTAAAGAGGGTGCACATGACTATGAAATATAAAACTTATGACGAACTACCTACATCTATTACTGATTTTGTTTTAACTGCAAGTGGTGAAAGCAATATTAAGTCTCTTAGCCTACATGATATTAATACTTTTATAGAAGGAATAGAAGACTATGGACAAAGACCAGAAAGAAGAACTAACGACTGACTTCTACAAGCAAGTTATTGTCTTNCTAAAAAAGAATGATGAGCCTGAAGCATTGTATGTGATGGCAAGAGTTCTATCTTTGTTAGCAATAACAAAAGCTGAAGAACAGATATATGGATTCTTAACAATACAGAATGCATTGAATGATGCTATGCAGGAACTTATTGAAATAGACTTGGAGAAACAAGGTAAGTTACCACCTGCTGAAGAAGATTTTGATGATAGCTTTGATAAGATAACAGACAAGAAAAATAAATCAACATTACATTAGGGGGTAATATGTTACAGAATGAAAGTCAATTTGTTAAGCATGAGAACTGTCCAAAGTGTGGCAGTAAAAATAACTTAGGTAGATACAGTGATGGACATGCTTATTGTTTCACACCTGACTGTGGTTACCACGAGAAAGGAGAAGGAGAAGTGATACCAATGACAAACACACACAATAATACATACAGTAGCCTATCTACTGGACAGACTACATCTTTGAGAGATAGAAATATATCTCAAGAGACTGCTAGAAAATATGGTGTGACTACTATTACTAACAATGGTATGGTTACAAAACATATCTATCCATTTTATGATGGCTCTAGGAAACATGTAGCCAATAAGATTAGAACCTTACCTAAAGAGTTTACTGCTCAAGGTAACTTTGGTTCAGCACAATTGTTTGGACAACATTTATTTCCTGAAGGTTCATGTAAGTATCTTACTATATGTGAGGGAGAATGTGATGCCTTATCTGCCTATGAAATGATGGGTTCTAAATGGGCAAGTGTTTCCATTAAGAATGGAGTAGCTTCAGCAGTCAGAGATTGTAAACATAACTTTGAATATCTTAATAGCTTTGAGAATATAGTTATCTGTTTTGATAGTGACGAGATAGGCAGAGCAACTGCAAGTAAAGTCGCTGAACTATTTTCACCTAACAAATGTAAGGTCGTTAACCTTGACTTGAAAGATGCTAATGAGTATCTAAAAACTGGCAAGAGAGAACACTTCATGAGAGACTGGTGGAATGCTAAGTCATTTACTCCTGCAGGTATTGTTACCTTTGATGATATACAAGATACCTTGTGGGATGAGAAAGAAGTACACTCTATTTCATATCCATATGAGGGACTCAATAAAAAACTTTATGGTATGAGAGTGGGAGAACTTGTTACTCTTACATCAGGTACTGGTATGGGTAAGTCTTCTCTACTTAGAGAATTAGTTTATCATATCTGGAAAAATACTGAGGACAGTATTGGTCTGATGTTTCTTGAAGAAGAACACAAGAGAACTTTCAGAGGACTCGTAGGTATACATGTTAACAAACAGTTACATAAACCTGAGGAGTGGAAGAAACAAACTAAAGAAGACTTACATAAATGGTCTGCAGAAATGAAGGGTAATAGGTTAGTTATCTATGACCACTTTGGTTCTATGGAAGATGATGATGTCATCAATCGTATACGATACATGGCTAAAGGTTGTGATTGTAAGTGGATTGTCCTTGACCATTTAAGTTTGATTATCTCAGGTAGAGATGATGGCAATGAAAGAAAAGCTATTGACATGCTGATGACTAAGCTCAGAAGTTTATGTTCAGAAGTTAAGATTGGTATCATACTTGCCTGTCACTTACGAAGACTTGATAATGATAAAGGACATGAAGAAGGTAAGCAGGTATCTCTATCACATCTTAGAGGTTCGCATTCAATCGCACAACTTAGTGATGCAGTGATTGGTATGGAAAGAAACCAACAAGATGAAGATGAGATAGCAAGTAACACTTCAACCATTAGAGTCTTAAAGAATAGATATGCAGGTACAACTGGTGTAGCTTCTTATTTATTATGGTCAGATGAGAATGGTAGAATGAGTGAGATTGAAAACCCTTTTAAGGAGAAAGATGAAAATGACTTTAGAACCTAAGAAAAAAGACAGAAAGAAATTTGATATTGACTTAGCTTATGGCAAGGTCAGAGAAGATTCTATCAAAGACATGCTACAAAATAAAAAGATTGAAGTTAAATCTGAGAGAGATGTCTGGCAAAAAACAGGCAACATAGCTATAGAGTATGAGAGTTATGGCAAGCCATCAGGTATCGCTGCAACTGAAGCTGACTACTGGTTTCATAACTTATGTGTAGGTAAAAAAACTTATGCAACTCTAGTCTTTGAAGTAGATTCTCTTAAAGAAATATTAGAATCTTTACCTAATAAAATATCTGTGAAGGGTGGTGACCACTTTGCTTCACGAATGTACTTAATAAATTTACAAAAACTATTTGACATAAAAACAATTAAGGAGTATGTTAATATAAAATGAATATAATTGTAGACATAGAAACAGACTCATTAGATGCGACAATAATATATTGTATTGTTGCAAAGAACATTGAGTCAGGGGATACCTATGCCTTTGTTGGGGATGATTGCTATACAAAGTTTCCTAAGTTTATAGAGAAACATGCAGAGAAAATCATCATGCATAATGGAGTAGGGTTTGATGCTCCAGTATTAAATAAATTAACTGATACAAATATAAAGCTATCTCAAATAGAAGATACTTTAATTATGTCTCAGCTATATAACCCTGAAAGAGAAGGAGGACACTCACTAGATTCTTGGGGTAAAAGATTAGGCATGGGCAAGATAGACTTCCATGACTTCTCAGGATTTAGTAATGAGATGTTGACTTATTGCAAACGAGATGTTGACTTAACACATAAAGTTTATAATCATTTAAGACTTGAAGGTAAAAAGTTTTCACTTGAGTCCTTAAGATTAGAGCATGACATTAGAGCAATTATTACTAGACAAGAGAAGAATGGATTTTATTTAGACCAACAGAAAGCTACAAGTTTACATGCACAGTTAACAGATAAAGCTGAACAACTAGAAAATAAAGTGCATGAAACTTTCCCTCCCTTAAAAAGAGAGGAAGAGTTTACACCAAAGGTAAATAACAAAAGTCGTGGGTATGTTAAGGGTGAACCCTTTATCAAAGTAACTTATGAGAATTTTAATCTTGCATCTCGTAAGCAGATAGCTGAAAGACTTATGATGTTAGGTTGGAAACCTAAAAAGTTTACTGATAAGAACTCTCCTATTGTAGACGAGAGTGTGCTATCTAAGATTGAAGATGTACCTGAAGCTAAACTAATAGCAGAGTATTTGTTATTAAAGAAAAGAACTTCACAAATATCTTCGTGGATAGATGAAGTTAATCCAAAGACAAATAAAGTACATGGTCGTGTATTAACATTGAGATGTGTGTCAGGTCGTATGAGTCATACTAAACCTAACATGGCTCAGATACCTGCAGTGTACTCACCTTATGGTAATGAGTGTAGGTCTTGTTGGACTACTGACAAGCCTGATACTCATGTTATCTTTGGTACTGATGCAAGTGGATTAGAACTTAGATTACTTGCACACTTTATTGATACACCCTCATACACACATGAGATATTAAATGGAGATATACATACAAGAAACATGAACATGGCAGGACTTACCAACAGAGACCAAGCAAAGACTTTTATCTATGCATTTTTGTATGGAGCAGGAGCAATGAAGGTTTCATCTATCGTAGGTTCTAAAGATGCTAGTGTAGGTAAGAAACTTATAAACAAATTTTTATCTGAGCTACCTAAACTTAAATCATTTCGTGCTCAAGTAGAACAAGCAGGTGCCTCTGGCAGAGTCTTAGGACTAGATGGTAGATTGTTTCCTGTTAGGTCTGCACATAAAGCAGTGAACACTGTTATACAAGGAGCAGGTGCTATTGCATGTAAGGTATGGTTAAGAAATATGATAAGACATATTTATCAAAAAGGTTTGGATGTTAATCTTGTTGCTTCAATACATGATGAGTATCAGTTTGAAGTTAATAAGAATGACGTACAAAAAATGGGAGAGGTTGTGAAACTGTCAATCAATGAGACAACTGAACAACTTAATCTTAAATGTCCACTTGATGCTGAGTTTAAGATAGGCAGTAACTGGGCAGAGACACACTAATAAATAATTATTTTTATTAGGTGTTGACAATGTATTAGGACATAAGTTATAATACATAATTAAAGATAGTCGTAGTTAATACGACATAATAACAACTAACAAGGAGAATATATGACTGTTATAAATGGTAAAGCCTACTGGGCATCTGTAGTATCACCTAACACTACGTTTGATTCTGATGGTGTCTATACTTTAGACTTATCTCTTGATTCTAAGAACAAAAAGATTGCTGAATCAGATGGTCTTAAGGTTAAAAACAAAGGAGATGAGAAAGGAGACTTTGTTACTATCAAAAGAAAAGCTAAAAGAAAAGATGGTAGCCTTAACAAAGCACCTGATGTCATTGACAATATGAAGAGACCTCTTGAAGGAACTCTAATTGGTAATGGTTCTGCTGTAAATGTTTTATATAAAACATATGAGTGGGTACATAAACCAACAGGTAATACTGGAGTGAGTGCAGACTTACAAGCAGTACAAGTTGTGGACTTAGTTCCTTATGCAGGAGACGAATCAGCTTCAGCATTTGAGGAAATTCCAGATGGAAGTGTAGTAACTTCATCTACAACTTCTAAGCAGGAGTTCGCTGAGATACCTGTTTAACTTTATTAATCTTTAAATACATAGGGGTGTAGCTAATAACTCACCCCTATTTTTTTCTATGAAACAGATTGAAACTTTAGTACAAGATATGTATGACAGTATATCTAATGGAGTCCAGCCTAAGAAGGAAGACATAGATTTAATGTGTGAGAATGTAGGTAAAGCTATACATATGTTATTTAATACAAGGTCAGAAAATAATAACTTAAGAATGTCACAGATAGGAAAGCCTGACAGACAAGTTTGGTATAAATCAAAAGATGTTCAGAAAGAAAACCTACCTGCTTGGGTAAAGATAAAGTTTACATATGGGCATATCCTTGAGGAACTTTTATTATTACTTGCTAAAACTGCAGGACATGAAGTTAAGAATGAACAATTAGAAGTAGATATTGAGGGTATCAAAGGACACCAAGATTGTGAGATAGATGGTGTTGTTACAGACTGTAAGTCTGCAAGTGCTTACTCATTTAAAAAATTTTTAAATCGTTCATTAATAAATGATGACCCCTTTGGTTATATTGCACAGCTATCAGGTTACGTTGAAGCACAAGGCAAAGATAAGGGAGCATTCTTAGCTATTGATAAACAAAGTGGTAGACTTGCACTGATGCAGGTCCATAATATGGAGATGATAAATGCAAAAGATAGGGTCGTACATCTTAAAGATGTTGTCGCAGATGATAAAATACCTAGCAAATGTTATGATGATATTCCTGATGGTATGTCTGGCAACAGGAAACTTGCTGTTAGCTGTTCCTACTGTGATTATAAAATTGATTGTTGGTCAGATGCTAACAATGGGACAGGTCTTAGAAAATTTATCTATGCGAATGGACCAAGATACTTAACAACAGTATCAAAAGTTCCTGATGTAAAAGAGGTTGAATTAGATGATGTGGGTTAGTGTATTTGAATTACTCGCTGCGATTAGTGCAGTAGTTACTGTATGGGTGTATGGTAATAAAGATAACTATGCACCTTTATATGGGATGGTTTCAAATATAATATGGATTACATGGTCAGTAATGTCTAACAGTTTATTTATGCTAATCATGTGTATTGTCTTTACAGGTTTACACATTAGAAATTATTTTAACATGAGAAAAATTAAATGAAATTTAGAAGTGGTTCAGAAAAAAAGGTTTATGAATTTTTTAAATCAAAAAAAATAAAAGTTAAATATGAACCTGAGAAATTTAAATATGAATGGCATGAACACAAGACTTATTGTCCTGACTTCATGCTACCTAATAATACTTATATAGAAGTTAAAGGTAGACTAACAATTGAAATGAGAAAGAAACATTTATTTTTTAGGAATAGTAATCCTGATATTATAGTTAGGTTTGCATTTGATAATCCTAATAAGAAGTTGAACAAGGGTGGCACAATGACGTATGCAGGGTGGTGTGTTAAGCATGACTTTGACTACTGTAAAATTAGTGATGGCATTCCTAAACAATGGTACAATGGTAAGCAATGAACAATTCTTTCAGACAATTGAAAATTATTTTATCAGTGACACAAGTCCTGAGAGAACTCTATTCTTGGCAGTTATTTTACAAGCATTACTTGATGCTACACAAAAAGATACAAGAGACATTGAGAGTTCAAGATATAAAAGAGAAGCTGTGCTTTGGTTTACAACAAAGTTTGGTGAGGTAAAAAAGAATTTTGATTATGTATGTGGTTGTGCAAACATAGAGCCTTCTTATATGAGAAGGATTGCATTAGAAATACTTAATTCAAAAAGAACTAGCTTTATTCGTGGACATATCAATGCGATATTGACACATAGAGATAGTTATGATAGAATACGTAACTTAAACAATAAACAAAAAGGGGTTAAATAATTATGAATAGTAACACACTTCCAACAGAATACCAAAACTACATTGCAATATCAAGATATGCAAGGTGGTTAGAAAAAGAAAATAGAAGAGAGACTTGGCAAGAAACTGTTGATAGATATGTTTCTTATATGGCTGATAGATATAAACAGATTACTAAAAAAGAAATATCTAAAGATGAATATGACAGATGGTTTAATGCTATACTTATGTTGGATGTGATGCCCTCAATGAGAGCACTAATGACTGCAGGACCTGCACTTGACAAAGATAATATTGCAGGATTTAATTGTTCATATGTAGCTATTGATAATGTAAGAACCTTTGATGAGATAATGTATGTACTTATGTGTGGCACAGGTGTGGGGTTTAGTGTTGAGAGACAGTACACCAGTAAGCTACCTACTATTGAAGAAGAGTTTCATAAGACTGACACAGTTATTAAAGTAAAAGATAGTAAAATTGGTTGGGCAAAATCCTATAGAGAATTAATTGCTATGTTGTATGCAGGACAAATCCCTGAGTTTGATGTGTCATTAGTTAGAAAAGCAGGAGAGAAACTAAAAACATTTGGAGGTAGAGCCAGTGGTCCTAAACCTTTGGTTGACTTATTTAATTTTACTGTTGAAACTTTTAAGATAGCTAAAGGTAGAAAGTTAAACTCTCTTGAGTGTCATGACATTGTATGTAAGATAGCTGACGTTGTTGTCTGTGGAGGTGTAAGACGTTCAGCTTTAATTAGTTTGTCTAATCTATCTGACCTACGTATGAGAGATGCTAAGACTGGACAATGGTGGGATGATAATCCACAAAGAAGTTATTCTAATAACTCTGTTGCATATACTGAGATGCCTGACATAGGTACATTCATGAAAGAATGGGTGTCATTATATGATTCAAAGTCTGGAGAACGTGGTATCTTTAATAGAGTTGCTTCACAAAAAATGGCAACACGTTCAGGTAGAAGAGATGGTGACCATGAGTTTGGCACAAACCCCTGTTCAGAAATAGTATTACGTAATAAACAAACGTGTAACTTAAGTGAAGTTGTAGTTAGACCTTCAGATAAGATTGAAGATTTAAAAAAGAAAGTAGAGATAGCTACTATCTTTGGTACATTACAATCTACTCTTACCAATTTTAGATATGTTACTAAAAAATGGAAAGAGAACACTGAAGAAGAAAGATTATTAGGTGTATCTCTTACTGGTATTATGGACCATAAGATATTATCAGGAGAAATTTTTAATAAACAAGTTCTTAAAGATATGTTAATAGAGTTAAAAGAACATGCTATTAAAGTAAATAAAGAATGGGCAGACAAACTAGGTATCAATCAATCTACTGCTATTACTTGTGTTAAACCTTCAGGAACTGTATCACAACTTGTTGATTCAGCTTCAGGTATACACCCTAGATATTCTTCTTACTATCTTAGAACTGTAAGAGCAGATAAGAAAGACCCTTTATGTGACATGATGTTAGAGAAAGGTTTCTATGGAGAAGATGATGTTATGAAACCTAATGATACTAAAGTATTTTATTTCCCTATGAAAGCTCCACAGCATTCAGTTATGAGAGATACAATGAGTGCATTAGAACAGTTAGAAGTATGGAAGGTATANCAATTAAATTGGTGTGAACATAAACCTTCTATTACTGTATATGTAAAAGAAAATGAATGGTTAAAGGTAGGTGCATGGGTGTATGAAAACTTTGAAATATGTAGTGGAGTTTCTTTCTTACCTCACTCTGAACATAGCTATCAACAAGCACCTTATCAAGAAGTAGATGAGAAGACTTACAAAGAGTGGTTAGCTAAGACACCTAAGAATATTAACTGGATGGACTTAGTAAATTATGAAACTGAAGATACAACAACCTCTTCAAAAGAACTTGCTTGTACTGCAGGTGCTTGTGAAATAGTTTAAAGAGGTTGACTTTATTTTAGGAAAGGAGTATAATACTATTATGTTAATCAGAAGTAGACAAACAGCTCATGAGTATGAGTGGTTAAGACCTTTAGAATTAAATAAAACTAACTTTTGTTTTATAGGTTATGACCATAGAGAAGACATTGCATATAGAGTTTGTGAACATTCTTTATTAAGAAGAAGTTCACGACCCCTAACTGTAATTGATTTAAATTATAAAGCATTAAGAGGTGCAGAATTATTCTCAAGAGAATGGACTGAAGACTCAGAAGGACAAAGAATGGATGTCATAGATGACAAGCCTTTCTCAACTGAGTTTAGTCATACTCGTTTCTTAGCACCTGAAATTGCTAGAGTAAATGATATAACTAAAGGTTGGATATTATTTTGTGACTGTGACTTTTTATTTTTAGAAGATGTAGATAAGTTATTTAAATTTGTTGAGACTACATATCCTAATCATGCTGCTGCTTGTGTTAAGTTTGATTGGCAACCTAAAGAATCTGAAAAGATGGATGGACAAAAACAGTTAGCATATGAAAAGAAACTATGGTCTTCTCTTATGTTAATTAATATGGGACATAAAGATACTAAAAAACTAACAACTGAATATGTTAATACAGCTAAAGGTTTAGACTTACATCAATTTAAATGGACAACTGATGACCAGATAGGAGCCATTCCTTCTTGTTGGAATTATATACCAGATATAACTCCTATGTCTGAGTCACCTTCAGCTATACATTATTCATTAGGTGGTCCTTGGTTTGGTGGTAAGTTTGAGAACATGCAATTTGCACAAGACTGGCATGATGAAAGATTATTATATCAAACAACTATTCCTGGAAACATAGGAGATTGGGTAAGGTTAATGAGATGAGTAAAGACAATATAAATATTGTAACTTCTTTTAGTAAGAAAGGTTGGGCAACATATGGTAAACTTATGGTTGATTCTTGTGTTAAGTATTTATCAGATGACTTACATCTTACAGTTTTCTATCACGACTTTGATGAAGAAACAATTAAAGAGTTTCCTAAAACTAATAAGATAACTTTTGAAAATTTAAATAGATGTACTGATATGATTCAGTATAGACAAGAGATGGTAAGGCATGATGGCACACAAGGTGGCAAGATGCCCTACAATTGGAGATTAGATGCCATTAAATGGTGTCACAAAGTGTATGCCTTAACTGACTTCTCCTTCAAGTTGGTTAAAGAAGGTGTGCAAGTAGGTTGGGTAGTATGGTTAGATGCTGACGTTATCCTGAAGAAACCTTTATCTAAGAAGGACTTGTTTAGAATTATTCCCCTTGGTTCTGAGCTTGTCCATCTTGGTAGGAAAGATGTTGATTATAGTGAGACATCCTTCATGGCTTTTAATTTAAATACTACCCCACCTTTTGATTTACTAGCAGACATGAGAGGAATATATAATAGTCATGAAGTTCTAGCTTATAGAGAATGGCATGATGGTTTTATATTTGAAAGATTATTTAATATTTATGGAGCACATGGGTTAAAGAAGCATAGCTTAACACCAGAAGTAAATGGGTTAGATGCTTTTAATAACTCTCCTCTTACAGAATACTTAGAACATTATAAAGGCAATAGAAAACAGGAGCTATCAAATGAAACTACCCCTGATGTTACTGGTCCAAAGCGATACCAACAAATTGCTACAATTATCAGACACTATAAATTTTCAAGATTTCTTGAAACAGGTACATGGAATGGTGGTCGTGCAATTGAAATGGCATTGGCAGCTTTTGACAATGTAGATAAAGTACATTACAAAGGCTATGATTTATTTGAAGATGCAGATGAGTTTACTGACAAGACTGAAATGAATACCAAGCCACATAATCTTTACAAAGCAGTAGAGAAAAGACTAAATGATTTTAAAGAACATGTTAAGAAAAACTTTAAAAAAGAATTTACTTTTGAATTAGTTAAAGGTAATACCAAAGAAACTTTAACTGAACAAAAAGATTTTGACTTAGCTTACTTAGATGGTGGGCATAGTGAAGATACAGTACAACATGATTACAATATGACTAAGACATTTCCTATTGTAATCTTTGATGACTTCTTTACTAAAGATGTAGATGGAAAAGAAGTTGTTGAAGAACATCAAGGAACTAATAAAGTATTTAATGCCTTAGATAATAAGCTAAGAAGAAAAGTCTTACCTTCTCAAGACCCTGTTATGGGTGGAGGTATCACTCATCTAGGTGTTGTTATACATGATAACAAACTAGACGAACTACCATCAGTTCTAAAAGAAGTACCTATTATAGTTAAACCTAAAGACTGTATGCCAGTAGATGACATCAGGAAAAACATTAAAGAAAATGTTAAGGCTATGAACTCATGGTTAGAAAAATGCAAACCTAATGGAGAGACATTAAATATTGTTTCAGGTGGTCCTTCTTTTCTAAAGCATATAGACTATTTAAAAGAAACTAAAGATAAAATAATATGTGTTAAACATTCCCTTCCTATGTTATTAGAACAGGGGATTATACCTTGGGGTTGTAACATACTTGACCCTAGACCTATTGAAGGAACAAGTACACATGGTATTGTACGTAAAGATTTATTTAAAGTTGTACCAAAAGAAACTAATTTCTTTGTATCATCTATGACAGATATATCTGTAATACAATTATTAAAAAAATCTAATGCAACTATAGTAGGTTGGAATGCTTACTCAGATGCTATTGTTGAAAAAGAAAAAGATGGTAAGGTTGTCATCCCTAAAGAACTAGGCATACCACAGAATGCTACACTACTTACAGGTGGCACATGTGCAGCTATGAGAGCCATTAGTGTAGGACATACATTAGGTTTTAGAAACTTTAATCTATTTGGATTTGATTGCTCAGTGCCTGAACCAAAAGACAAGACTGAAGTAGATGGTACAGGTAAACAAAAGTATCTACATGTAGTTACTAATGGTAAAAAGTTTTGGACTACTGGTGAACTATTGGCTATGGCACAAGACGTAGAAAAATTATTACAAAGAACAGATGTAGATATGTACATGGAATTTTATGGAGAAGATACATTAGTTTCTGAGTTATGGAAATTACAACAACCACAAAGGCTACCTGATTATGGCACTACACTCAGCAGTAATACTTAAAGATTTCTTAGATGAAAGAGGTTGTAAAACCATTCATCAAAGTGTTCTTAACTTAGAAGAGTCTTGGACTCATTACAATAATCGTCTGTCATTAGGTTCAGGTAGAGAACTTATAGATAGTAATGGAGCTTATGAAGATAGGTGCTTAAAAAATAATCCTATTGTCTTTGAAAAGTTTCCTTCTTTATTATATAAGATACAGAAAGCATTGACTATGTTATATGTAGACAAGCCTGAGTTTAATAATACAACTTCAACTCCAGGGTTTGAAATCATAGACGAAGATGGAACTTATTATAATTTAGGATTAAATGCACAGTTTTATTTTACTGTACCTATACATGTAGGTAACTCTCATTGTGGTTTATTTTATATTAATAAAATAAATAATAAAAAAGAATATTTTCCTCTTCACGAAGGTTACTTTTATTTTCATACCAAACCTCTACATAAAAGGTACGAAAAGTTATCCCCAGAAAATACTTTAATATGCTTAGAAGGCAAGGGAGCTGTGGATAAAAATAATAAAATAACTCTTTTCTTTTAAACTATTTTGTGTTATTATACACACTATAAGGAGTACAAATATGTTTTTAAATTTACTAGCACCTATACTAGGCAAGGTTCTTGATAGAGTAATACCTGACAAAGCTGGACAACAAAAGGCTATGCAGGAATTAAACAAGGCACTTGTGACACACTCAGCAGATATTGAAAAAGCTGCTGCCTCTGTTGTCGTTGCTGAAGCTAAAGGTGAGGGTTGGTTACAACGTAATTGGAGACCTTTAACAATGCTATCTTTTTTAGGATTGCTATTCTTATATTGGTTTGGGGTTCACCCTGAAAACTTATCTGACCAAGTGGTAATGAAACTGTTTGATTTACTACAGATTGGTATAGGTGGTTACATTATAAGTAGAGGTGCTGAGAAAGGTATTAAAACTTGGAAGGAAAAATAATATGAGTACATGGACACAACCAACTATCGCAGAAATATCTGTAGGTTTAGAAATTAATTCTTATGCTTGTGCTGAAAAGTAAATAGTATAAAACAAACTAAAAAAAAACCCCTAGCTATTAAGTTAACTAGGGGTTTTTTTATGTAAGCCTATATCACAGTTGGCTACTTATTCTTATCCTTATAATCTTTTACTGCTGCTTTGATTGCATCTTCAGCAAGAACAGAACAATGAATCTTAACTGGAGGTAAGGCTAGATGCTTTGCTATCTCAGTGTTCTTTATCTTATTAGCTTCATCTATGTTCTTTCCCTTAACCCATTCAGTTATTAGTGAGCTTGAAGCTATCGCTGACCCACATCCAAATGTTTTAAACTTAGCATCTTGAATAACACCTTCATCACCTACCTTAATTTGTAGTTTCATTACATCACCACAGGCAGGAGCACCTACTAATCCAGTGCCTACCTCTGCAGAATCTTTATCCATTGAGCCTACATTTCTAGGCTTTTCATAATGGTCTAATAGTTCTTTACTATATGTCATACTCCAAAACTTTCTCCACATCCACAACTACTTGTTGCATTAGGATTTTGTAGTTCTAAAAAGCTACCAAATATTTGTTGTTTATATTCAATAGTCATGCCTGTTAAGTATAATAAGCTAGACCTATCAAGCAATAAAGTAAACCCATCAAAGTCAACATGCTCATCAGAGTCCTGTATTATATCATCAAATGACCAATCATATTTAAATCCAGCACAGCCACCACCCTTAACTTCAAGACGAACATATTTTTTATTGTTGTCGCTAGTTAATTTATTTAAATGGTCTTTAGCTGCCTGTGTTAAATTAATTAAGTTCATATTAGATTTGTTAAATTAAAATATTGTAAAACATCAATCACTATCTCAAAACAATGTAGACATATTTCAATGACTAAAAGAACTAATGCTATATTAATTTTATCCATGTGTAAATCATACCTAATGCTGCACCCATTATGAACACAGCCTTAATAGCTCCTGAACCTCTAGCTATGTCTGCTCTTAAGTCAGAGATAAGCTGAGTCTGTTTATTAATTAATTCAAAAGCTACCTCAAGTTTGTTGGCAACCTCTTTGTGTTGCTCCTCATTCCTAGCTTCTAAGGCAGCTAATCTAGCTTCTAAGTTTTCCTTCATATATTTAAGTCCATATCCTTTATAAATTCTTCATAGCTTTTAAAATCATCATCTTCTCCTAATATCATTTTTATTGCTGCATCTCTTGCATCTTTATTGGCAGATAGAATTGGATTAATAGTTAATACTTCTCTAACTAAAGGTTTAGCATTAGGGTCATCTTTTAAAACATTACTTACACCTTTAAATAAAGCATCTGCTTTTGAACCTATAGGACCTAGTAGTAATGATACAAGTGGACTTTGACCATAACGTGCAGCATCTAATGCATGTTTAAATGCAGTACCACCACCTGCTATATTTGTACCAGCTATAACATCAAACACATAGTTCTGTCCATTGTCTGTTCTTTTTTTTATTAAAGCTTTTAAATCTTTTATTTCATCATCAGTTCCTGAACTTCTAAACATTTCTTTTAATAAGTCAGTATACATAGATACTAATATAATCATAGACATAGCAACACCATTTTTAAGTAAAGCATTTGCTCTTTCAGTAGGTCGCACATTTGTACCTATTAATTTTTTTAATAATTGAAAACCTACTGTGTTACCAAAAACAAAAGCAAAACTTTTTAATTGTGAAGTAGCTGCTAATACAGGACTAGACATCCATAAAGGTCTATTAGTAGGGTTAGGTGTCATAATTATTTTATCTACAAAACGAGTAGCTGCAGCTTTAATAATATTATTTTCTCTAAATGTATCTTCAAAAGGCTTACCAGTTATATCATCTACTAATTTAAAGATATCTGGAATACCTACTTGTTGATATTTTCTTTGCAACTCTAAACCTTTAACAGTACCTTTTAAATTACCATTAACAATACTACTTGTATCTTTTTTTAACTCTGATTTAAAACCATTGAAAGCCATCTGACGTGACAACTGTGTAACTTGAGTTAACATAGTAGCTTTAAAGAAAGCATTTGTAGACCTTCTAGGTAACTCTATAGCAGAAGAAGAAACCATTCTTTCTGTTAATGAACCATCTAGTCCATACATAATTTCTTGAAAGGCTTTCTCTGTATTGGATTTTTTTATACGTGGAAAAAATAATCTTGCAGTTCTAAGAAAAGCATTAACAGGTAATTTTAAAGCAGACACTAAAGCTGCTCCTGGTCTAAGAGAACCTAATAAAATTAAAGGTTCACTTAATGCAGTTAAAGCTGCAAAAGGTAAAGTATAAAAGTAAGCTGTTGATAGTGCAAAATTATAAGCTCCTTTTGCAAAACCTTTAGGAACTTGAGTACCATATTTACCTTGTATTGCTTGAAGTGTATTACCTATTGTATTAAATTCTTTATCATTTAATAAACCTTTGCTCATTAAATCTCTTGCATTAGTTTCTATATTTTTAAAACTCTTTTCAAATTGAATATCTTTAGCTGCTCTTGATAAATAACTAGGAAGTATTTCAAGTATATTAGTATCAACTAATCCTTCACTCTGTAATTCATTTATCATTTCTTGTGGAAGTTTTCTACGTTTCTCTAAATTAACATTAGCTGTTCTATCAGGAATATCTTTTTTTATTTTCCCCTTCATCTTTGTTAAATAATAACCACCTTCATCATTTATACTTTCAACAATACCTTCAATTTGATTATCATCTTTAATATATTTTCTAGCTATCTCTTTAAATTTTTCTTGGTTCTTTTTACTTTCAAGTAAATAACGAGCAGGAACATAATTTGGTAAATAGTTTACATCTATACCTACATCTCTTGCATCACCATATACTTCTCTTAATACTTTTCTTATAACAGTATCTGCTTCATCAATTTTTTTTGCTAACTTTGTATTACCTAATTTTGTAAAAATATAACCTTTGTTATTTTGTAAAGATACCATTAAAAGTTCTTGATTTTTTAAAGCAATTGTAGGACTTTCTTTAATAAAACCTAAAGACAATGCAGAACTTATATCTCTAACACCTGTTCTTGCTGGAGGTTGTAATGTTCTTACAGCTTCTATAATAGGAGATAAATATTTACCTGTTAGTGCTTGTGCTTCAGGATAAAATGTTTCAAAATAATTATAAATTCTAAAAACTTGTGTATCACCTTTTTCTCTATAATTTTGAATTGCTCTTTGACGTAAAGGAGAAGTTGCTCTTCCAAATAATTTTTGTAGAATACTTCCTTGATAAAGATTAGAAATAAAATTAGGCTTACCCCCTCCTAACATCTCAGGAGAAACTAAAAGTTCACCTTTATTTTGACCTTTTGATTTAGCTAGATTTAATATATCTCTTTGTTTATTTATTTCATCTTGTAAACGTGCTCTTACTTTACCTGCTCTTGTTGAGTACGTTGTATCTTGTTGAGTTTGTTTTCTTACGTTATTAATTTCTTCATCTATATTTTTTATCTCAATTCTTTTTTGCTTTGCTTCATTAACTAATGCATTTTGTCTAGCTTGTTTATATTCATCAAGTAAAGTTTTTCTTTTAGTTTTTAAATCAACTAACTTTACTCCTGTCTGTTCAATAAAATCTACACTACCTACTTTTTTATTAGCTTCATCAGCTTTCTTATCTAATAATTTAATTCGCTGTTCAAGTCTTTCTATTGATGAAGTTGTTCTTCTAATCGTACCTAAGTTTGCAATGTCTTCTTCTTTTATTTTTTCAGCTATTTGAATAAATTCATCAGATTCTTTTTTGTTTTCAATTAAGGCATCTGTTTCAAGTTTAGACATAGTGCCTGTAACAGGACTAATTGCAGCACCACCTACTGCACCTACTGCAGCATCATTAATAACACGTCTACTTAATTCTTTTGTATCTGTGGGAATACCTGCTATTTGATTAGAAATTATTTCAGTGTTAGCTGCAACAGCAGCCTCAGTTGCTGCACCTGTTGCACCAACTTTTACAACATCTTTACCAATAGCTTTAGATAATTTTGTTTTACTTAGTTCTGATATTTTTTGAGCAGCATCAACAGGACTAAATATTTTACGATATAATAAAGCACCAAAGTTAGAATCAATTAATCCATTAGCAATTCCACCTAGTATAGATTTTTCTGCAGCTTCTTCAGGACTTGCTCCTTTATTTACTGCTGATTTATATATTTCACCAATAGAGGTGCCAATAAAAGGTAAGGCAGCAAAGGCTGTTGATAGTATTCTACCTGGAACAGAAGCTCCAAAAAATAATTTACCTACAAATTTAATAGGAGCAGCCATAGAAAGTTGAGTACCTACAGAACCTGCCATTGTACCTACTGCAGTTTTTCCAAACTCTGCTGCATCTCCTACATTTTTTATTTTTAAAACATCAGTATTAATTGTAGGTGTGCCTAAAGATTCTAGTTGAGCTTGTGCTTTACTTGAATTTTTTTTACCTATCTTTTGTAAGTAGTTAGTAAAATCAGTTTCTTTTCCTGACTTAGTTTCAATAGCAGTACCCACTGCATCAAACCCATCAAACAATGCTTTCTTAGTTCCTACTGCTGCTCGTTCAACTGCTGAACCAAAAGAGTTTACCCTTTCTTCTTTAGCTTTTTTTAATTTTTCTAAATACTCAGGATTTCTACTTAACTCAAAATTAATTAAATCTGTTAAATTTTGTGCCATGATACATTATTTTAATTGAAAACAGACTTCATTGCAGATGATATCCTAGTTAACAAACCTACATCAGGAGTTATACCAGAACTACTTATTTCATCAGCGATTGCTTGCTGCATTGCATCATGAGAACCCATCTTGTTTTGGACCATTAATTGTTGTGCTCTTAAACCAATACGTGTCTCATAACCTGATAAATCAAATTTCTGTCCACCTGCAAGTTTAATTTCAGAAGGAACAAATTGTGTTAACTCTAATGCAGTCATAGTATCAAGGTCCTTCCTTCCAATAGCCCCTATCATTGCTTGTTTATATTCTGTGTTTATAGCAGAGTCAGCTTCAGCTATATCAAGAGTTCTCTTAGTCTTATCTTCTTCCATAGACAATGCTGCAACTTGTAACTCTCTATCAAATTGTTTAGCTTTTCT
>JGI24005J15628_10000171_pt1 | contig 41033 bp, 31 predicted proteins | sample LinPmetageLP40_FD_15628 | JGI IMG/M metagenome (IMG submission 15628)
CTTAGTGGTCAGGATATGGCTATTTACAAAAATGGGATTTTGGCTGATTCTGCAACAATTTCAGGCAGACCAACGGGGAATAAAACATATAATTGGGGTAAAAATGGAACTTCTTTTTTTACGGGGAATTTAGACCAAATAAGACTATTTGCATCTGTACTTTCAGCAGATAAAATAACCGAGCTTTACAACGAAAAGCCTTGTGCTGATACATCTAACTTTAAAGCTACATTGTATGATGGGAATAGTAATTCAGCAGGACAGTATGTCTCTAATGTAGGATTTCAACCTGACCTAACTTGGATAAAATATACGAATGCTAATATAAGACATTTGATTACCGATTCAATTACTGGGCCAAGTGTATATGAAGGTGCAGGAATTACAACTCATAGTAACGAAACCTTTGTTTCTAATACTTACGGAGAGTTTACATCTTTTGACGCAAACGGTTTTATTGTTCGATTTTGGAGTGGAAGTCAGTATTTTAATACCTCTGGTTATGACTATGTAGCGTGGAATTGGAAAGGCGGAGGAGCTGCGGTTTTAAATCAAAACGGAGGTACAAATAGTCAAGTTAGTGCTAATACTGCCGCAGGGTTTAGTATTGTGAACTGGAGTGGGGATAATAGTACTACAACAATAGGACACGGATTAAATTCTCCCCCTGAAGTAGTTATAAGAAAAAATTTAGGCACCAGTGACTGGGCTTTTGATACAACAGCAATTGATGGTAGTTTTGATTATTTATTTTTAAACACTACTGCTCAAAAAGCAGACCACACTTCACTATCAGCCCCAACTTCTACTGTATTTTCAACAAGTGGAACTGCATTTAATTCATCATCTATGATTGCCTACTGTTGGCATTCAGTTGCAGGATATAGTAAGATAGGGAGCTATCCAGGGAATGGTACAACTTCTAATACTGTATCTGCCCCGTCATTTGAGCCATCATTTGTAATGATAAAAAGAACAGATAGCACATCTAACTGGAGGATATATGATAATGCAAGGGGTACAAATGTAGAGTTATATGCAAATTCATCTTCACAAGATGTTTCCGCTACAGGATATATAAATTTTAACTCTAACGGATTTGAAATTACTACAACAGGTGCTTGGCTGAATGCAAATGGCGGAACTTACCTTTATATGGCTTTTAAATAAAATAAATTATGGACGTAATAATATTAATTATAGTACTAGTAAGTGTATTAATAGTGCTAAACGTAGTAGTTGCTATTATGCTTGCAAAAAAAGGATTTACTAAAGATGAGAATAATAACATGATTCCGGACATCTTAGAGGATAAATTTTCGGAGATGAGGGCAGATGTATCCAAAAGAGTAGATCGTGTAGGAGAAGAGCTTAAAGACGTTTCTAAGGCCATAAAAAACGTCGGCAAGCAAATCACTCATGTACCACAAGCTATGTCAGGTAAAAAAAGATCAGGATCAAAAGGGGCTATGAGCTTAAAAAATAGCGGCACTAAAGGATTTAAAAAATAAAATATGTACGTTTGTAACACATCAGCAGGAAATCTTAATGTAAATTATATTTATGTTCAACCTAAAAACAGAAAGTTTGACTGACTTAAAGATTTATGCTTTAAATTTGGCAGCTGTAGCTACATCAATGACAAATATAGATGTCGCACTAAAAATCATTGCTACACTTGTAGCGATTGGGTATACTGTGCATAAGTGGTACATAATGTATGGAAAGAATAAGTGAACATGTCTCGTACCGTGAGGGAGTTAAATCAAATACTGCCACTAGGCTAAATATAAAAAATACTCCTGATTCATATGCACTTAGTAATATGACTGGATTATCAATACATTTATTTGAACCGTTAAGACGGTGGGTTGGGGGACCAATTAAAATTAATTCATTTTATCGATCCGAAGATTTAAACAAAGCTATTGGCGGAAGTTCACGCAGCCAGCATTGTCAAGGTCGCGCGATTGATATAGACGACACCTTTGGTCATAAGACAAATGCTGAGATGTTTTATTACATAAAAGAGAAACTTAACTTTGATCAAATAATTTGGGAGTTTGGAGATGATAAAAACCCTGACTGGGTACATGTAAGTTATATTTCTACTAACGAAAATAGAGGCCGAGCATTAAAAGCTTACAGAGTAAAAGGTAAAACTAAATACAAAAACTATGGCTAAACCAAAAAAAAAATTTGGGCAAACCACCGTGGGCCGTATACTAAAAGCATCTGTTGGTCTGATTAACCCAACCCTAGGAAAATTAATTCAGGGGGATATGTCAATTGAGCAAGTTGTGTCATCAATAAAAAACTCTGACGCTCCAGCTGAAGATAAGATACGAGCTCAAGAGATGGTCCTCGAAGCATACGAGGCAGAGGTAGCGGATCGCGCTTCGGCTAGGCAAAGAGAAATGGCGGCATTAGCATCAGGGTCTAATGATATATTATTTAAGACAGTAGGCTGGGGGATTACCTTATGTTTTATAGGCGTTATAGCTGGAGCTATAGGATTGTGGGAAGTACCGAAAGAATCTCAAAGATTATTTGACATGGGATTCGGTGCTGTAGTAGCAGCATTTACTCAGGTAATTGGATATTACTTTGGATCGTCCGCAGGAAGTAAACAAAAAACAGATTTAATAAATAACAATGGCCCAAACACTCAACCTTAGTAGTTATCAAATAAAAGCAAAAATAAAGCGGCCAGGTGTCCACTCAAAAACTAAATCTTCCGCACTAAAATCTTCTAAGAATTATCGCAAACTTTACCGGGGACAAGGGCATTAAAATATTTGTATCTTTATATTTTAATTAAATCTAATCAAATGGATATAAGGAAAATATCTGTGGGACCTGATTATAAGTCAGGAGCGATGCATTACTTGGTTGGGCAAGAGGTCTTAAATGGAAGTTATTTCATACATCTTATACAGTATGACTTCAACACGGATTCTGTAAAAATATGGATCCAAAGAAAAGATGAAATTGTTTTGTGGAAAGAATTTACCTCCCCTATGCCTCTATCTATTGAATACAACATTAATTTTTAATGCAGTCACCTTTTTATTTTATTGTTAAGCCTCTGAAAGGAAAAAGGTATAACAACACAAAATCAATCAGTGGAGTTGAATTTATTACAAGTTCTTCAGAAGAAGATTATACCGTAGCAAACCGAGAGGGTATTGTTACAGAAACACCATTAAACTACACGGGACCGATTGAGATAGGTGATATACTTTTAGTACACCACAATGTTTTTAAATATTATAACGACATGAAGGGTCGTCAGAAAAGCGGTAAGAGTTATTTTAAAGATGATTTATATTTTATTGATAACGACCAGTTCTACATGTATAAGCAAGATGGTAAGTGGCACAGTCACGACAGGTATTGTTTTGTTAAGGCAGTTAAAAAGCAAGATTCATTTATGTTCAAGCGTGGCAATGAGGAGCCGCTTATGGGAGAGATGGTATATCCAAACAAGTACTTACTTTCACAAGGTGTTAATGCGGGATCGACAGTCAGTTTTCAACCCGACAGCGAATACAAGTTTGTGGTAGACGGAAACGAATTATACAGAATGTTTGACCACCAAATTACTATCAAATTATGACTAATATAATTATAGACAACTTTTTAGATAATCCTAATCAATATGTGATAGAAGCTTTAGAGAAAGATTTTTATGACGTTAGTTATGGAGATATTACTTTTAAAGGCATTCAAAAAAGAGACATAGACGAGTTTCAATATAAAATTGAAGGAGCGTATCCCGAATATGAAGTTACTTTTAATTTTATTAGACAATCACCACTTAATCAAGAAGAACCAAACTACATCCATACAGACGAAATGATGGGCGATAAAACGGTATTGTTATATTTAAATAAACAGCATCCCGTTGAGGATGGTACTACATTGTATAAATACAATAAAATACGTGATGATTATTTGCCTTTATCCACTTTTTATTCAGAATATAATCGTGCTGTAGTATTTGATTCTTTAATACCCCATTCCAGAAACATATATGAAAACTTTGGTGAGGGAGAATATTCTAGATTAGTTCAAGTAATATTTTTAAAACGAAAGATATGAGTTCAGAACAATTAAAATTACAAATTATTGAAGCTGGGCGAAAAGCAGTTGAACAGCTCATTAAGGTGGCCAAAGAAGATATAATAAAACCAGAACCAGAGGATGAGTTAGCGGCGGATAGATTGAAAAACGCAGCGGCCACGAAAAAACTTGCAATATTTGATGCTTTTGATATACTGAATAAAATAGATGTTGAGAAAGAAAATATAACTATTAATCAAACTAATGGGAACAAGATCCAAACTAAACAAGGGTTTGCCGAGCGACGATCAAAATAGATTGTTTTATGTGGTAAGAAATCTTGTTACTAATTCTGTGCTTTTAAATAAAAATAAAGCAAAGACTTGGGTTTACGGCTATAATGAAAAGTATGATATGGTTGTCATTACTAAGTCAGGTCAGATTGGACAAATAGTTAATATTAATGGATTAAACATTGCCCTTCCTAAAGAGCCTAATAAAGTTGAGAAAAGATCTGACACTAAAAACAAACAGTATTGGGAAAGAAAAGAATTACCTAAAGAACTCAATCGAATTCCTTCTATATTTCAGTGGAATGAGATGGCAAGTGTCTTTAAAAACAGATGGGTTGATTATATTGAACAAGAGTTTGACCGTAGAGATGACGGACATTGGTTTTATAACAATGGTAAAATTACATACATCACTGGTTCTCACTACATGTACCTTCAGTGGACTAGCATTGACGTTGGCTATCCAGACTTTAGAGAAGCAAATAGAATATTTTTTATTTTTTGGGAGGCTTGTAAAGCCGACAAACGTTCTTTTGGATTAGTATATCTTAAGATTAGAAGATCTGGATTTTCTTTTATGGGATCATCAGAGTGCGTTAACACTGGAACTCTTGTAAAAGATTCAAGGGTTGGCATACTGTCAAAGACAGGATCAGATGCAAAAAAAATGTTTACTGATAAAGTTGTTCCTATTGCCAATAGACTACCATTCTTTTTTAAACCAATCCAAGATGGAATGGATAAGCCTAAAACAGAATTAGCTTTTAGAATACCAGCATCCAAGATTACTAAAAAGAATATGTATGATGCAGTAGATGACGAATTGTATGGTTTAGATACCACCATTGACTGGAAAAATACAGACGAAAACTCTTATGATGGGGAGAAATTACTTTTGCTTGTACATGACGAAAGTGGAAAATGGGTAAAGCCTAATAATATACTAAACAATTGGAGGGTAACAAAAACATGCTTGCGACTAGGGAGTAAAATTATTGGCAAATGCATGATGGGGTCAACCTCGAATGCTCTTAGTAAAGGAGGCGATAACTTTAAAAAACTATTTGAAGATTCAAGCACTGAAACTAGGAATAGTAATGGTCAAACTAAAAGCGGCATGTATTCTTTGTTTATTCCAATGGAGTGGAACATGGAAGGGTTTATAGATAAGCACGGAATGCCTGTGTTTTACAAGCCCGAAAATAAAGTTTTGGGAGTAGATGATGAGTTTATTAATAATGGCGCAATTGATTATTGGCAAGCAGAAGTAGATTCATTAAAAAACGATGCCGATGCGTTAAATGAATTTTACAGACAATTTCCAAGGACTGAGTCACATGCTTTTAGGGATGAGAGTAAAACATCATTATTTAACCTAACCAAGATATACCAACAAATTGATTACAACGATTCTTTAATCATACAACAGCATGTTACAAGAGGTAGATTTTATTGGGAAAATGGAGTTAAAGATTCTAGAGTAATATTTTCTCCTGACCCTAAAGGAAGATTTAAGGTTTCTTGGATGCCCAACAAAAACATCACCAATAAAAAATATAAGAAGCATGGTCATTATTTTCCTTTGAATGAACACATTGGCGCATTTGGATGTGACTCATATGATATTTCAGGAACTGTAGTAGGAAGAGGATCTAATGGTGCGCTGCATGGATTGACTAAGTTTAACATGGAAGAGGCTCCTAGTAACGAGTTTTTCTTAGAATATGTAGCTAGGCCACAGACCGCAGAAATATTTTTTGAGGAAGTTTTAATGGCATGTGTGTTTTATAGTATGCCTATACTAATAGAGAACAATAAACCTAGATTACTTTATCATTTTAAAAACAGAGGGTATCGTGGGTTTTCTATGAATCGACCTGATAAACATTTCAATAAATTATCTAAAACGGAAAAAGAGTTAGGAGGTATACCAAATACTTCAGAAGATGTGAAGCAATCACACGGATCTGCAATAGAGTCTTATATTGAGAAGCACATTGGATTGGATTTGTCCGGAGCTTATCGAGATCCTTCTGAAATGGGTAGTATGTATTTTACTAGAACTTTAGATGAGTGGGCACGATTTGATATTAGCAACAGGACTAAGTTTGACGCTAGTATCAGCTCAGGTTTAGCAATAATGGCGAACCAGAAAAACCTATATTTACCCGAACAAAAACAAAACAAAATAAATCTTAACTTTGCTAGATATTCCAATAATGGAAATTACAGTGAATTAATCAAATAGATGGAAGACGTAAAAATTAATATTTCATCTGTAGGTTTTCCAAGTCAGTTTGTATCAGACTCAGAAAAAGCAACCAAAGAATTTGGTTTACAGATAGGACAAGCGATACAATACGAATGGTTTCGAAAAGATTCAAATGGCTGTAGATACTATAGTCAGTGGAGAGACTTTAATAGATTAAGACTTTACGCTAGAGGAGAACAGTCAATAGCTAAGTATAAAAACGAATTAGCGGTTGATGGTGACTTGTCTTATCTTAATCTCGATTGGACCCCTGTTCCTATTCTACCAAAATTTGTTGATGTTGTAGTAAATGGAATGCAGGATCGATTATTTAAAGTTAAAGCGTATGCTCAAGACGCATTGTCACAAGCAAAAAGAAGTAAGTATCAAAATATGATAGAAGGCCAAATGGCTGCCAAAGAACCATTACAGGTTTTGCAAGCTAACACTGGGTTCAATCCTTTTACTATGGATCCAGATGAATTGCCGGGGTCTGACGAAGAGCTGTCTTTGTATATGAATTTAAATTATAAGCCTGCTATAGAGATAGCGGAAGAAGAGGCAATTGATACAATGTTTGCTGAAAATCATTACGAAGATGCTAGAAAAAGAATAGATTACGATCAAATGGTTATCGGTATCGGTATTGCAAAGCATGAGTTTTTACAAGGCGCAGGCGTAAAAGTTTCTTATGTAGATCCCGCTAACGTTGTTTATAGTTATACGGAAGATCCATTTTTTAAAGATTGTTTTTATTGGGGAGAAATTAAAACAGTATCAATAACGGAATTAAATAAAATTGATACTAGCCTAACAACTGAAGACTTAGAGCAAATATCGCAATATAGCCAAAGCTGGTATGACTATTTTAATACTGCACAGTACTATGAGAATGATATATTCTATAGAGATACTTGTACCCTTCTTTACTTTAACTATAAGACCACAAAAAAAATGGTCTATAAGAAAAAGATAAATGAAAGCGGAGCTACCCGTATGATCGAAAAGGATGATACCTTTAATCCCCCTGAAGAAATGCTTGAGGAGGGAAATTTTGAAAAGATAGAAAAAACAATTGATGTTTGGTATGATGGTGTTATGGTCATGGGGACTAATATTATTTTAAAATGGGAGTTGGCAAAGAATATGGTGCGTCCCAAGTCTTCATCTCAACATGCAATGCCAAATTATGTAGCTGCTGCACCTCGTATGTATAAAGGTGTTATTGAGTCACTCGTAAGAAGAATGATTCCTTTTGCTGACCTAATACAAATGACACATTTGAAACTACAGCAAGTTATTGCAAGAGTAGTACCTGATGGTGTGTATATCGATGCGGATGGTTTAAATGAAGTTGACCTTGGTACTGGTGCGGCATATAATCCTGAAGATGCATTAAGATTATATTTTCAAACTGGTAGCGTGATTGGTAGAAGCTATACCCAAGAAGGTGAATACAATCAAGGTAGAGTCCCTATAAAAGAGTTAACTAGTAACTCTGGAGCTTCAAAGACACAAATGTTGATAGCTAATTACAACCATTATCTAGACATGATAAGATCCGTGACAGGACTAAATGAGGCTAGAGATGGGTCAACTCCTAACTCAGACGCTTTGGTAGGTGTTCAAAAATTAGCAGCACTTAGTTCAAATACAGCTACCCGTCATATATTAGACGGAAGTCTTTACATATATCGTACTTTGGCGGAAGCCTTAACGTATAGGGTGGCTGATATTTTAGAGTATTCTGACTTCAAAGAGGACTTTATAAATAAGATAGGAAAATACAATGTCAGTATTTTAGGTGACATATCCGAGCTGTATATTTATGACTTTGGAGTATTTATAGAATTATCACCAGATGAAGAGCAAAAGGCAATGCTTGAGCAAAACATTCAAATGGCTTTATCAAAAGGTGACATTAACTTGGAGGATGCTATAGATATAAGAGAGATAAAAAATCTTAAGTTAGCAAATCAATTACTTAAAGTTAAACGTAAATCAAAACAGGAGCAGGACGAACAAAGAGAAATGCAGAAGCAAGCAATGATATCACAGCAGCAACTTAAATCACAAGAGTTAGCTGCACAAGTTGCGATCCAAAAAATAGACCTTGAAACCCAAGGAAAGTTAAAATATAAGCAAGGCGAGATGCAACTAGAAATTGAGCGTAATAAAGTTGAAGCACAGCTTAAAAGTCAATTAATGGAGCAAGAGTTTAATTATAACTTGCAACTACGTAACATGGACGGTATGGCATTGTCAAATCGCGAACAAACAAGAGAAGATGCCAAAAGTCAAAGAATAAGTCAGCAAAACACTGAGCAGTCCAAGTTAATAAACCAAAGAAAAAATAATCTTCCTCCTTTAAATTTTGAATCAAATGAAGATAGTTTGGATGGTTTTGACCTAGCTGAGTTTGAGCCTAGATAATGTTAAAAGTGTATATAAATATTATATAACTTTGTAATTAATAAAATCAAATCTAAATCTAATGGAAATTAAAGTAAGAGAATTAACTGATGTTGAAGAAAAGTCAGTACAAGAAGTAGAGCAAGAATTGCTTAACAAGCATGAAGCTCAACAAGAATTAAAGTTTGAAGAGGACGCAGAGGCCAAATCAAACGCAGAGGTGAAAAGTGATTCAGCAGAAAAAGTTGAAGAGCAAGTAGAAGATCAAGAGACAAATAACGTCGACTCACCTTCCGAAGAAAATAAAGAATCTAAGGAGTTATCCGAAGAAGAAGTTCTTTCATATATTGGAAATAGATACGGTAAGGAAATCAATTCTATCGACGAATTGGTTACCGCAAGAGAAGAGGCACCAGAAATGCCTGAAGATGTTGCGGCTTACTTTAAGTATAAAAAAGAAACAGGAAGAAGCATTGAAGAATTTGTAAAGTTACAAAGAGATTATTCTGATGTTAATCCTGATACTTTGGTAAGAGAATATTTGACAATTACTGAAGAAGGTTTAGATCCTGAAGACATAGATTCCTTGATGGAAGATTATGAATACGATGAGGATATAGATGATGATTCAGCAATTAAGAAAATTAAATTATCAAAGAAAAAAATTACTGCTAAAGCTAAAAAGTTTTTTAAGGAACAGCAAGAACAATACAAGTTGCCCCTTGAGTCAAGGGAAAACCAGTTCACTGATACTGAAGAATATAATGCTTATAAGCAGTATGTGAATACGGCTCAAAGTCAACAGGAAGAGGCTAAACGCAAAAGCGAATGGTTTGTCAAAAAAAGTGACGAAATATTCAACAATGAATTTAAAGGTTTTAAGTTCAATTTAGATCAAAGCGAATTATTCTTTACACCTGGTAATGCTTCTGAATTAAAAAAAGCTCAAGAAACACCAATGAATTTTGTAAATAAATTTGTTGACGATCAAGGTCTTTTACAAGATGCAGAAGGATACCACCGCTCTTTAGCTATTGCAATGAATCCCGAAAAGTTTGCTCAGTTTTTTTATGAGCAAGGTAAATCAAGTGCAACAGAAAATGTAATGCGTAAGACTAAAAATATTGATATGTCTGAGCGTTCAACTCCTGAAGCAGTTGCTAAATCTGGGTTTCAAGTTAAATCAGTATCATCGCCTTCAAGCAATGGACTGAGAATTAAAAGTGTAAAAAGAACTTAATATTAATTAAAAATTTATTATCATGGCAGGACAAGTCAAAAGTACTCCTACTTTTGCGCTAACGCCAAGTTCAGAGAGAACTCCGACAGCGCAAAATTATCTAACCAATGCAGATTTCGATTGGTTAAATCAATATTTACCTGACACTTACGAAAAAGAATTCGAGCGTTACGGTAACAGAACTATCTCATCTTTCCTACGTATGGTGGGTGCTGAGATGCCTACTAACTCTGACTTAATCAAATGGGCAGAGCAAGGTAGACTACACACTAAATACACTAATGTTGGATCAGCAGGAGCTGGTGCGGCAGACCAAGTTGTATTTCAAGTTAATGATGTATTAGACCCTACAGCTGCAGAGCAAGTNATTAGAGTTGGACAGACAGTAGTTATTGTGCAAAACGATGGCTCAGGATCAAACAAAGCTGTAGTTAGTGCGGTTAATAATGCTGGTGGTGGAAGAGGACAGTTTACAGCTGACTTTTACGAAGCCGGTGGTTTAACAACTGCAGGTACAGGTGTTGGTAATGCTGACGTTACTGTATTTATCTATGGGTCAGAATTCAAGAAAGGTACTGCTGGAATGGCTGGATCTCTTGAATCAAATGATTTCATCTTTGACAACAAGCCTATTATCATCAAAGATACTTACAATGTATCTGGATCTGATATGGCACAAATCGGATGGATTGAGATCACTACCGAAGACGGTGGAACAGGATACCTATGGTATCTAAAATCTGAGCATGAAACAAGACTTAGATTTGACGATTATCTAGAAACAGCAATGATTGAAGCTGTACCCGCTGAGACAAACTCAGGAGCTGCTGCCATTCTTGGTAGTGCAGGNGGTGCTGCTGATCCTGGAGCTGGATCTGATGGTATTTTCTATGCTGTACAACAAAGAGGTAATATCTGGGACGGTGGAAACCCAACAGTGTTAGCTGACTTTGATAATGTAATTAGTCGTCTAGACAAGCAAGGAGCGATTGAAGAAAACGTATTATTCGTTGACAGACAATTTGCTTTTGATATTGATGATATGTTAGCTGCCCAAAACTCTTACGGAGCAGGCGGTACTTCATATGGTCTTTTTGACAATGACGAAGAGATGGCGTTAAACTTAGGTTTCTCAGGATTTAGAAGAGGTTATGACTTCTACAAGACTGACTGGAAATACCTGAATGACCCAACTATGAGAGGTGGACTTCCAACAGGAGCAGGATCAGGACGTGTAAACGGACTACTTGTGCCCGCTGGATCAACTAGTGTTTACGACCAAATCCTTGGTAAAAACGCTAAGAGACCTTTCTTACATGTTAGATATAGAGCTTCAGAAACTGAAGACAGACGTTACAAAACTTGGATTACTGGTTCTGCTGGTGGTGCAAGAACAAGTGATGTTGATAACATGCAAGTAAACTTCTTGTCAGAGAGAGCTGTTTGTACTTTAGGTGCTAACAACTTCTTTATCTTCCAAGAATAGTACACTATCTTAATGGGGGTGTAAAAGCCCCCATTATTTTTATTATAAATTTTAAATCTAATCTAATGAATACGACTACCAAATACGTAGATAAAATCTACAAGCTTACACGAGAAACTGCACCTTTATCCTTAATCTTAGCGTCAAGACATACACAGAGATTTCCTCTGCTATGGTTTGATGAAGAAACAGGATCCAACAAAGCATTAAGGTATGCAAGAAATCAAAACTCACCTTTTCAGGATGAACAAGATAATAATGCTATTTTAGAGCCTATTGTTTTTGAAAATGGGTTTTTAACAGTTCCTAAGAATAATCAAGTACTTCAGAAGTTTTTAGAATACCACCCTGGTAAAGGGCGTGTATATGTAGAAGTGGACAAAGCTAAAGATGCTGCACAAATTGTAGAAGAGTTAAATGCTGAAGTTGATGCGCTTATAGAAGCTAGACAACTTAGTGTTGATCAAGTGGAAAACATAGCTAGGGTTATATTTCAAATAGATATAACAACAGTAACAACAGCGGAGCTTAGACGAGATATATTAGTCTTTGCTAAAAATCAACCACAAGATTTTTTACTATTATTAAAAGATCCAGCGTTAAAACTAAATTCTAAAATACAGTTATTCTTTGACAAAAAGTTACTTCAATTTAGAAATAGCAATAAAGAGGTTTGGTTTAATACTCCATCCAATAAAAAGAAAATGTTAAATGTTCCTTATAAAGAAGATCCCTACTATATCATTGCATCTCATTTTCAATCAGATGAGGGATTGGAAGCGTTAAAGCATCTATCTAATCTAGCAAAAAACGTATAAATTCATCGTTTTTATTTTTTGTATATTTGTTTTTTGTTTAACCCATAAATTTTTTAACATGGCAAAATATATTACATTCGATACTGCAAGTAACGGAAATGTTCACCTTGCAACAGATGACATTCTTTATGCAGAAACCACAAGTTCAACTGCTGGAACAATCTTTTTGAAAGGCGGAAGCCACAAATTTACTGTTACTGGAACAGGTTTAACTTCAGGTTTTGCAGCAAATGTAAACGCCGCATTAGTTAACGCAGCTGAAACAAGTTGGACTAACGCAGTAGTTCCTGTAAGTAAATCAGGAGGGCTTTTAGTATTTACTAGCGTAGCTGTAGCTACTATTTAACATTACCTTTTTATTAGGTACTAGAGAGAGGTCATGAAAAATTGACCTCTTTTTTTTTTACCTATCTTTGTGAAAAGACTATTAATGATAAATGCTGTTAGAAATACAGTTTTAGCAATATTAAATAAGAATAATTACGGTTACATATCGCCTGCTGATTTTAATCTTTTTGCTAAACAAGCTCAATTAGACATATTTGATGAATATTTTATTTCTTACAACCAGCAAGTTAATGAAGAAAATGCTAGACTTTCTGGCACGGGATATGCTGATATAAAAAAAGGCTATGAAGAGGTTATTGACACTTTTTCAGTAACGGGATCATTAGCTAACACATCTACAAATGTTTACACGGTACCGACCAGCGCAACAACAGGATCAGATTATTATTTGTTAAATAAAATATTAATATATAGTAAAACAATTTCAACTGGAACAACCACTGGAGTATCGGGAAATAATACTTTAGTTGATGCCACTGCAACCTTTCAAACTGATGGAGTTTTAGTGGGCGATGTAGTATCTGTTATAATTAATGCTTCTAATGTTTCAAACCTTACTGTTACAGCAGTAACAAATAATACACAAATAGTTGTCACCCCTTCTCTATTAAACACTTCTCCTTTAGCTTACTCGATTTATAGACCTTCCGACTTAACTAGTGAAGCGGAGTCCGTTAGTCATAGTAAAATTACATTGTTAAATAAATCATCTTTAACCTCACCCAACGCAACCTATCCTGCTTATACATTAGAGGGGAATTCAATCTCTATATTTCCAACCACAATTAATAATGTCGGTCGTGTGACTTCGCAATATATAAGATATCCAAAAGACCCAAAGTGGACTTATATAAGTCTATCGGGAGGTGAACCTTTATTTGATCAAACACAAACTGATTTTCAAGATTTTGAACTTCCGGAGGACGATGTAAATAATCTTGTAGCTCGAATTTTACAATACGCAGGTCTTTCTATAAGAGAAATATCAACGGTACAGTTTGGTCAAGCGTTAGAACGACAAGAAACACAAGAACAATAAGATGGCATATATAAATCAAAAAAAATATTACACTAATGACGGTGTTGTACCAACTGATTTGAATTGGGGTTCATATCAATACATAAGCTTAAAAGATATAGTAAATAATTTTTTACTTATGTATGATGGAAATCATTCACTTATTAACAATGAAGAAAGGTTTAAGATATTATTTCACGCAAAAAGAGGTATTCAAGAATTAAACTATGATGCGTTTAAAGAAATCAAATCATTACAACTTACAGTGTATTCAGACTTGAGATTTGTTATGCCTTCCGATTATGTTAATTGGGTTCGAATATCTTTATTTAAAAATAACACCATAAGACCACTGCTTGAGAATATTCAAGTTCAATCAGCGCTATCATACGTACAAAGCGCTACGTCTTCCTTTACTTACGATGCAAACGATAATGTTAACACTCAAACATCAAGTATAGATACAGCTAGAACTGACGGTTCATTAAACAGTATATACTTAAACCAAGCTAATCTTGATCAAGATAACAATCCACCTTATAATGAGGATTTTTATGATACGCATATAGGGGCCCGTTACGGCCTTAACACAGAGACAGCCAACATGAACCCTACCTTTACTATAGATAAGAAAGCAGGAGTTATTAATTTTAACTCAACGATGGCAAATGAGCAGTGTATATTGGAATACATATCAGACGGTATGGAGGGAGGAGATGATTCTTTAATTACTGTAAATAAATTATTTGAAGATTATATATATGCTTTTATCAAATACGCAATACTAAATAATAAATTTGGAGTTCAGGAATACATAATTAATCGTGCACGAAAAGACAAAACTTCCTTGTTGAGAAATGCTAAAATTAGATTAAGCAATATTCATCCGGGTAGATTGTTAATGAATATGCGCGGAAATAATAAGTGGATTAAATAGAATGGCAAATCTTCAGAGAAATTTTATTAAAGGAAGAATGAATAAAAGCCTTGATGAAAGGCTACTTCCCAATGGTGAATATATAGACGCTCTTAACGTTAGGCTTGGTTCCACTGAAGATAGCGAGATAGGGTCCGTAGAAAATTCGAAAGGTAATACAGTCTTAACTCAACTTTCATATTCAGGAGCTGATACTAGTCTAGCAGCTCGATGCATAGGGGCTTTCGAGGATGGTGTGAATCAAAGGATATATTGGTTTGTACACGATCCTTCTTTTACTTTAGGCTTGCCACAAAAACTAGATTTAATTGTTTCATACAATGTTCATACAAGTAACTTAACGTACCACATTATTAGCATTAATGACGGAAGTGACACCTCTACCACTCTTAACTTTAGTTCTGATAGTTTAATAACAGGGGTTAACTTGGTCGACGATCTGCTGTTTTTTACTGATAATTTAAATCCTCCTAGGGTAATAAACATAAACAAAAGCTATGATGTTCCAGTAAATAATATAGATCAATTTATTGCTGAAGATATATTAGTTATAAAAAGACCTCCTGTTGAAGCGCCAACCTTAAAACTTTTTAATGTCGCGGGACAACAAGATAATTTCTTAGAAGAAAGATTTATTTCTTTTGCTTATCGTTATAGATATTCAAATGGAGAGTATTCTGCGACATCTCAGTTTAGCAAGTATGCGTTTGACCCTGGAACTTTTAATTTTAGCTTTAATAGTTTTTTAAATGAAGGAATGAAAAACAGTAAGAACGCTGTTATCATAACATTTAATGCCGGAGGACCTTTAGTAAAAGATATACAATTATTATTTAAAGAGTCTACGACCAATACTATTAAGGTAATAGAAACTTTTAATAAGAGTAATTTAGGTTACGCAGATTTTAATAATTATACTTTTACTTTTGATGAAAGTAAAATATTTACCGTTTTACCTGAAAGCGAAATATTAAGGTTATTTGATAATGTTCCTAAGATAGCCAAAGCTCAAACTATTATGGGCAACAGACTTGTTTATGGAAACTACAAAGATGGTTATGATTTAGTAGATAAATTTAATGATCCATTAAAATTAGAATTTATTTCAAATCTAACTTCTCAACCAATAGATGTTGAGGCTATAAATACGCCCGTAGGCCCACATACATATACAATAAATACCTCTCAAACTATTATAAACCCTGTTTTATATATAGATTTATCTAATTTTGAATTAATAAAAGGTTCTGTTGTTACTATAGATTTTAGAATTATACATAAATCATTTTCTGGTAATACTCCCGGTGGAACCACACCACCAACTGATTTAATATTTGAATACATTCTTCCTCAAGATTTTGCTAATGTATATTCATTAGCCACAAGTACAGATTTTATAGAAAAAGTAGGAACTGCTACAAATATACAAACTGTTCCTAATGCGAGTCTTGGAACAACCCTAACAGACCAAGTTAACGCCGCTATCCCATCATCCTTAGGAACGTATACCAAAACAGCAAGTGGTATTACAGCGGACGGTGAACCTATTGCAATTATTGCAGAACCAACAAATAACACCATTGGATTAGTTTTGATTGCAATGAAATATGTTGATGGTTCAAACATTGCTTACGAATATTATAATATAAATTTTGCTTCTGGTGATTATCAAGGAAAGAACAATATATTAAGTTTACATAGTAACCGAGGGTATGAGATTGGCATTGTTTATATGGACGAATATAACCGCTCATCTACAGCTTTAGTAAGCCCAAGCAATACTATTCAAGTCCCCTGTGCTAATTCTGTAAACCAAAATAAAATTCAAGTTACTATACCAATACAGCAGCTAGCACCAAAGTGGTCGACAAGATATAAGTTTGTTATAAAACCATCTGAAGACACTTACGATACTATTTACTCCAACATATATTATAAGCCTGTAGGATCAAGTTTTGTTTGGTTTTTACTAGAGGGGGAAAGTTCAAATAAAATAGAAGAAGGAGATCGTTTAATAGTTAAATCTGACAGTCAAGGTCCAGTTTTAAGATGTGTGGAAACTACGGTTTTAGAAAAATCGGCTCAAATAGCAGATTTCATAACAGCTAAAGATGATAGCGGTAATACCATATCGATTGCTGCTGGTACATACATGAAGTTAAATCCAAGTAACTTTTCAGCTGCCGTTACAGATAATGGAATAGTTGCTCCAGGGTCTAAGTACACCGCTAGAAATGCACCTGGAACCTTTCCAATAATGGCTTATAATTTAAATATAGAAGACCCCTCTAATTCAGGTCAATATTTAGATTATAACGTTCCCTCTGGTAGTAGAATTACTTTAAATATAAGACAGGAAAGGGTTGGACCTAGATCAGGTAATAGTTTGTGCGAAAGAAGGATAAATGAAATTGATGTAAATCTTATTACCACTAGAGATTACTCTAGTATGGAGAACTGGTTTTATGGTGACAATATTGGTGATGTTTTACAAACAGCAGCACAGACCGAAGTTGGCGGAGGCGATGCTCCTATTTTAAACGAAGTACAACCATTTTTATCTCAGGCTGGGGCTCCAAACTTAGATTCTACAACGTCGACAGACATTGCAACTAATCTAACAACAAATTATTATAGAGTATATAGGAACACAACTACAAATCAATTATCTCTTTTAATTACGGGAACAGAAAGGTGTTCGGGACGCACAGGAATTAGCAAACGAAGGTCAAGCATTACAGCAGAAATACAAGTATTTAGATCTGAATCCGTTATTACTTTTGAGAGTATACCTCAAGACGCAGCGGCTGATGTTTGGTATGAAAACCATTTGTCTTTTCCTATAGACGAGGACGGACATCACCAAGCAAATGTGCAGAATCAAACCGATAACGTGTCAGCTATAGTTGATACCGAATTTGCAAATGTCTATACTTTTGGAAATGGAGTAGAAAGTTATAAAATATTAGATTCTTTAACTGGGAGAACCTTAAACTATGGGGAAAGAGTAACTACCACTACTTCACAAGAATATAAAGAGAGTGACAGAATAGCTGACCTAACTTATAGCGGGGTTTACAATGATGAGTCTAATGTAAATAAATTAAACGAATTTAATTTAGGGTTAGCTAATTTTAAAATATTAGAAGATAGTTTTGGCGGCATACAAATACTTCATTCAAGAAAAACGGATATTTTAGTATTACAAGAAGATAAAATATCTTACGTGTTATCAGGTAAAAATTTACTAACCGATGCCATCGGGGGTGGGGCATTAACCTCTATTCCTGAAGTTTTGGGTACACAAATATCGAGAATAGAAGAATACGGTATAAGCAAAAACCCCGAAAGCTTTGCTTCGTGGGGAGCAAACAAATATTTTACGGATGCAAAAAGAGGAGTTGTATTAACCTTAAAAGGTTCAAGTGCGCAGAATGAACAGCTAGAGATAATCTCTCAATACGGAATGCGTGGGTGGTTTAGAGACACTTTTATAGAGTCTTTTGACACAGAAAAAATTGGTGGATTTGATCCTTACATGAATGAGTATGTTTTGGCTACGTCTTTATCTACAGGGTCCTTATTAGCTGAGTGTGTAAATTGTGGTATTAACAAATCTATTACTTTAACTCCTAACGTGCCATTTACATATTGTGTTGACTTAACAGAGTTTTTAGGAGAAACAGAGATAAAGTATACTATTCCTTTTGAGGGAAACGATGCGGTTAATAGTGAGGCGGGAGTAAATATAGTAACTGAATTAAACTCAAATCAGATTGTTAGTGAAAATGTTTTATCTGGAACAGGATATGTTATAACGGCAGTTTATAATGGAATTACCTATTCCACTGGAAATGTGTTTAAAAGTGGAGTTTTAACATTTAACAAAAACTCAGTTACTGCAACCAAGGTGGACATTACTATAACCACAAGCTCAACATTAGCTGATACCATTCAAGTGGATGTCGAATGTCCAAACTCACAAATTATTAATATTTATAACATAGCTGTAACTAGTAACTCGGATGCAGAAAAATTTATAACAAATGAATACAGGTGGAGTTCGGGAACTTATAACTCGCCTCTTCACTCAGAAAGAGTAGAGTTTTCTACTAGCACCACTAATCCTATAGTCTCACAATACTCTTTGGTTTCAGGACGCGAAGGCGGTGGTGTTATACCAGGTGCAAATGCAGTGGTTTCTATTATAAGTAGAAAAGAAGGTTTTGACAACTACGTTTTTAATTCAGCAAATAGATTAAAATATTATAGAAGTGATACTCTCTTTCAAAATAATGGGGCTGATATAACAAGACTTTTAGCTCTTGCTAGTGATGCTGTTCCAATATTGTCACAAGCTAACCCTCCTCAAGACTTTGCTACATTTACTCTACCCTCTACAGGCCAAAACCTATATTTAATATGGGACTATAGAGAGCCAACAGCAGGAATATTATGTCAGTCCACAACATCGGCTAATGATGCGTGTACAGGATGTGCTGCCGTTCCTACGCCACCTATACCACCTGTACCACCAACGCCAAATTTTTACGGATGGAATATAGAAGCTTCGGGGTCTACGACTAGCCCTTCTTCTTGTCCTTTAACTGGGCAATTAATATACTCTAGCGCTGCAAGCATAAATGCTGTGTTTGCTAATAGCACTGTTTTTTACACCACCCCAGGTTTACAGGCTGGAACAGAATTTAATGGAGAAAATAAATATTTTGGAGTAAGGGATCCTTCATCTGGAAGCGGAACATCTCAAGCGATATTTAGATTTACTAGCGTTGGAACAGTTTCAAATATTGATACTACAGGTGTATGCTCAACTAACCCTGGGCCTAATCCTAATATTGAAGCGTGGGACTTGCAGTTGTGTGATGGAAGTAGCGCTAACAAACAAGCTCTTCAAGAGGTTAATGGAGATAGACTCTTTGCTGACATGGTTATTGGACATGACGGTTCCTGTTACAGAGTGCTTTCTCTAGCACCGAGTGTTTTAGCTGACGGCTTTAGTGAATGGGCAGAGTTTAATGACTATGCTGATGGCGGATGTACTCAATGTGACGGTACTATTAAATATTACGAGGTAGCCAACTGTAGCAACCTTGGAAGTCTTACAGACGTAAGAATTGACATAGGGGGTACATTAGCGGTAGGAGGAGCATATTTTTATAATGGGGCCTGTTACACAGTAACTAAAAACATTGGAGTTAGTAGCGGAGCAACCGTAGTACCTTCAAAATATTATGGGAATTGTGACCAATGTAACGAAGATAATAACCTTTAAATTATGGCAACACAAGCAACATTTTATTTTGATACAGCAAGTTTTGCAAATGCAACTACGGTTTTTACAGACCAAAACTTAACCAATATAGCTCCAAATGGATGGTATTCTGACCAGACAATTGTCCGTCAGCAAAGTGCAGGAGTTTTATTTGCGGCTCAGTCTTGCTCTGCGCCCATTCCTGTACCGCCTACTCCGCCTACTCCGCCTACGCCTACGCCTACTCCTACGCCTACACCGCCTACTCCTACGCCTCAGCCTACGCCTATAGGAACTTCAACAGTTACTTATGCATTGACTACTAATATTACCAGCGGAGGAACGCCAGCACCATCATCAATTTATAATTTAGTAGATAACCTAAGTGGCGAAACACAAACAGGAACTATTGGGCAACAAGAATATGATTTTAAAACTAACCTTACTGTCCCTAGTTCTTACGTTATTGCCTCTGTAACTCCCGCGACCGCAAAAGACTATTTCCCTGGTGCTCCAGCCACAGTTACAGGAACGTTAACAGCGGTAATAAGTCCTAGGAACATTACGGTTACACAGGCCGCAACGCTTAGTCCGAGCTTGGCTCCCGCTGCCCCAGCCTTAACAATTTCTGTAAATCCCTCCTCGGCTTCGGTTCAGTATGATACCAATTATAACACAACAGTTAGCATTGCAGCAAACACAGGGTCGCTAACTGGCGTTACCATAGGAGGAACTCCTGGAACATCAAGAGGCTTTACTCATCTTGTTAACACTGCTACACCAGGTTATGAGAATTTTACAACTGAAATAGATGGAACCTACACAGCACCAACACCGACACCACCTGCTCCAACAGGTTCATATGATTTATTTTATTGTAGCGGAGGAGGAGCTAATTTAAGAGTTGTAGATGATGGAAATATTTCTACAGGGATGGTAATTAAATATGCAGGTTACTGTTATACTGTAGACAATTATACATCTTATACAGGAAACATAGTAGATTATGATGAGTTCAGTGATTGCGCTGAATGTTTAGCTTCATAAACGAAATATATTTATCTTTATAAAAATTTAATCTAATCTAATGAAAGAGACACTCAATTTTTTATCACAAGAGGAGTGCGCTTATTTTATTGACATGATTGACAAGAATCATGCACCGTCCTCCGTTGTAGAAGGGGGAGATGAAATAAGCAGCTACTCTGAAACACGAACTTCAAGCACTTGCAATCTTAATCATTCAGAAGAAAAAGTACAGCAACTTCAAAAAAAGATAGCTGATTTTTTGGGTATTGATATTCTTAAAGGGGAACACTTACAAGGACAGCTTTACGAAGAAGGAGAGTATTTTAAACCTCATCAAGACTTTTTTTTAGGGCCTGGATATAACAAACATTGTTTGGCTTCAGGCAACAGAACCGAAACCTTGATGATATATCTTAATGATGATTTTGAAGGGGGTGGTACAAATTTTGTAAATCAAAACAAAATAGTAAAGCCACAGCAAGGAATGGCTTTGAGCTGGAAGAATATGATTGACGGCCAAGTTCAAGACAATGCAATGCATGAGGGCATGCCAATAACAAAAGGCAAAAAGTATATTCTTACTTCTTGGTGGAGAGAAAGGGATTGGAATCCCTCTAAAGACATAGAGGCTTTTCAGCAACAAAAACAACCTCCAGTATATGCCAACCCATCTGAAGTCCCTAAGCTTACAGAGTCAGGATTCAAAGTTGTTAAGTGTCCTCCAGCGGCATGGGCGTTAATACAAGACTGTTACACTATGTTAAAAGAAAAGGGTGTTACAGAAAATTGGCAAGGTATAAAAGCTATTATTCCCACAGGAGAAAGCGAGATGCTAGACTTTGAAAAAATTCCTTTTATTAGGTCGATGGTACATCAAGAGCTTTTACCCCTACACAAAGAGTTTGCCAACAGAAATGTCAGACCATCATTTATATATGGTATAAGGTCATATAAAAAAGGCGCAACTTTAACAACTCACACAGACAGAGTTGAAACGCACCATGTCTCTTCAATTATAATAGTGGATAAAGATTTAAGATGTGGGTGTCAACATAAAGAGTTTGGTGATGATTGGGCCTTAGATATACGAGACCACGCAGGCTATTGGCATAAAGTGTATGCGGAGCCTGGGGATATGATTATGTATGAATCAGCCGTATGTCCTCATGGGAGGGTCGAAGCTTTTCAAGGTAATTATTTTAGGAACTTATTTGTACATTACCAACTAACATGACCACATGGGGTTTAAAAAATAACATCAATTAAAATTTGTAAATTTGCTATAAATAGAAATTTATGAACGGTTGGAAGTTTACGGCAGGTGCTGCAAATATATCTGGTATTGCTGCTGTTGGCTATAATAAAGGCGCTTTAGTTGATTGTCCTAGTGCAGCAAGTATGGGCACAGGGTTTACACCAACAACTTTAACAACTAATCTACCTGGTTTTGGGTGCTATAATGACTCCTCTGGCAGCGGAGGTATTGCTCGAACTATAGGTTTTGCTCTCAATGGTTCTGGAGCTCAATCAAACATCTCATTAGCTAGTTTTTATTACACAGTATCTACAGGTGTAACTACTGCTGCATTTATGACAACCTCCTCTCAGACCAATATAGGTAGCGGTACTTTGTCAGGAACAATAACGGGTGACGATGGCTCTTCAGGAACTTGGACCGTTACTTATAGTAAACAGTCATCACCATTTTTTGATGACAATGGTTTTGGTAGTTCATATGAGCCATTATCAGAAGGATCTGTTACAGTATCAGGGCTTACAATTACTAATGCAGTTACATATGATGTGATTACATCGGGATCACCTGCACCTGTTCCTGCGCCAACACCTATAGCTATACCAGATTTTTGTTTAGCCTCAAGCAATACAGTAAGTTTTCAGACAATAAATGGCGTAAACTCTTATGTGTTTGGGTCTACTTATGGTAAGTACGGGTCAAGCACAGGTATATTTGTTCTTCTTTCAGTTCCCTCTACTCACCCTATAGCATTTTACAATACAGGCAAAACCACTCTTTTAACTTATTCGGGGCAGTTTAGTGCTGGTAAAAAACAAGCTTTAGACGGAAACACTTATGAATATTATTATGGTGATGTAACTTTAGTAGTTAGTGGTGATTATGGAACAACGAGCTACGAGTGTTTTAATCACGGATATATGGGAGGGCAAAATAATTTAGTTTATAACGACTTTGTTTGCCCGCCTTTAGGACCCCCTATAGTACCACCGATAGAGGATCCTACAAAACAATACACCTTAAGTTATAGCGAAGGCGTAACAGGCTGGCCTTCTTTTTATTCCTATAATCCGGACATGATGATTGGTATGAATAATTATTTTTACACATTTAAACGTGGCCAATTATATAGTCATAATACTAATCCAACGAGAAATAATTACTACAACGTACAGTATAATTCTCAAATTACATCTGTGTTTAATGCAAATGCTTTAGAAAATAAAATATTTAAAACCATAAATCTTGAGAGCGACAGCTCGTGGACAGCTTCTTTATCAACAGATATACAAACTGGAGGAACTATTAATAGTGAGTGGTTTGTAAAAAAAGAAGGGGCATGGTTTGCATTTGTCCGAGCAACCCAAAGCGAGCCAGCTGTAGCGCAGGCATACTCTATGAGGTCTGTAAACGGCATTGGAAAAAGTAGTTTTATTGCAGATTCAGGAGGATCAACACAAATAGGTTTTTCAACTTCCCCTTACGTGTCAATAGGAAGTGAGGTTAGTGTGGGTGATCTTATTTATTTTTCGTTATCTCCTTATACTACAATTGATTTAGCAGGTGAGATAATTAATATAAATGTAGACCTAAGTCAATCAATAAACACCATTGTAATAAATACCAATATACAGGGTGCAGTAGCTCTGTCCACACAAGACCCATACATAGCCTACATTAAAAACCAGCAAGCGGAATCACATGGCATGCTTGGTCATTACTGTTTATTTACTTTAAAAAATACCGACACATCTGCAACGGAGCTGTTCGCTGTTGAATCAGAGGCAATGAAAAGCTATCCATAAAAAATAGTATCTTTGTTAGTGTATGGAGTTTGATATAAGAAAACTAAATTCCACTGACTATGACGAGGTATTAGTTGGTTGGTGGAAGGACTGGGGATGGGAGCCTCCAGCCAAAGACTTTCTACCAGAAAACGGCGAAGGCGGTTTAATAGTATTAGAAAATAACGTACCTGTGTGTGCAGGATTTATATATGTAACAAATTCAAAAGTAGCTTGGGTAGACTGGATTATATCAAACAAAAAATACATTAATAAAAAAGGTAAGTATAAAGCAGTAAATCTGCTTATTGATTCCCTTACCAATACATGTAAAAAAAATGGTAACAAATATGTATACGCTCTTATAAAGCACGACGGATTGATTAAAACTTATGAGAATTTTGGATACATTAAAGGCGACACATACACACAAGAAATGATTAAAGTATTATAATATGGCAATAATAACAGCAACAGCAATAGCCGGTGGCTCTATAGCTGCAGGTACTATAACTGCAGGTACTATAGCTGCAGGGGCAGCATTTGCAGCTTCTACAGCCGGTACAGCAGTAAGTCTATCGCAATCAAGTAAACAAAAAAAAGCACAACGTGATGCAGAAAAAGCAGCTGACGAGGCACTTAAATCAGCAAAAAAACAATTAGAGGTAAATTATTTGGAAGGACTTTCTGTCCCCAAAGAGACTTATGAATTACAAAGGGAAGCCGGCCTTATTGGGTCAGCACAACTTTTGCAAGCCGCTACCGAGGGCGATCAAAGAGGTGCTGCAGCTGGAGCAGGAAGGGCTAACGTATTTAATCAAGCAGCGCAGACTAAAGCTAGAGTGGATATGTCAAAAGAATTAATGGATTTACAAAAAGTTGCAGCGGAAGAAGACGCAAGGTTACAAGGGTTAAAGACAAAAGTTGACCTAGCGGAAGTAGCAGGTCAGCAAGCAGCCGCTCAACAAGCGGCCTTAAATAGATCTGCTGCCCAAGGCCGGGTAATGAAGGGTATTGCAAGCATGGGTGCCATAGCTGGTAAACAAATACCAGAGTATTTAAATCAAGGGAATCGTTTTAACACTGGAACACCATTGCCTGGCGGTACTTTGCCAGATGTGGATACATCTATTCAAGGCATGGTCAATACTGTACAGCCTCAGTATAATAGAAGTTTTGGTGATCCGTTTCCTAGTATATTTGATAGGAATTTTCAAACACCACAAATAGCGTTTCCTGAATTAATAAACATACCAAGTATTTCAGCGGGAGGACAATTTTCAAATTTTCAATAAATGGCAACTAAAATAGGGTTTAAAGTACGAGATAAAGCAATAATACCAGATGTCTCTCCTTTGTTTGATTTGTCAAAAACGCTTTTAGAGCAAGAAGATACAAGAGAAAAACAAAGGCAGACTTGGAGAGATGAGCAGGATGCTCTTAGGAAAAGTCAAACCGAATTAACGCCAACGGTAAACCAAGACGCTAACCAATTCTTTGGTAAGTTTAGCCAAGGTATAATAGACGAGTCTTTAGATCTTCAAAAAATGTTAGAGTCAGGACAAATTAACTCAAGCGACTACTCTGCCCAGTGGCGAAACTTAAATCAATCTAATGAGCAGATGATAGCTGCGCAAACATCCTACCAAGAAACTGCTCAAAAAATAACTGAAGATGTGGCCAATGGGATATCTAGTGAGGTAAACACAAAGAATTTAAATCATTTTAACAAAGTTTTCCAGCCTGGAGCAATGGAGGTCGAGCGAGATGGAAGGGGTGGATTAAGATTATTTAACAAAAAAACAGGAGATATAGTAACCCCTTCATACCTTAGTAATTTAACGAATAGTAATCTACCTCTGTATGACTACATGAAAGTAGCTGACACATTAGTGAAACAATTTGGAGTAAGAGGTATTACAGATGCAGCGGGTAATACCATAAAGGGAGTATACGCAAACATGGATGAAGGTAAATTAGATGAGTTAATGTTAATAGAAGCTAAAGCTCTTTTAGACGGCGCACAAGCTCCAATTGTATCAATATTAGTTGATGGTATGGGGCATGATGTGGTTTATAATGAAGATGAATTAAAAGATGGGAGTGTATATAGAAAACCTGATGGCACCTTCGCTTTTTCTGAAAAAGATAAAGAGAAAGCAGAAGTGTTTATGAGGAACGCTCTTAAAAATGCATTGCCTTTAGAGAAAAAAGAAGCTCAAGATTTAACTGCTGTACAAAAAGAAGAATTAAAACTTAAAAAACAAAGATTAGCACTAGACATTGACAAGCTAAACTTAGACAAAAAGAAATTTAGTAAAGAAGATCGAGACAAGGCGACAGACTTAAAAACAAAAGCTCAACTTATAAGCACCTTGTACTCTGGAACAATTGCTGATATTAACGCGACAGTAGATTACTACAGAGACTACGGGGGTAACACCAATGTTCTTGAGGTTAAAAGAAATGATACCGGAATTGTTGTGACCTTTGAAGACGAAAATGGAAACGCTCAAACAAGGTCCGTGAGTTTCTTTACGGCTGATAGCACTTCAGATACCAATGTCCCCAACCCTGACTTTGATCCAAGCCAACCCGAAAGTGAAACAAATCAAAAGTTTGTCAAAGGTAGACAATTGACTGAGGCCCAGTTTGTAAATTCAGCTTCACAGCTATTAATAGGTGAAGACGTGTCAACTGAAATAAAAAGCAGAGGAGATGACGGCGAATTATTATATAACCGAGCCCTGACATCGGTCGACAGTCCGATTACTGCCACCACAACGATTGAAGAGGGTGAAACATTAGCTCAATCCGAAACGTATAATGTTTCAGCTGATCAGTATTTTGATAAAATTATTGCTGATCCAGAAATTGATTTTGGTTTTAAACCGCCTTCGCCGTTTTCTGGTAGAAAGTCATCGAACAAGCCCGGTCTGGGACTTGGAGTTGGTCCCCTATTGCTTAATTCAGCTGATGAAGATTTAGCTACTGTTTTAGAATCTAGTTTTAAGGATATAGGATTAATTGCTACAGATACTGGTGGTTTGAATAATGAAGTAAATGTAAGAATCCCTGGGGTTACTGAGACAATTACAATAGACGCTAACAATTATACAGGTTCGGGACAATTAGAGGAAACACAAAAGCTTAGAGAATTTATAACTAACGCCCTTAAAAGAAGCCCTGACTTGCAAGAAAAACTTAATTTAAAAGCTGACGTAAAAAAGCGAGGCGGGCGGGGATCAAAATACAATAAAGTAGGAGGATAATGAACGAACAAGCTTTAAAAGACGCTTATGATTTATTTCGTGCCGAGGGGTATGAGGGATCTATAGAAGAGTTTATTAGTTTAATGCAAACCAATCCGGAAGCAGTAAATGATGCTTTTTCTATTTTTCAAGATGAGGGATATGAGGATAGTATTGACGACTTCCAAAACTTAATAGGCGTAAAAAAAAAAGACCCGATCGCTATGGCTTCCGTATCGGGGGATGGTTCTTCGGTTTTACCAGAGTCTCCAGAGCAGCCTACTGAAAAAGATTACTTTGAAGGAACCTTTGGCGACATACTCCGAGGGTTTGATAACGTTACACAGACAGGATTAGGTGATTTTGTAGATGACATGGCGCGTAGTGTAGCGTCTGGTTATTATCAGGGCGTTGCTTCAGAAAATGCATCCGACCTTCTCCTTGCAGGGTCAATGGCTTCGGAAGAAGATATAGCTAGTTTTATAGAAGCAAATAAAAACACACAGATGTACGGCCCATCAGCTGAGATGCAAGAGTATCAAAAGGCTTACGAAGATGAGGGTAAAAGCTTTTGGGGCGTTGTAAAAGGCTTAAGTAAAAGTGGTCTAACTATATTGCCAGAGTTAATTGTAAGCTCTCTTACATCTATGGCAACAAACACGGACTCTCTTTTAGCTGGTGCAGCTACTATAGGTACAGGAGCAGCAGTCGGAGGAGGTCTTCCTGGTGCAGCCGCCGCCGTACCTTTTGCTTTTGGAGCGGCAAGCTCCGCTTTAGAGATGGGCGCTACATTCTCAGAATTGTTACAAGAAGAGCTTGATGGTAAAGATTTAACTTCTGAAAACGTTAGAGCTGTCTTAGAAGATCCTGAGGCTTTTAATAGTATAAGAAATAAGGCTATCACTAGGGGTATTGCTATTGGAACAATAGATGCGTTTACGGGTAAACTGGCGGGAGGCGTAGGCGCAAAACTTTTAACTAAAGGAGGTAAGAGTCTTTCTGCCGCTAGTAAATTAGACAAAATTAAATCCGTTGGCGCGGCTGGTTTAATAGAGGGGGCTGGCGGGTCAATTGGCGAAGCCACTGCTAGAGGGCTGATTGGTCAGGAGATGGACATATCTGAGATTGCTTTAGAGGGATTGGCTGAAACCCCAGGGGGGATAAAAGACATAGTCTCGGCTAGATTCAGCAAGCCTAAGTATAGGATAAACGGTCAGAGAGTAGACGTAGAAGAGATTGATAATGTAATTAATAACTTTACTTTAGAGCAAATACAAGCCACTAAAATAAAAATTGACAATGATTACTCCGGAAAATCTAAGGAGTTAAACGATAGAGTGATAAGGTTGTCTGTGGAGCGTGAGCTTTTACAAGCTAACCCAGATTTAAACAAGCCTACACTCGAAGCATTGACCGATCTTCAGTTAGAATTAAACGAGCTAGAAGGAAACAAAACAGAGCCAGCCAAAGAAAAAGCTTCTTTACTAAGGCAACAAATGAAAGACTTGCAAGCCGCTCCCCTACAAGAAGAGGTAGAGGTAGAAGCGGGGCGTGCGCGATTTAGCATGCAAGATGACGTAGAGATAGACGCGGCTTTATCCGAGGCATCAGGTACCACGCAAGTCGCCACTACTAAAGGTAGTTATGATAAGGTTGCTAGGGAAATAAAAAAGGATGGCTCTAAAAGTACTTTAGATTATGGCGCGGGGCTTGGCATAGGCACAGACTCTATGTCCTCTATATTAGAAGATGATGTAGATTCATTTGAAATTAATACCGAAAGGTGGAAGGGAAAAAACCCTCCCACTTATACCTCATCCGACCAAATTACCAAAACATACGACAATATTGTTTCTCTTAATGTTCTTAATGTAGTACCCGCAAATGTTAGAAATTTTATAGTAAAAGATATTGCCTCTAAACTTAAGGTTGGTGGTAGGGCATATATAAGTACAAGAAAATTTAAGGGTGATATAGATAACGCAAAAAACTTTGAGCCTGGCCCTGAAGATAAAAGCTATATAATTAAAAGGAAACAAGGCAATGAGGTTATTGATGTATATCAAAAAGGATTTGATGGCAATGAACTTGTAACTTACATAGAAGAAACATTAGGACCAGGATTCGAAGTACAAAAAGATAATAGTTTCGGGTCTTCAGGCGTTATAATAACTAAAGTTACAGCAGATACCCGCTTTGAAATACAAGATCAAGGAGATGCTTTAGTGCAAACAACGGAGGAAAATATTGACGCTATAACGGAAGAGATGAATGCCTTAGATGAGGAGGAAGTAAACTTTACTACTCCAGAAGGAGAGACTACCGTTACTGTCAACCCCTTAGAAGAAAGCACAACGCCTGAGACAATAACAGAGGAGGAACTTGCAGAGCTTGGATATGAAACCACGGATGATCTCGTAAAACCTATATCCTTTTTTAATGGCATCCCAATGATTACTGGTATATCTGATATACTTGCAACCGGTACAGTAAAGGATGCATCAGGTAAAGACATGCAAGTCAACGGAGGTTTACTGTTTAATGTAAAAGGTAAAAGTAAAAATGCTGCGTGGGCAGGAGTGGCTAAAGACAAGTCTGAGGGTCAGTATGACAACGCTGTTAGGACCTACCAAAAAAACAAAGAGTTATTTGATAGATTATGGCAAGAGGGCAAATTGCCAAATGGCCATGTGCCAATGGCTATTATAAGAATGAGTAACGATGCTGTTAATTCTAATGAAGCTGCATTTAGGTTTTTTATATCTGAAATAAACTCTCAGTCAAAAGAAAACCAAGTCGCTGCAATGACAGATGTCAAGTCTATATTTGAAAACAAGACAGGACAACAAGCAAAGCAAGGGCGGGTCGTTTTATCTTTTATTAATAGAAACAATATTCAAACCCTTGGGCAGTTTTTTGATGCCATTGTAAAAGATGCAAATGATAGAGCTAAGGGTGATGTAGATAATACATTAAGTTTAAATGAGCGAGAATATATATTTAAAAATTTAATTTCTGCTGAAGGGGTTAAAAAGGCAAACAAACCTTTTATTAAATCACTTTACAAAGGAGGTGAGGTGAATGAAAGCATGTTTACGGCAAATAATCTCTACAATTCTATCGGGGAGCCTTCGATGCTAAAGTCTAATAAAGGAGATGTTGTGGCCGTTGTTGGGATCGACGTATTAAATGGAGGAGTAATAGATATAGATCATGAAAACTATGGGACTGGGCCTAAAGGAAGGGCTATAGCTTTAATAGAAAACCCTACAAATGGGGTGGAGGTTTTTCCTACATGGAAGGCTAAGGCTAACAGGGTGTTTAAAAAGGATACGCGCGGAAAAAGACCAACCGAGCAAGAAGTAGCGGCACAGACAATGGGAACGGCTCCGATAGACAAGGCTTTTCAAGGAGATGTTGTTAGTACTGATATGAACTCGCTTGATGTATTAATAGGAAAGCTAAGATTTGCTTTCCCAAACGTTAGCGTTACTAGAACGATAGAGGAATTTAACAACATACTGTCACAACCTGGAGTCAGAACTAAAGAGACAGAAGGAAAGACAATACTTGGTTTAACTACCGAGGGAAAAATATTTTTAAATCCAGAGTTTGAATCATTAGCTACTCCTATACATGAGTTTGGTCATATCTGGTTGGATTTTTTAAGGTCTAAAGCGAGCGGTGAAAAAGGAACTAAGCTTTTTAATAGAGGTATTAAGCTTGTTGAAGGAACGCCCGAGCTTACAAGAGCTATAGAAAAATATGGTGATACAAAACTAGCAAGGGAAGAGGCATTAGTAGAATTGTTAGCTACTAAGGGCGATACTATAGCTAAGGCCAGTCTAAAGTCTAGATTCAAAGAGTGGATGAATGCTATGTTTAAATACATACAACAAAAGTTTTCTACTTCAGAGCAAAGATTTAAGACTCAAGAAATTAAAGACGTTAAGAAACAATTCAAAGACAAGAAAATAAATCAAAAGCAAAGAGATAAATTGTTGCGGCGGATAGATCGTCAAGTTGAATTTGATATATCTAATTTAAGCTTACAGGAGTTTATTGACACGGGGTTAGCTGATCTGTTTAAAGGAAAAGAACTTTCAGCTCGTTTTGATGCCACAGCCGAATCAACAGGCTCCGCAGTAAGGATGAGAAAAGGAGAAAAATCTCAGGAGCAAAGAGTAAGAGAGGGCCTTAAAAGAACTGACGATCAAGGCAAAGAAATCCCAAGGGAAAACTCCATCTGTTAGTTCCGCTATTAAAACCTTTGAGCGTTTATTTACAAACATAAAAGATCCCTCTAAGATTACCCTGACCCAAAGACAGGCAATAGCAACACAAATAAAACTTTTGAATCGAGGAGCTAGAACCGCAACATCAGCATTGAAAAAGGCTCAACGGGAACAAATAAAACTTTTGAATCGAGGAGCTAGAACCGCAACATCAGCATTGAAAAAGGCTCAACGGGAACAGAAAAAAGTCGACAACGCTGCAATGCGAAAAGTCCAACAGGAACAGAGAAAAGAATTAATACAGCTTAAAAAAGCATTAAATTCTCAATTAAATGAAATGAGACGTGGGGGCAAAATATCAGACGCTCAACTTACCGCCGTTCTCAATAGATTTTCTAAGGTTAATATGTTTAACCCTACATCTATAGACCGATTTGTGGACTATATGGCTAAAGTGTTTGCTGATGCCGAGTATGCAGCAAAAATAAATTTTGCGAGTAAAGCCCGTAGGAATAAAGCAAAGAAAGCGGCGCAGTCTAAAATTGGTATGGCTGATTCAATAGTGCCTCAGTTGTTGGAGATATTTAGTGTTAATCCAACTTTAATACCCGATAGTGTATTAGATCAGTATATATCTTTAGTTGATTCGTTTAGCAAAGCCGAATCGGTATTGTCTCTTCCATCAATATCCGAGGTAAAAAGACAGGTTGAAAAGGTATTGAAGCAGTTAGATGAGGAGCAATCAATGGCGATTGATCTTGCTGACAGATTTGCAAATACAGATAGCAAGGTCTTTGACTCAGACAACAAGTTAGATTATGCAGCTACCCTTAAAAAAATGCTTGATAACGGTGAGATAAACGAGCGGGAGCTTGAGGTAATGCGTAAATATAAGTCACAGATATCCCCGCCCCAACTTAAAAAACCAAAAACCGAGGCTGAATTAGAAGCTGAAAGAGAATTACTTTTGGAGGGTATAGACGAATCAACTGATTTTTCTGTGTCTGAATTGGCATTACCATACGCTAGAGATTTAGCTAAACAGTTTAAAAAACTAATACAAACAGATGCAATTAATAAATTCGATAATGTTGAATTAAAGAATGTATTAAAACTAATAGACAATATTAATAATGGTTATGCGCCACATCTTATACAGAGATATAACGAAAAATTAGAATCAATCACCAAAGCCTCCGGCTTGGCCACATCGATTAATACTGCTAAACCGCTAACGTTTAGTGCAATGTATGCTAGGGTTAAGGGTTTAATAACGGGTAAAGACAGCATCCAAGAATTGGTACGACGTAATCCTTTATTTTATATTGACCAAGTCTTTGGAGATTTTAAAACCAAGAATATATTTAACGCTGTTTTTGGAGAGGCTTCTAAAGCTGTAACTAAATATAGATCGGAGTTTGACATTATACAAGAAAAGATAAATGAGGCTGAAGCTAATGTCCTTAAATCTTTAGGTAGTGATCCTAACAAGTTTAGCAAGTCGAAGTATAAACAGATGGCTTATATGATACAAGAAGAGTATCTGAGTAACCCTGATAGCGAACAAGTTAATCCAGTTACTNAATTTTTAAAAGCCACTNTAGAAAGAATTAACGAACAAAAAACACGATATACAAAAGGCGATTCTGATATGCTTCAGGATATACTTGATACGTATACTAATGACCAAGGCGAGTTTGATAATCAAGCGTTATTTGATTCTTTTAATAAGGCTGAAAAACAATCTATTCAAACCGTAAGAGACATAAATGATAGTCTAGGGGAAAAGGCTGAGATTGCCGCCACACTAATCAGAGGTGAAAAATATAATCCTCTTGATAATTATGTACACCTTAACGTACTTCCTCCTGGTAATAAAAATTCCTTGGAGTCGTCACAGCTTAGTGTTATTGAGGCCTATAATACTAGCAGAAAACCATCCACCAAAGCAAAGACGTTGATTAAAAGGACTGGAGATGTGTCGCCTCTGAACTTTGACATTTACGCTTCAGCAATCCGAGGTAGCAAAAACACATTAATTGATTTCCATTTAACAGCTCCATTAAGGACTGCAAGGGGAACGCTGAACCAAACAAAAAAACTTTTAAAAGAACAAGGCAAATACACATTTGATAACGTCAGGGTGTTCAATGCAATAGAAAGTGGCTTTGAAGAGTCAACAGAGAATTTATTGGTTAACATGTTTGGCGAGTCATCAGCAGCCGATGCTGCTTTAAACTATTTACAAAAAACGGGATACCGATCTATATTGGCGGGAACTGGCAGATTTATTGCTGAATACGTATCCAATGTTAGCTTTGCAATGATTGTAGATCCAAAAGGATTTATAGCCGGATCAAAGATGGGATGGTTGAGTTCTCCTAAAGGGGCACAAGTTTTAAATAACTTAAGCAGTAAACAGACAACTCGAATATATGCCGATGGCCTGACAGGTAGATTTATAGACAAGTCTATACTTGATCAAGCTGCGGGTGTTCGAGGCGGTGCTGCTGTTGCGCCCGTACAGAACGAAATCCTTAAAATGTGGAATAAAACAGGTCAGCGCTGGAAGAATGGCGTTGAGGCTGCTGCAGATTTTTTGATTTCTACTCCTGATAAAGCCGTCATGCGTCCATTGTGGTTTGGAGCTTTTGAAAATGAATTTAAAAGAATTACCGGTAAGTCCCCTGACTTTGACAAAATCGCAGATAATGATTCAACTTATATACAGGCTAACCAATCCGCTTTAGATGAAGCTACAAATTTAGCTGATAAGAAATCAGTAATGGCGGGCGCTACAGACAACGCTTTTATGGGTATCTTAAAGGGTACGGCTAAACCAAATCAAAGCGCACGGCTTAGAGCTTTTAATGCATTTAATAACTTTATGACTCGGTTCCTTATATTTGAATATATAACGGCACGTACAGGTGTTGCCAATCTTATAGGCAAAGGCGAACTCAGCAAAAAACAAGGCGGTAGATTGATCGGCGCAGTTATAAGCCGAATGATGTTGTATACCATACTAGGGCAGCTTTTAGCTGAGGGAATGACATCTTTGATAAACGATGATGACGACGATGAATTGCCAGGAGAGGGGATGAAGTCTCCAGAAAAAATGTTGGGTCAAGCCTTTGCATCTACCTTCACCTCTCTTCTTTTAGGTAGGGATTTTGGAAATGCAACTAAATTAATTATTAATAGAGGTGTAGAAGAATTTAATGAAGCGCAACTTGAGTTCTTAAGGGATGGTGAGTACGATGCCTTTAAGGACGCTTTACAGTATACACCTCTTCCTAAAACTGCGTCTGGCAGGGGTAATGACTTAGGAGATTTTTTAAAAGGAATGGGCGCTGCATACGGACCCGTTATTGGTGCAGGTTCATTATTAATAAAAAAGTTAACAGAAGACAAAAAGAAAACACCTGAAGCGATTGAACGACAAGACATGGAGAGGTTTATAAGGTTGCCCCTGGAGCTTCTTGGTAACCTAGGATTCATACCTCTTTACAAAGACGTTCGAAAGATTACATTAGATCGTATTTATGGAGATCTTTCTAGAGCCAAGAGAGAGCTTAAGGACAAACAGAAAGCCAAAAAAGAAATGTTGCAAGGCTACGACAGTGAGTCGGACATGAAGAGGTACGACAGAGAGTTGTGGAATGCAACCTTTGGTCCTAACTCTCCAGGCTATGATGAAAAACAGGCGCTTAAAGAAATTGAAAGAGCGCAACGACAAATAAAACAACAACAAAAGGATGAGATGTATAATTATACACCTCCACAGAAAAGAAAAAAGGTAAAACAAAAATCACGTTTTAATAAGAAAAAGTCATCGCGATTTAATAAGAAAAAGTCATCGCGATTTAATAATTAATATGCCATTTAAAAGTCAAGCGCAACGCGCGTACATGTACAAGAACCTGCCGGAGATAGCAGCGCGGTGGGAGGAGGAGACAGTGTCAGGGTCTCTGCCAAAAAGAATACATCCAAAAAAGAAAAGGCCATCATTAATTTCACAAAGGAGGCGAAGACGCTTGCCTAAAAGATAAGCAAGAACAGCAGGTACATCACTATAAGAGTGATGCAGATAGCACCAACAAAATCAAAATCAGGTTTATACTTCATCAGTTACAGACTCCCCAACATTACGAAGTTTTTTAGTTAAATTATTTACCTCACCTCTAAGCGTGGTATAGTCCTTATCTATTAAGTGTTCGTATATGTTGTTTAGTGAAGTGTGAAGCTCGCCCATGACAAAATTTATGTTCTGTATTCGTCTATTTTCAATCGGAGTTAAGTCATTCATGCTCACTAAATTATAAAAAATATATTTATCCTCTGTATATTTCACATATAAATCCTAGATCCTCTAGTTCCTTGAGCCTATACTCTTGAAGTTTTGATACCCTTCCTTTTTTTGTTTTGCACTCCACAAATAAGGCAGGCCTACCCATATGAAGTGCTACTAGATCAGGTATTCCATTTTTATTAGTCTTGATTAGCTTTAGGACGTAGTACCCCTGAGCTTCTAGTTGCTTAATCTTTTTTGACTGTATCTGCTGTTCCGTCATCCCATAATTGATTATCAGTTAAATATTTTGAACACATTAATGGATAAATAAATTTATATACTCCAGAATATTTGCCCACAAACTCGTATTTTTCTATGTATCCGTAGTCTTTCATAAGCTAAGTAAATCTTTTCGGAAATGATTAAGTGTGTAATCTTTCTTGCCGATTACAGCTTTATATATCTGATCTTCAATCCCGCCTTTGGCGAATATCCAGTAGACATTGTTGTTAAGCCTATCTTTGGTGGTCATGCGATCACGTGACTGCCAATAGCTTGTTGCACTAAAATCAATATTGTAGTATACCAAACAGTCAGCTTGTCTCAGACTTATCCCTTCCCTGCCGCTTACAATCTGCAGGGCTATACTTTTATTTCCATTTACAAAGTCATCTAACTCGGTGGTAATGCTATCTTGGAATACCTTCTTCAACGCTAGGAGCTCCTGNTTAAACTTATAAAATATTCCGATCTTTTTATTCTTAAAACTTTTATGGATAAACTTAGCCTTACTTAGGTCTAGTATCTGTGATGATCCACTCTCAAACTTTACAGTGCCTGAGTATATTTGGTGTAGTTTCATCATTAGTTTTACTGGAGTATCTGCCAAGATCACCTCATCTTTACCCTGAACGACAAGGTCACTCTTGAGTTTATTAGCTAGGTTATATGTAAATGGATTCATCTTAACGTGCATTACCTTCTCAGTAGTCTGCACTTTGAACCCAGCCTCTTTCTGACTATAAGACAAAAAGAAAGGTTGCATGGCATCCATAATACTTTTCTGACCCTTGGAGTAGTCACGGATACTAAGGCCGTTAATCATCCTCTGAGTTACATTAACGTGGTCATCACAAAAACGATAGAAGCTTTTATACCTTCTAAAGGGATTGCTAGGTATACCATAGACCTGGTGATACATCTGACTGTATGATTCAGGGGTAGGTGTGCCAGATAAAAGAATAACCTTGGCATCGCTGTTCCATATGTGGTATTTAACATCCTTCGCGCGTTTGCTAGGCTTAGGAAATGCACCAATGCAATGAGCCTCATCTACAATTACTATATCGTATGTTCCTACGCCAGTCGTTTGCAGTTTATGTAGGCTTTCATAATTAATTATTGTTATATCAAAGTCAGGCACCAAGGTGTCGTAATCTTGTTGGATGGAGGAGATGGCTTTCTTTTTGGTAATAAACAACACGTTTTTCGCAGCTGTATTTGCACATATACCTAGACTAGTAAAGGTTTTCCCTGTTCTCACTTCCATTGCTAAGTATACAAACCCATATTTTTTAAGTATATATGTGCCTTTTTGTATTATTTTAATTTGATAATCTCTAAACTTCATATCAGCTTTGTTTGAATTTGTGCTTCGCTCCTTGGTTTCAGTCTAATCCATTTACCAGTCATATCTCTACCTACCTCAGCTTCTATTCCTTGTGTATATTTTGAATAAGATAACATCCAATTTTTAAATTTAAAATGAGATACAGAAAACTTGGATCCGCGAGCATAGTCAGGATATGAATTAGTAAAATCATAATAGATTTCATTTAAATGTATTTTTTTGTTTACCACTAACAACGGATTTGGTTGACTAGTATCGGTTAATCCGCACCACTCACAGAAATCCCCGTTGGTTTGCATTATCAATCTCTTCATTTCACCGTTTACAGACTCACTTAATATCAATCCTTCTTTTAAATATAGCTGTAGATTTTTAATCATATAGTTATCAAACTTACACCAGTCTTTATCGTCCCACTCTTCACCAAATATAAACCTACCAAAGTCATCCATTGGCGTGTGCTTATCATTGTAATGAGATGCTAGTTCAAGCTCCCACCTTCGTCTTGCAAATGATGTGCCTGCACCCTTAATTGTATAATTAGTAGTGATCACCACTTTAGGAGATTTTGAGAATGGTATTTTAATTGCGTCCTTGTTTTTCTTTTCTAGGGTCAACCCTTCGGTAACTACACTAAACAACCTCTCGAAATCAAAATATTTTTTTACATCGTCAAAGACAAGCACTTGGGTGTCAGCTGATACTAACTGATAAGGAAAAGACTTTTCAAATGTAAAAGATTTACCATCAATCATTACTACCTTCTTCATATGACCCACAGCTTGAAGCCATATACCTTTACCAGTCCCTCCGTTGGCCGTATCAGAAATATTCTCATCGTTTAGAATAACCGCGGGGCAATAGGACATATTTTTATGAGCGTGCATTAAATATCCAAGAGTTGACTCAAGCGTTACAATGCGATTATCATCTTTGTTTGCTATTTGTTTTACAAATAGTTTAAAATCATTATCAGATTGGTCACATGATTCATAAACCCTATTTATCACATGGTCTTTCCAGACATAACCATCTAACTCTAAATAGTCAATGGCCTCAATAGAATCCTTGGTGATTTTAACTGCACAATTTTCATAGTATAGATAAGAAGTGTCTAAGGTGTCTTCAATAAAGTATATGTCAATAGTACTAAGTAAGGTCAAAAAATCTTCTTTAAATAGCCTAGTCTGTTCGGCAAAGTAATTATATATAGCCATATCTTCAAGGTCATGCAGATGATTGAGAATAAAATCTTTAATATCTTTTTCAGTGGTATGGTCAATCAGGTTGTTTGTTACCTTGACAAAAACATAACTCTTTTGTCCTTCTGGGCAGAATTTAAAATATCCATTTGATTCTAAAAATCTTTTAAATATTAGCGGTATAGCTTTAACAATTCCTTTTTTACTGAGAGTCCAAAACTTCACAGAATTATTTTCTTCTGCTACTTGGATAACGGAGTCTATGACATCTGTCGCCAAACTTGACTCCTCTAAGTGTTGGCGAATTACTTTTTTTGATTCTCCTCTTCTTAATCTCTGTTGTATATCATCCAACTTATCTTCATCCTCATAGTATTTAGTGTTGAAGTTTTTGGTGTTTGCATAGGCTGATGTTATTGTCTTAGATATTTCAGTAGCATTAAAGTCACGGCTTTGATACTGAGTAATAACTAGCGTTGCCGTTGTAGATGAGATACCAAAGTCATTAAATGCCATCGCAAGTATAAATGCATTCTGATTGCGCTGACCCTCAGACATGGGATATTTTTTCTGCCACCACTTTACTAGGATATCAACTATCTTATTTTCATCGGTAATAGGGATTGTGTTGATGCCACTCGTTGAGTTAACTTCTTTATATTGTTTGTCCTCAAACACCTCCCAGAGTAATGAGTTAACATTAATTTCAATCAATGGATCGTAAGACTCATAACAAACCCTGCTTAAGTTTTTTGATGTCTTATCAAAATAATTAGATTTAAAATGTTTTTCTAATGCAATAAAGTATCCTGTATGGTTCTCAGGAATCGCAGGTATCTTTACTAAAACCTTCAGCCCTTTACCTGATGGTGAAATAAATACTGAGTATACATATTTGTTCTTTGCAAATTTAGTTTTGTCTGATAGTAACTCTTGCTTTTTTAAGTAGCCATCAAAGTCCAAACAGATCAGGCCACTATGTTCAAGTAGCGACACGTCCGACCTCTTGTTAAACTTTCCACTAAAACATATTGATGGGAGTTGTTTTTTTAGCTCATTGCGTTTTGCCTTATTATTCTCAGAACGAATAGATTTTATTAAATCTTTTGACGCTCCTTCTTTGATTCTTTTTAATATAACGTCAACATCTCGGAAGAATGGAGAGGTCGTTGAGTTAATATCTTTAAAAATAGTGACGATTTTTGACATTGTGATGTTGGTTTTATGTTGGTTTTAGATTGCTTACCCTTTGACTACATTGCAAAGTGTTGAAAATGTTGGTTTTAAATATGATTCTGTATTTGAAAAAAGTAAATATAAATAAATATATATATATATAAGTATAGAAAAATAAAATTAACATTTGACACAAAAAAAAGGGGGAGCATAACTCCCCCTAGTTTAGTTGGGGTTACCTAAAATGGTAAATCAGGGTCAGCCTTCTCCACTTTGGGAGCTGGTGCAGGGGCAGGTGCATTGTCCTCTAGTGGCTTTACATAGGGTTCTTTTATGTTAAGAGATAACTTCTCGGCACCTGCTTGAGTTTTACCTTTCCAAGCCGAGATTTCCACTTCCTTACCATCCATTGTGGTTCCAGTTCCTCTGTAGTCAGGTTGGTTGCTTCCATTCTTTTTGTTGGTATTAACAAATAAACTTCCTTTCCCGTTAGGGTGTACATACTTTTCACTCATAGTTTAAAATTTAAGATTATATATTACGTTTCTTATGTCTTCTTTCTTGTCCTTGCCATGATAGTGTTCATAGATTTGAACTGCAGATTCTACCTTCTTTTTCCCCTCTAGCGCACTTTCCTCACTAACTGGGCAGACATAAATCTCATGGTAGATTTCTCCATTGTCACCATACTCTCTTGGGTTTTTGTCTATAGCTATAAACCACATCGGCTTATCAAATAACGTTTGATAGATATAGGCTTGGGTGTCATAGAAATACTTGTTCTTTCCTAGCCACACAAATTCCTGGTCGTTCTTTGCCGTTGTAGTTTTTAGGTCTATAATAATTCCTTGAGAGATGATGTCAGCCTTGGCCTTAAACGGATGACCAAATATCTCACCCACTATTGGAACCTCATACTCAGCATCCTTGTCTGTTATAAGATCAGCCACTTGTTGCTTGGCTCCCTTATAGCCCTTAACGTTTAANAGTTCGTCTCGGAGTTGCTCCATCAACACTGCCTCATGCTCTAACAACGC
>JGI24005J15628_10000173_pt1 | contig 40552 bp, 65 predicted proteins | sample LinPmetageLP40_FD_15628 | JGI IMG/M metagenome (IMG submission 15628)
TAAAGGATTATTACGATGCTATTAGTAACTTTGACATTAGTTTACCTACTCCTGTTATGGCGGGCGTACGAACACCACAAAGACAATTTAGTTCATGTGTTCTTATTGAAACAGATGATAGTTTGGATAGTATTAATGCTACTACTAGCAGTATCGTTAAGTATGTAAGTCAAAAAGCAGGTATCGGTATTGGAGCAGGAAACATTCGTGCATTAGGCTCTCCTATTAGAAACGGTGACGCTTATCACACAGGCGTTGTTCCTTTTTACAAAATGTTTCAAGCAGCCACACGTTCATGTTCACAAGGTGGAGTAAGAAACGGAGCGGCAACATTATATTATCCTATATGGCATTATGAAGTAGAAGATCTTGTTGTGCTAAAAAACAATAAAGGTACAGAAGATAACAGAGTACGACATATGGACTATGGTGTACAATTTAATAAGTTAATGTACGAAAGACTTATTTCTGGTGGCAATATAACTTTATTCTCGCCTAGTGATGTACCTGGTTTATATGACGCTTTTTTTAGCGATCAAGATAAATTTAAAGAAATATATGAACGTGCTGAACGTAACACTAGACTACGAAAGAAAACAATTCGTGCAAGTGACTTGTTTAGTTCGTTTATGGAAGAACGCAAGAATACTGGACGAATATATCTTATGAATGTCGATCACGCAAACGACCATGGAGCATTCAAGGCTGAGTTAGCACCAGTAAAACAAAGTAACTTGTGTTGTGAAATTAACTTACCTACTAAGCCACTTTCTTCTTTTAACGATGAAGAAGGTGAAATTGCATTGTGTACATTAAGTGCAATTAACTGGGGTAATGTTAAGAAACCAGAAGATTTTAAAAAGCCATGTGATTTAGCAGTACGTGGATTAGACGCATTGCTTACCTATCAAAACTATCCAGTTAAGGCAGCAGAAAATAGTACAGTTAAAAGACGCCCACTAGGTGTTGGTATTATTAACTTAGCATATTGGATGGCTAAGAATGATATGAATTATACTAATCCAAATTTAGATATGATTGATCAGTATGCAGAAGCATGGAGTTATTACTTAATCAAAGCATCGGCGGATCTTGCAACAGAACAAGGTGCTTGTCCTGGAACTAACGAAACAAAATACGGAGATGGCTTGACCCCAAACCAGACATACAAGCAAGATGTAGACGAACTGGTGCCACATACCGAGAGAATGCCATGGCCTGAACTGCGTGAGCAGTTAAAGGAAACAGGTATTCGTAATAGTACGTTGATGGCTTTGATGCCTGCAGAAACATCAGCACAAATTTCAAACAGTACAAATGGGATAGAACCACCCCGTGCATTTGTAAGTGTAAAGCAAAGTAAACATGGGGTATTAAAGCAAGTAGTACCGGAGTTTCGCAAGTTAAAGAACAAATATGAGTTGCTATGGAATCAAGAATCACCTGTTGGTTATTTAAAAATTATGGCAGTTTTACAGAAGTATATTGATCAGGGTATTAGTGTAAACACTAGTTACAATCCTATTCATTATGAAGATGAAAAGATTCCAATGAGTACTATGTTGCAACACTTGTTAATGTTTTACAAGTATGGCGGCAAACAACTGTACTACTTTAATACTAATGATGGTCAAGGTGAAATTGACGTATCAAAACTTGATGATTTGCCACAGGGGGATATTGATGATGCCGACTGTGAAGCATGTGTAATATAAGGAAGAAATAACAATGAGCGTTTTTGATAGCGAAAACAAGAAGAACCACGTAGAGAGTAAAGCATTTTTAGATCCAAACGGAGGAGTACAAATCCAACGTTATGATACACTAAAGTATCGTCAGTTTGATAAGTTTACAGATAAGCAGTTAGGATTCTTTTGGAGACCTGAAGAAGTAGATATTACCGGTGACTCAAAAGATTTTAAAGATCTTACTACACACGAAAAGCATATCTTTACAAGCAACCTTAAGAGACAGATCTTGTTAGACAGTGTACAAGGTAGAGCACCAACAGAAGCATTTGGACCATTAATTAGTATTCCTGAGTTAGAAGCATGGGTACAAACTTGGACGTTTAGTGAGACAATTCACAGTAGAAGTTATACACATATCATTCGTAACGTATACTCGAACCCGAGCAAAGTGTTTGATGAACTAATGGACATTCCAGAAATTGTTGATTGTGCAGATGACATCAGTGGTTATTATGATGACTTAATTGACAAGAGTTTACACTTTCAATTACTTGGTGCTGGTACACATACAGTGAATGGTAAGAAAGTTACAGTAAGTGAATACGAACTTAAAAAGTCTTTATGGTTAGCAATTAATAGTGTTAACATTTTAGAAGGCATACGTTTTTATGTGTCCTTTGCATGTAGTTGGGCGTTTGCTGAACTTAAGAAGATGGAAGGCAATGCTAAAATTATTAAGTTTATTTGTCGTGATGAGAATGTACACTTAGCAAGTACACAAGCATTATTAAAAATACTTCCTAAAGATGATAAAGACTTTATTAAGATTGCTGAAGAAACAAAAGCAGATTGCGAAAAAATGTTTATTGATGCAGTTGATCAAGAATGTGCATGGGCTGACTATTTGTTTAAAGATGGTTCTATGATTGGCTTAAATGCACAACTACTAAAGGAGTATGTTGAGTGGACTGCACACAAACGTATGATTGCAGTTGGATTAACAAGTCCTTATAAAGGTGGAAGTAATCCTTTACCGTGGACACAAAACTGGATTAGTGGAGCAGAAGTACAAGTAGCACCACAAGAAACAGAAATTAGTAGTTATGTAAGTGGTGGTACTAAGCAAGATGTAAGTGACGAATCATTTAAAGGTTTTAGTTTATGATCACAATTTATACTGGTGACCTTTGTGGATTTTGTACAGCGGCAAAACGTTTACTAACTGATTGGGAAATACCATACGAAGAAAAAAATGTAACCCAGGACCCTTCAGCCTTAGAGTTTCTTAAAAGTAACGGACACAGAACAGTACCTCAACTTTATAATGGAAACAAACTTATAGTCGAAGGTGGCTATGATGGTTTAAGGGCCACTGGAAAAGAAACACTCAATGAAAGATTAGGAAATATCGATGTTAGTAACTTCAAACTTTAAAGTAAACGACGTAATTACTTTTAGACTAAACACAGGCGAAGAAGTAGTAGCCAAATTAACAGAAGAAAAAATAGACTCTTATGTAGTAAGCAAACCTCTTGTAATGATATTGCAAGAAAAAGGACCAGTAATGGCACCAATGATGATTAGTGCAGATTGGAAAACTACACCAGTAAACATTTACAAACATGGTGTAACAATGAGTGCATCAACTGTTAAAGAAATTAAAAAAGCATATCTAGAAACTACTAGTGGCTTAGATCTAAGTGCAAGTACAATAATTTAAGTTACTTGTCACCCCAATTGTATTCCCAATACATTGTCCAAAATTCAGAAAACGCCCACAGCATAATAAGTAAAAATGGTAATGCTATAAAGAAGACTATTACTATTAATCTTCGTACTATTTGGTGCTGTCTTTGATACCAATGTACAACTAACTTAATAATCCATTTAAGTTTGTTTGCAATCCAGTCTCCAATTACATATCGTACAAGTCTAACAACAATTAACACAGGTGACATAATTACATCTATGAGCAATAGTGTAATGTCAACTATAATGTCTATTGAGTGATCAACAGTCCACTTATCACGCCATTGTTTAAGTTTGTTTTTAATTTTAGTAAACATACATTTATTTATTGACTTTTCTGCGTTTTTATGCTATAAATAAGGTACAATGTTGAAGCGAACTCAACGATAGACAGGACCCGGGGGCGGTACCCGGCGCCTCCACCATATACACTTTGTAGTTACCAGAACTAGATGGTACCCTAAAGTAAGGACAGACGCAGAGTGTATATGATGGGGGCGAAATAGGATCGACTGGTATTAATTAGGTGAGTGGAGTTGTCCGGATGTAAGCACGGTTATCGCGAACGAAACTTATAATTGCAAATGACAATTATGCGCCAGAAATGGCACTAGCAGCCTAATTTAGGTATGTAGGGGTTGGCAACTTACCTGGCAACAGAAAAGTTGTATTTTTTTGACAAAAAAGGTTGACATATCTCCTAGCTGTGCTATTATAAGTAGTAAGTTAAAAAAAGGAGAAATGCTTATGTATATGTTAAAATGTTTAGTATCGCTTAAAAGTTGTATTGTACGTCAAGTTGTGTTTAAGCCAAACAGTACTGTTCCAATGTCTTTTGCTACAAAAGATTCTGCAACAAAGTATGCTGAGGAGTATGTTCTTAACAAGCCGTTAGCAAATATTGCCAATGCAAATAAAGTTTTTGGTTTCCAGCCTGTTCCATACAACTCAAATCCTAAATTTGATTTAGTTGCTTAATTAAAAATAGTAATAATAATAGGTTGACAAATACTGTTAACCTGTTATACTAATATAGTAAGTTAAATAATAAGGAGTTTTAAATGAAATTAAATAATGTAAACGTAATTGATGTTGAAGTAGATGGTTTAGATATGAAAGATTATCCAGACTTTTGTGATGCTTATATTAGTGAAGCAAAGTTTGCCGATACAAAGCAACAGTTGAATGATAATCAACTTTTTGAATTACAAGAAAACAATCAAATGGAATTTTATGATCTAGTTAGCGAAGAATGTTTAAGCATTGCTGACAGATATTATTCGTAACACGTTAGGTGATACTAACTAGTCGGAACTGATCCACCGATGATGAAGTAGTTTAATCTACTACGAAACAGGATCCGAGGAGCAAGTAAGCCCGGAGTGTACTACCCGAAAGATGTTGAAGATGGAGCGGCTAGACTTTTAAAGATGAATACTGCTATGAAGTAGGCAACATCTAGTACAAGAATTATGTAGGTGCGGTGAAGATGGAGTGTCACACTAGTCTCCAAAACTAGAACTGGAAACAGTTAGAGGGTTCGAATCCTTCCACCTATGCCAAACACGAGGGGGTGTAGCTCAGTTGGTTAGAGCGTCGGCCTGTCACGCCGAAGGTCGCGAGTTCGAGTCTCGTCACTCTCGCCATTTATTATGGACCGTTAGCTCAGCCGGATAGAGCACTTGACTACGAATCAAGAGGTCGGGAGTTCGAATCTTCCACGGTTCACCAAAATATTATAAATTGAATACTAGCAAGACTAGTAACGAACAGAGAACAAATAGGACAATACATTTACAAAGAAGCCCTAGTAAAATTACTTACTAGGGTTTTTTAATGACTAAATAATATAGTAGCATATAATGGAGAATATTAATGACAATACTATGCAGTGGATGTAGTTTTACTATTGGCAGTCACAAAGATGAAAACAACCATGATGTTAATTATAGGCACTGGCCAGATTTTATTTCACGAAGCAGAAATGTAGCAGTAGGTGGTGCAGGTAATAGACGCATTGCTCGTACAATACTTGAAAATATTGATGACGGTGTTGAAAAGATGGAAGCCGTAGTTGTTATGTGGAGTACTGTTGAAAGATATGACTTCTATGATCCGCAATACAATATATATAAGGCAGAAGGTGCAAGTTTTACAGGAACCAAAGAAAAATACCTAAAATATTTTTATACTGACTTTAGCCAATTTGCAAAAACATTAGAATATATTCTGCTTATACAACATATGTGTAAAGCAAGAAATATACCATTAGTAAACTGTCATATGGGTGATATAAATTATAATGATTGGGATATGGATAATGCATGGGGGGTTGGAGTAGATACTCTTAACTTAAAAGCAAGAAGATCGTTAGCACTAGAAGAACGCAATACTGTTAAAACTTTCTTTGAAAAATGTGAAACAAAAGAAGAAGTTGACTTTGTAACAAAGTTATGGCAACAGGTAAATTGGGATAATTGGGTATATTGGAAAGAAAAAGGCGGTCTCTGGCAGTACACAAACGACACAGGTTACCACTGGGTTGCATATCATCCACCTGANATAGCACATAAAGAATGGGCTGAGAAGNTTATAATTCCAAAACTTAGAAGTTTAAACGTAAAAATCAGATAAGTAATATGTATAGATTTCAAAGGGGAATAAAATGTACGAATACAGAGTAACTGTCGTTAAAGTAATTGACGGTGATACAGTAGATGTAGACATCGATTTAGGTTTTGGCGTATGGATCAAAGACGAACGAGTAAGAATTATGGGTATTGATACACCTGAAAGCCGTACTCGTGACAAGGACGAAAAAGTATTTGGACTGGCTGCAAAAGCAAGACTTAAAGAACTTTTAAGCAAACATGCAATTCTAAAAACTCAAATTAACAAAGATGGCGAAGATATGAAAGGTAAGTTCGGACGTATACTTGGTGATTTTATTGTTGAAGAAGAAGGAAAAGAAGATACTCTTGTAACTAAGGTTATGATTGAAGAAGGTCATGCAGTGGAGTATTGGGGACAAAGTAAAGATGATATTGTTGAAGCACATATGAGAAACAGACAAGTGCTAATTGACAACGGTACTATTACTTTGGAGACAAAAGAGGACTAATTGCTAAAAATAGCTGTTGTACTAACAGGTGAACTTAGATATATAGATTTTTGTTACAAATGGTGGCAAGCATTAGTTGAAATGTCAGGCTATGATGTTGACTTTTATAGTTGCACATGGCCTCATTTAAACAATGCAACACTTGATATTACTCAACGATCAGTTATTGAACAAACTTCGTTGCAACAAACGTTTCCTAAGTTCAGTTTCAAAACATATACAGATGATATTATCTTTGATTGCAATATACCACCTGAACTAACCAAGTATGTTCTTATTAGCCCACATAAGATACCTTACTATTTTGGCAGGATTATGCATTTNGATCAAACAATGCAACACAATGATATGAGCAAATATGATGTAATAATGCACAGTAGATGGGATTGTGCATTTCGTAATAGTAACTTCTTTATAAAAGTAATTGATCATGCCGTAGACAACATTGTTGTTAATGGGTTACAATGTGATAGAGGATTGTTATATAGTAGTGATTGGGCAGTAGCAGGACCAAGTGCAATAATGCAGGAATTGTATTGCAATAAGTTACAAGAATACATAGACTTGTTTATGCATTACTATAAAAAAGACTTAACTACTGCTTATAAGTACTTAATTGGTCATAACATATATACAACCTATATGCAAAATCAGTTGTGTACAGTCAGTAATATAGACTTTGACGTAACACTAGTTCGTAAACACAACGAACAGTTTAAATTTGATGACAACACATGGGCAAAACTACTCAAGTTGCATATAGACACAACTACGCCAAATTAAAAGGTTGACAAATCTCCAGATTTGTTGTACTGTTAAGAGTAATTAATATTTTTGGAGATATAAATGCGTTTTTTCATAATCATCTTAACCTGTTTCTGGTCGCTGAGTGCATCGGCAACAGAACCTAAAGCCACTGACTATACATATACTAATAAAGACCCTGAATTATTTTGTTTAGCACAAAACATATTCCATGAAGCAGGTACTGAAAGTTATATGGGTAAAGTTGCAGTTGCATTGGTAACATTAAACAGGGTACGAGACAGTAGATATCCAAATAGTGTTTGCAACGTTGTTAAACAAGGACCAACTAGAGAAAGTTGGAAAACAAAAAAGACACCAGATCCTAGTGATGCTGAATTTTATCCAGTAAGAAACAAGTGTCAATTTAGTTGGTACTGTGATGGTAAGGATGATAAGATACCACGTAATGCAAGGATTGGTTGGAAACAAGCACAAGAAGTTGCTATGTATACATTAGTATTGCATCAGTTCAAAGGACTAGTCGAAGGAGCAACACATTATCATGCAGATTATGTTGCACCAAATTGGAGACACCATTTAACTTTAATTGGGAAAATTGATAGACACATTTTTTATCGTTGGGACTAATTAAACCATATTATGACGTGATTTAGCCGGGACAAAAACCCGGCTTTTTTGTTGGGTATTGGCAAAAAGAAGATAATTAGTAGTATAGAAGATGTCACTAAGTTAAGTTTGGCAGTCAAAAACACAAAGGTGTAATAGCAATGAAATACTTTCAGGTTGATGTTACATGGACGAGTGGTTTAACACACACATATGGTGTGAATGAAAAGGTAAAACCAACTGAGCAACTAAAACTCGATCAGTACACATATTTAAGAAACTATAATATTACAGAAATAGACGAAGTAATATACCAAAAACTAAAAAAGTAATATTAAACAGGCACGTTGCCTGTTTTTTTACGAATTAGGTTGACTTTTGGTGTAGAAATGTGTTAAATATAGTATATGTTATTCGCGATTCTCACATTACTAGTCGCTTTATCTATATCGGCGATTGCCGCCTATTATAGTATCGTTGGACTAGCCGCAATTTTTGCCGCCGCAGTAATGCCTATTATTCTTATGGGTGCAGTACTTGAGGTAGGTAAAATTGTCAGCACAGTTTGGTTACACACCTTCTGGAAAAAAGCACCTACACTTACTAAAGCATATTTGAGTACAGCAGTATTCATATTAATGTTTATTACAAGCATGGGTATCTTTGGATTCCTTAGTAAAAGTCATATTCAACAAACGGCACAATCACAAGATCAAATTGCACAGATTGAAGTTATCAAAGGAAATATTGATAGATCTAATAGCAAGATTGAGAGATGGTTACTAGAAGTTGATAGACTTAGTACAGGTACAAATACAAGAGTTGATACACTAGTTGACAAAGAACAAAAGATACTAGATAACTTATATAATCGTATTGACAAAGAAAAAGGCGATGCAAGAAAGCAAGCCGACAAAAATATACAACTACAAAACGATCGTATTAGTCAAGCTCGGCAACGTAAAGAAGACAATATTAAAAATATTGAGCTAAAGTATCAAAACAGTTTTAGTAGTCAAAAAAAATCAAAAGAAATTGATCAAGAAAAGAAAAACGAAGTAGGTGTGGCTGCCTCTGCACAACGTGAAATTAGAAAAATACAAGGTGTGCTAAAAGACCAACTTGACGCAATAGATAACAAGTATGCCGGTCAAGTAGAAGCAATAGCAGATAGAATTGACGATTTAAGAAATCAAACTAATACAAAGACAGACAATATAGATGGTAGAGTAAATGAACTTGAGAATCTTGTATTAGCAGAACAAAAAGTAGTTGACAGGTTTAGAAAAGACAAAACTGCTATAGAAAGTAGTTACAGACAACTTGAAGCAGAAGTTGGACCAATCAAATACATTGCAGAATTTATCTATGGGGAAGATGCTGACCGTAACTTATTAGAAGCGGCAGTACGTTGGGTTATTATAATTATTGTTGCAGTTTTTGACCCACTTGCCATTATGCTGGTATTAGCCGCCAGTATGCAAATTAGATGGATAAGAGAAGAAAAGCACGGCCCGGAAGCCAAAACTATACGGATTAAGGAACTAGAAATGAAAATAGAAGAGTATAATGAGTTTTTACAAAAACTTGAAGCAGAGCTCGATAGACTTACAGAAGAGGGTGAGGACAAAGATGGTCGTATCACTGAACTTGAAAGTGCTATTGAAACAGTTAATGCTGACAAAGATAAAGCAGTAGAAGAACTTGAAAAACTTTTAGAGAAAAACAAAGACAAGTTTGGTGCTATTATTGATGGGCTCACAGAAGACATTGGTGAAAACAAAGAAGAAATTAAAACACATAAGCAAACAATAAAAGACTTGAAAGCAACTATTAAGGAACTTGAGAATAAAGAGCCTGAGATAAAAGAAGTTGAAGTCGAAGTTGAAAAACTTGTTGAAGATGAAACTAAGATTAAGGCTGCTGACGCACTTCGTAGAGAAAAAGAAGCAGAAGCAAAAGAGTTAGACAAACAAGTTAGAGCACGTGATGCCGCAATGGAACGTCTAAACAAAAAATACAAATTAGTTGAAAAGCCACTAACAGAACAACTTATGCCAATAGCAGATGACGATGAAGATGATGATGAGATTCCGCCTGCGGCATTTGGTAGTATTTTTCCAGACAGTCCAAAGAACGGTCAGTTGTTTACTAAAACAGATGTGTTTCCACATTCATTGTACAAGTACAATGGTAAGAAATGGATTGACGTTGATAAAAACGGCACAGATAGTTACTTGACAGAAGAGTATGTTAGACACTTAGTTGAAGCAGTAGCAAAAGGTGAAACTGAGCTCGAAGATCTTACTGATCAAGAAAAACAAGAAATGACAGACTTCTTATCAAAAGGTTAGCATGTCAGAAGTAAATTTAGTTACCTATCCGGATTTTGATCACAATAGTGATTACAAGATATGCCTAGTTGCTGACACTCCGTCAGCAGTTGAGCTACTAGACATTATCGAGCGATTTAAAGGACGAGTTAGTATTCATTGTATTACACATGATGTTACTGACTTTGACTGGATCGCAACAACAGTAAATGCAAGTAATTTTACATTTATAAATACTTGCACAAAACAAGCTCATTTACATTTAGGCTGGATTCTTGGAAGACCCAACGTTTGGCATAATATAAAAAGTGCAGAGATAATTAATGCTAAATACTCAACAAGCATATTAACTGCATATATTAAACATTTGGATCACGAAGAGGAAAAAACAGAGTATGGCGTATAATCGCAAATTTGATAGTAAAAAGAATGAAGCCAATTTTGGTGATGGATTAACAGTAACCGTAATAAACAATGATGTTGCAAAAGCAATTCGTAAACTAAAGAAAAAAGTTAACAATGAAGGTATACTGCAAGACTATCGAGAAAAGCAATACTTTGTAAAACCAAGTGAACAACGACGTTTAGCAAAAAAAGCCGGACGTAAACGTTGGTTAAAGAAAAAGCAACAAATAGATAGCAATTAATGACAATTTTCACATTTGGTGATAGTTGGTCAGCAGATTGGCAAGACTGGACGCCATGGCCTCTTGTGCTTAAACAAAAGCACAACATTACGACTACAGCATTTGGTGTACCCGGAGGTAGTAACGAGCAGTTACTTGAATTGGTTAGTAATACCTCTATTGAATTTAAAGACACACAAGTTGATAAATGTATAGTTGCATTTACAAGTATTAGTAGAATTACAATTAATATGGCAACTAATATTGAACTATGTGTTGCCGCAGACTATTATCCTGACAAATGGTATAAAGAAGCTCAAGCACAAGTATTTAATGATGTAGGCTTAACTGATTTATTGCACACTACAAAATTTAAACTACATGCAATGAAACGTATTATACATGATACATGGGGTTGTGATACTATATTTGTTCCTGTGTTTGAAGATTGTGAATACTGGAGAAATATGAATAAGGACATTATTGATGTACACAACTCAAGTCTTATAAACATATTACATAAACATGCAACAGGAAGATCGTTTACGTTTGATGCTCCAATTTATGAAGTTGGTTTTTTACAGATTGTTAACGAATACGGCAATGAGTGGGCAAAGAAACATTTAGACAGTAACTATGAACGTGCTTACTTTGAAAGAACAGAATTTACAGATAACAAAGACTACTTTGATGACACTAGTCACCCAACACAATTAGGACATGATGTGATTGCAGAATATTTTGTAAAGCATCTTGACATTGTTGATAAATAGTAGTATAATAAAGACATATAGTGCAAATGGTTTGTACTATTGTAACCGGAACGCCTAAACGGGTTCCAACATATAAATCTTGCTTATTATAAGGAGAACTAAAATGACAAGAATTACCTCACTGGACTTAAATCCATTCTACCGCAACTCAATTGGATTCAATCAACTTTTTGATAGAATTTCAAGCAACATGGAAGCGGCATCACAACAAAATTATCCACCATATAACATTATCCGTAAAGATGATGAACACTACTTTATTGAAATTGCAGCCGCTGGTTTCTTAAAACCAGATATTGCTATTACTATGGAAAACGGTACGTTAACTGTAACCGGTGCCCAAACTAAAGAAGATGTTGATGGATTAGATGAAGCAGATGGATATGAGTACCTACACAAAGGTCTCGCAAATCGTAACTTTACTAGAACGTTTAATCTTGCTGATTTCGTTGAAGTAAAGGATGCTAGTCTGAATAACGGAATTTTAAGTATTCACTTAGAAAAGATTATTCCAGATGCAATGAAGCCAAAAACTATTGAAATAAATTAATAGTAATGATAAATAGATGTGAAGGGTTTTTAGAAGTTGGAACATACCCTTCACATTATTTGGTACTTATATTATGAAACAAAACATTTTCTTTAAATGGGTGATTCTATTGAGCTTTACCTTTTTTTCTTTCTTCGTGTTGTACATGTTTGACATGTGGCAAGCATTATGGAGTGCCGACCAAACCAAAATCAGTTTTCTTATCCTAGCAATCTGGCTAGTGAGTTCAATAAGTGTACTAGGGTACATACTAAAACCAACAATCTTTAATCTTGACGTATTATGGTTCAGCAGTGAGAGTTTAGTTACTCTTGGCTTAATCGGTACAGTATGTGGATTCTTAATGATGCTGTTTTCAGCATTTACAGACATAGATGTAAAAAGTACGGAAAGTTTAACAGAAGCATTAACGTATATGGCAGTGGGCATGAGTACCGCCTTAAGCACTACGTTAGTTGGACTAATTACGAGCTTACACCTAAAAACACAACTAGTATTGATTGAGACAGGAACACATGATAAGGAACAATCCCAAGTATAGTAGCAGTTTTGGATTTATAGATCTGCTATTTAATTTACTAGTAGGGTTTGTATTTCTGTTTTTTATTGCTTATTTGTTAATTAACCCAATAGCAAAACAGGGTGTTATTACCCCTCCTGATAAGGTTCTTATCAATGCAGTTTGGGAAGATAAAAGTAATGCAGACATTGATCTCTGGATGGAAGATCCTGAAGGAAATGTAATGAGTTTTCAAAATAAAGTTATACCTGGCGCTCATTTAGAAAAAGACGACCTTGGTGAAAGCAATGATGCAATATGGGTAAATGGTCAAAGAATCGTATCTCCTATAAACAGTGAAACAATACACATACAAGGTTTAATCCCAGGTGATTATTATGTTACTGTACATGCATATAATCTTCGTAACGAAGGTTCCAAAGTTGTTGATGTTTCATTAAAAACACTTGATCCATATCGTGACAAAGCAAACAGAAGAATTACACTTATACAAAGTGGACAAGAAATATGTATATGGAAGTTTACTATAGATCAACTGCAAAAAATATCTGATGTACAAAATTGTAATAGACAGTTAGTAGTTGGAAGGCTTACACAAGAATACGATACTAGTATAAATAGACCTATTAACAATGAATTACCACCAAGTAACACAAGGATACCATAATGTTTAATCTTGCATTTTTTGATCAATGGTTTTATCATATTGTAGGTTGGCCTTTTATAATTATTTTCCTATTAACTTTAATGTATCTAAGAGTTAACTGGAAAGTAACAACATTGCTAGTACCTTTTACTTTGGTGTGTTTAAGTTGGGTAATGTTTGACTTAGAGAAAACAATGGGTCGTCCATACTATTCAATGCCACAAGGTAAGTTTATGTATATACACCATATTGAGATTGGCGATAAAATAGATTTATTAGTGGTTGACAAAGACGGAAGTAGATTGTATACTATAGAGAATAGTAAAGAAACAAGAAAGCAGTTAAACCGTAGCAAACAAAAAGCAAAAGCAGGAATACCACAAGAAGGCGAATTTAAGTTAAAGAAAGAGCCTAAAGTAAGAGGTGGTACCTCCGGTGAAAAAGAACTTGTTATATATGACTTGCCCGTACCTAAGCACTTGAGAAAAAACTAAATGACAGATACAAAAGAAATTATTAGAACTGAAACAAAAATAGAGTTCAAGGAACCTAACTTGTGGAAAGTTATTGTACTCAACGATGAAATAACAACAATGGAGTTTGTACTTGAGATACTTACTAACTTCTTTAGTTATGATGAAACCGGTGCAATGGAAATGACTCTAAAGATACATGAAGATGGATCGGCAGTAGTTGCAACATACCCATATGAACTTGCTGAACAAAAAGGCATTGAAGTTACACTAGCAGCCAGACAAGATGGCTATCCGCTAGAAGTTCGCATTGAAGAAGACGCCTAACCAACCAATCCAAAATCTATAAAATAACGGTTGACAAAACCGTATTTCTCTGCTACATTTATAATAGTAAACTTAAACATAGGAGACAATAATGAACTATATAGTATGGGCAACGGCATTTTTAATTTCACTTAGTAGTGTTGCAAGTGCAGATAACAAAGTAACAGGAACTATTACTAAGAGTTACAAAGAAGTAATTACTCAAAACCCTTATACTGTTGAAGTATGCAAACAAGTAGCAGTGAGTGGTGATAAAACTGGTGATACACTTAAAGGTGCTATTATTGGTGGTGTTATTGGTAACAATGTTACAAAGAATGTAGACAACGGTGGTGCCATTGGTGCAATTATTGGCGGACTTATAGGTAACTCTAAAAGTAATGCAACTGGCGGAACTAAAACAGTTTGTCAAGTTGAAACACGTTATAACGAAACAACAAAAACTGTTTATAGTCATAGCACAATAGAATTTAGAGTTGATGGTTATATTCATAGACTTAGATTCAATCAATGATATTAGACAATATTAACAATATTGGCGGAGAGGTAATCAAGGATAACGAGACTTACCTCCTGCGAGACAACAAACTACTTAATAACTTAATATTAAGTAGTACTGAATTACACCCTAACAAATCAACTAACGGACACAGACACGCCGGACAAGAAGAAGTATATCATTTTGTAAGAGGTAGCGGAACAATGGATTTAGATGATGCTACTTTTCATGTAGGTTCCGGCGACATTGTACTAATTGAAGATGATGTATTTCATCGTGTACATGCAGGACCAGAAGGTTGTTACTTTGTATGTGTGTTTGATGGAAAGAGGAATCATTGAAAGTTGGAATAACTTTTAGTACGTTTGATTTACTTCATGCAGGGCATATAGGTATGCTTCGCGAAGCAAAGACGTACTGCGACTACTTAATTGTTGGACTACAAAGCGATCCGACTATAGATAGACCTGACACAAAAAACAAGCCAATACAAACAATGGTAGAACGTTATGCACAACTTAATGCATTAAAATTTGTTGACGAGATTGTACCTTACCAAACAGAAGAAGACGTAATTGATATATTACAACTATTTCAAATTGACGTAAGATTTCTTGGTGACGAGTATAGAGATAAAGATTTTACAGGCAAGGATGTATGTCGTAAAAGAGACATAGACTTACACTTTAACAAACGTGATCACAGATTTAGCAGTAGCGGATTACGACAACGTGTGTGCGAGAATCAATCACAATAGAAGAGGAAAACCTTTGAATATGAAAATTATTACAGGAAATGCTAATCCTGAATTAGCAACAAGTATTGCAGATCACTGCTTTGCTAGTCTAGTCCCTGCTAAAATTAGTACCTTTGCAGATGGCGAATGTAGTATAGAATTTTTAGAAAACATCAGAGGCGAAGATGTTTTTATTATTCAGAGTACAAGTAATCCTGTTAATGATAGTTTAATGGAACTTATGATAATGATCGATGCGGCCAAACGTAGTAGTGCAAGTCGTATTACTGCTGTTATACCATATTTTGGCTATGCTAGACAAGATCGTAAAAGTGCAAGTCGTACACCTATTACTGCAAAACTAGTTGCTAATTTAATTACAGTAGCAGGTGCAGATAGAATACTTACAATGGATTTACATGCAGGACAAATACAAGGCTTTTTTGATATTCCAGTTGATGACTTGACAAGTAGAACAGTATTTGCAAAAGATATTAAACGTACTATTGGTATTATTGATGATCCTAGTGTTGAGCAAGTAGGCACAGTATTTGTATCGCCTGATGCAGGTGGTGTTGTTAGAGCCCGTAAGTTTGCTGACATGTTTAATGGTGATATTGCTATTGTAGACAAACGTAGACCAGAAGCAGGTAAAAGCGAAGTTATGAACCTAATAGGTGAAGTGGCAGGTAAACATGCTATTCTAGTTGACGATATTGTTGACAGTGGTGGCACACTATGTAATGCCGCTAAAGCAATTATGGATGCTGGTGCAGTAAGTGTTAGAGCTTATATTACACACGGAGTACTAAGCGACGAAGCATGCCAAAAAGTAGAAAAAAGTGTACTAGAAGAATTAGTAGTAACAGATACCATTGCAGATCGTTGTCCAAAAAATTGTAAGAAAACAAGACAAGTAAGTGTTGCACAACTAATTGGTGAAGCACTAAGACGTATTACAAACGAAGAAAGTGTATCAAGCCTTTTTGCATGAGAGACAGATAATGGCAGAAGAAGTAACAACTACAGAACGCACTATGAGTAAAGCCGGGCATCTTGCCATGGAGTTATCCAAAGAGAAAAAGCGACTGCAAACAGAGTTAGAAGAACTTCAAGAAGAATTTGATATAGTCAAACCTACTACTCCTACTGGCACAGTAGATTGGTATGTAAAATGGTGTGCAACATTATTAGCAGTGGCTGGTGTATTTCTTATTAGTGCTGACTTAATGATGTACGGACAACTTGCATATATCAGTAGTACACTAGGATGGATTTATGTTGGAATGCAATGGGGAGATAGAGCTATTATGATTGGTAGTAGTATTAGTGGAACAGCAGTTGCTATGAACTTAGTAACGGCACTTGTGGAGGTAGTAGTAAAATGAGAATAGAAACAGACTTAAAATTAGATTATAGTAATGTTTTAATTAGACCTAAAAGAAGTACACTAGGTAGTCGTAAAGATGTTAAACTAACACGCCGTTATAACTTTCGTCATTATCGTCCTGCTGAAACATTTATTGATGATGGGCAGGATCATTATCACGGTATTCCAATTATGGCATCCAATATGGACGGAGTTGCTACATTTGANATGGCAGACAAGTTAAGTGCNATGGGTTTGTTTACTTGCTTAGTTAAGTCGTATACAGTTGATGAACTTGTACAGTTCTTTGATGCTAAGGATTTTGAAGTACTAGATAGACGTGTTGAGAATGTTGCATACAGTATGGGCATTATGCCTACTGACTTAGAAAAATTTGATGCTGTAATGAATAAATCAGCATATGGGGTTAAATATGTATGTGTTGACGTTGCTAATGGATATAGTACACGATTTGCTGATTATATTAAACAGTTAAGAACACGATATAATGATATTGTTATTATTGCAGGAAACGTAGTAACAGGTGATCAAACACAGGAGTTGATTCTTAGTGGAGCAGATATTGTTAAAGTTGGTATCGGCCCTGGTAGTGTTTGTACTACTCGTCTACAAACAGGAGTGGGCTACCCTCAACTATCTGCGGTCATTGAGTGTGCAGATGCAGCTCATGGTCTTGGCGGTCATATTATTGCTGATGGCGGTTGCAGTACTCCCGGAGACGTGGCCAAAGCATTTGCGGGCGGGGCAGACTTCGTTATGTTGGGAGGAATGTTTGCAGGGCACGACGAAGGTGGGGGAGAAGTTTATACCCGGCACTTTGCAAGTGGTGAAGCAACATTATTAGATAATGGCAACTATATGCCACATTACGAACAAAAGGCGTTTGTACAGTTTTATGGCATGAGTAGTAAAGCCGCAAACGATAAACACTTTGGCGGATTACAAGAGTATCGTAGTAGTGAAGGTAGAGATGTAATGATACCTTATCGTGGACCTGTTGAAACAACAGTTAATGATATACTAGGTGGTATCCGTAGCACTTGCACCTATGTAGGCGCTTTAAAACTAAAGCAATTAAGTAAGTGTGCAACTTTTATAATGTGTCCAGATACACACAATAGAGTGTATGAAAACAACTAAAAGTAACAAATATTTTATAACAAGGTGCGTTAAATTAACGCACTTTTTTTATTACTTGCATTTCGTGTTATTTTATGCTAATATAACATTAATGCTTAAAACAGTATAATAAACTTATAAATTATTTATTAGTGCTATACGAGCAAGGCTGGTTTTACAAAATAACACTAAAAAAACCATGCCGTAAGGTATAAATAGATGTGTAATAAGAAAGAGCGGCATCAGCTCAGAAAAAATGATTGGCACTGGGAAAGACTAGGGCGGTGGCTACGCCAAACAACAGACTGACAGTAGCAAAGACTACTGACGCCGGAAAAGACCGGGGTATTGCTTTCCTCAAGCATATAACATATTAACAGGAGAAAAGAAATGGCTAATTCGCTATCTAAAAATCTTGTGGCAATGTTTCGTAACATGTTTGATTCGAGAAGTGCTACAGAAAAATACCTAGCAGACGCAAAAGACTTATGTGATTTAGAATACAGAATGAAAAAATTACATACAACACACGGAAGGTTTGGATTATAAAATGACAACAATTACAGCATCATATTGTTTTATATGTGAAAAAATTGATCTTGCACTTAACAAATTTGTAAACGTTTGTGAAACTGCAGGAACGGCAAGAGCAGCATCTCAGTTATCCGCAATGGGATATCATGAAGAAGCAAAAGCATTAATGTTATCAATTGGCAAGGAGACTAAATAATGGCAAAAGTTATTAGATCATATGTGCCATCAGTAGTAACATTAACAATAATGTTTGGCATACTAACTTTAACTTTTTATCTTAATGTGGCAACTTACGCAGGAATGTAAAATACTAAAATGGTTAAAGAACTGAAACAATTATGGAAAGACATATTCAGTAATTATCATCCAGAAAATACTTATATGAAAGGAGATTCATTGAAGAAGATGAAACAAGATCCTAACAAACGTATAGATTCAGATGGTATGACTGATAAAGAAAAAATGGATAAGGGCTTTTCAAACGGCACTTATAACATTAACGGAAAAGACGTAGACTTCTAGGAGATTTAAAATGTGGCCCTACACTGAAGAAGAACAAGACTGGTTGTCCTAGTATTAATTAAAGCACCGTAAGGTGCTTTTTTTATCATTAAACTACCAGTGAATTTTTGACGTATTTCCTTTAAATACAGTTGTAAGTTTTAAGGGGGATAAGCATACTATGATTGATCCAATAAGTGCCATAGCCATGGCCACGACTGCATTCAATACTATTAAGAAAGGTTTTGAAGTAGGGCGTGATATCGAGTCCATGTACAGTGATGTAGGTAAATGGATGGGTGCTGTATCAGATATTGATCAAGCCGACAAGATGAATAAGAAACCACCGTTGTTTAAGAAAATATTTGCAGGTTCTTCAATTGAAGAAGAGGCTATGAATATCTTTGCGGCTAAGAAAAAAGCAGAAGCAATGGAACAGGAACTTAGAACGTATGTTAATATGGTTCATGGTCCTGGCAGTTGGAATGAGATTGTAGCACTACAGGCAACAATTCGTAAAGATAGACAAAAGGCAATCTATGCACAACAAGAACGCCAAAGAGAAATAATGAATATTATTGGTATAATAGTACTAGTAGGAGTTATTGGTGCAGTAGTTGTTGGTGGAGTTATGATGGCTGTTGATATGTTTGGACATCCAAGAACGTGGTAGAGCAACGAGTTTTAAATTATTTTAAAATATTTTGTGTAATAATATTTACTATTTGCATAACTTTAATATTCTTTTGCCCGACTAACAGTCCTTTAGCATCTGGTAAAATGTATGAACCCAAAGGCAACAAAAAAATTTATGGAAAGACAAAGCAACTAACACGACAACAAAAGATTCAACAAGGTATAATTATTGTAGACAAAATGACTCTTTGTAGACTTAAGAAACGTGTTAAGACTAGGAGTGGCCAAGAAGTTTGTATATACGAAGGTGGTAATAAAACATTCCAAATGGTCGTTGAATACTCTTGTCCTAGAAGTTTCCAGTGTAAGTATGATCCACATAGCAAAGAACCTAATATAGATTCAGTAATAGATAGCCTTAACGAAATCAAGGACTAGCAAATGGTTTTCAAGCATGACAATTTTGTACTAGATCTAACCAATTCTAATAAAGCAAAGTTATACAAAGATGGTAACTTGGCATTCTTAGGAGATGGCTATAGAGCAATAACCATGCTTATAGCAAGTACAGAAAATCCAGGACCTGTCAAAAACAAATTTAAAGCACAACTTGAAATGAGAGAAAAGCCTAAGTTTAAAAATAATGATATTGAAGACTTAAGAAAAGAGGCTTACTTAGAACAAGAAAAACTAAATCAAAATAACAAAAAGAAAAGACGATGACGCATACTTTTTTATTAATAGTGTATTTAGGTCAGAAGATAATAAACCAAGATATGTACTTTAACGATATTGATAGATGCAAGTACTTTGCCGAACGCATGAACAAGCAACCAGCCGTTCCTAATAGAACTGCAGGAGAAGATGTTCCAAAGACTAGAAAGTATGTTGCAGTATGTGAACCTCGTAAAGTGGATCCTTCTACAACAAAAATTTACTAATACTATTAGTAAGGAATTGGTAATTCCTTCTTATCTAAATCGTACTTCTTAATCTTATGTATTAGTAAGGTTCTTCCAATGCCTAGTTGTTTAGCGGCATGTGACCTATTATTTTTTGCTTTAACTAATGCATCAGTTATCCTGCTAGTTTCTAGAATAATTAATTCATCAGTTAAACTTATCTCTTCAGTCTCTAAGTCATCAAAGTAACTTAATGCTTCCCAGATTGCTTCTTGTTCACTTTGATTATCGATACTTTTTTCACTCATTATAGCCTCTTTTACTGGTTATTAGGTGTAAAAATATTTACATCTTGTATAAATATACTTGTATTTAGTTCTTAGGGGAGTTCATTTGTGATAATACGTTTCATACTTACAATATTAATTTACTTTTCAGTTACAGTTTCCTTTGCCGCTGATCCAATAGTCACGAACAGTACTTCTAATAGTACGGTAAGCACAACAGGAAATACTAAAACAACAGTTAAGAGTCCGCCACCAAGTGCAATTTCACCGAGCATGAACAATAGTAACAGTGACCTATGTACAGTAGGTATTGCCGGGGCCGTGCAAACACAGATACTAGGTATTAGTGCTGGTTCAACTGTTAGAGATATGAACTGCGAAAGGTTAAAATTAGCCAAAACAATTTACGATATGGGAATGAAAGTTGCCGCAGTCAGTGTTATGTGTCAAGATGTGCGAATCTTTAATGCTATGGAAATGGCTGGTACACCTTGTCCGTTCTTAGGAAAGATTGGTGAAGAAGCTCAGAAAGAGTGGGACGCCCAACCTCAGTTAAAACCCGTTAATGAAAAGGATAAGTCCAACAATGACAAAGTCAAAGGTGCTGCAATGGGCGTTGGTAGTGTTTTGTTGCTTCTGCTTCTCCTTTAAGGTTTTTGCACAAACAGCCTCGCCGACTAATCCGGTAACAACAAATCCATATACATTTAATACAAACAATGGAACTGTGGGTAATCCTACTAATGGTTGTCCAAGTGGCACTAGTGCTCTGATGGTTACTAATAGCGGTGCTGGAATAAGATTTGGTGAGTGTGTTAATACGTTTGCAATGTCATACGCAATTAATCAAGCACTACAAGGCACTGGCGTTAGCATAGACAAAGTTCATTATCAATGGAAGTACATACATTGTTTTAACACAAACGTTAATAACAACGAACATTGTAATACAAACATTGACAATCGAGTAAACACAACAACAGGTGCAATTACTGATAGTACACATTGGGATGAACTTGTTGTAGTTGTAGAAGTAACTGACAGTAGTGGCAACGTAGTTGAAACTAAAACTTGGACTATGGATACATGGTACGACTGGCTAGCAGCCAACCCTCACAGTAGTAATGAAGTTAAAGAAGGTTCAACTTATTGGCAAATTGAAGAAGGCAATATAGAAATTTATAACCATATTGATAAAGTAGGAACTATACGCACACCAAACGCCGTAGGTGATGTGCGTTTTAGAGTAACAGGATCTGATCAAGGTAATTGGGATGGATACTATGGCCCTATTATAAAAGATATGAAAACTTGGTTTACATACAGAGCCAATCCGTGTGCCGATACTGCACTATATGATCCAAGTTGCCCGGGTTACTCCGAAGCATACGCAACATGGGAATACAACAATAACTGCAATGCTAGTGCTTTATACGACTCGGGTTGCCCTGGGTACGCAACAGCATATTATAATCAACAATGCACTGCTGATCCACTTTACGATAGTGGTTGTGATGGTTATGCATCAGCATATTACAATCAACGATGTTCAGCAGATCCACTATACGATAGTGGATGCAACGGTTATGCAGCCGCATACTACACACAACAATGTACGCAAAACCCCCTTTACGACAGTGGATGTGATGGGTACGCGGCTGCATATTATACTCAACAATGTACTGCTAACCCATTATACGACAGTGGTTGTGATGGATATGCAACTGCATATTTTAATCAACAATGTAAGGCAAGCCCATTATATGATGCGGCATGTACCGGGCACTTTGAAGCACAATGTGATGCAAGTGCGTTATACGATATTAGATGTACAGGGTACGACATTGCATATTTAGAGCAACAATGTATGTACAATCCACAATATGACACAACTTGTGTAGGTTATGTTGCACCAGTGGTTGATACAAATCCAGTTGACGAAGGTACTGGTACTGGTGATAGTATTGTTGATAGTGTTATAGCACTACCAGTTGACATACCAGAAATGATTATACTGCCTCCTGCACCTGCACCTGCGCCACCTCCTGTTGTTGTAGTTGTTGTGCCAGTTGAAATTGAAGTAACACCAGTTGAAATTACATTAGAAGCAGAAATAGAAAACGAAATTGCAAATATAGAAGTAGCAGAAGCAGAAGTATTAGAAGTACCAGAGTCTTCTACTGAAGAAAACAATGCTGAGATATTAGTAGAGCCGGTTGAAGAAACAACTGAAGAAAATACTGAAGAAGTTGTAGTTGAAGAACAAACAGAGCCCGACGAAGAAAGTGATCCAAGAGGAGACCAAATTAACGAAACGGAAGAGGAAACTACAGAAGAAGTAGTAGTTGAAGAAACAACTGAAGAAGAAAACACAGAAGAAAACACAGAAGAAGCAACAGAAGAAAAAGAAGAAAAAGCACCTGTTGTAGTTAAAAAAACTGTAAAAAAGAAAGTTAAGAAAAAAGTAGTTAAACTTACTAAAGCACAAAAGAAAAAAGCCAAAAATAAAAAGATGAGAGAAATCATCAAAAAGAAACTGGCATTATTGGCAGTTACAATGGGTAAAGCACAAAGTTTAGAAAACCAGCAGGCACTACAAGCACAGATAGCCGCGTTAATTAACTTTGTTCCTGGCTTTAATGCATACGGAAAAGTAACAATACCGGGTGTAAACTTTTATCAACCTGAAGCAATATACCTTGAAAAGAAGGTTCCAGAAAACCAAAGAGGTTTGAGAAACGGACTAGCACAACAAATACTACATGAAAAAATGATAGACATGCAATACGAAAGGTTAACACAATGAGCATACTAAAATACGCCGCTGGTATTCCAGCAGTCGCTGCCGTTGTAGCCACGATGTATGGGGGATTAAGTTACGTCAATGGGCTACAAAGCACAATTGAACAAAATGAAAAACAGATAACACAAATAGAAAACGATATAAAAAATAATAAGGTAGAAATAACAAGTAGAGTTACTGCTATCGATGAAAAAACAAAAGATAAAATTACAGCACAGTTTGAAAAAGTAAACATCAGACTTGATGGTGTAGATGCAATGTACAAGCAAGGCAGAGAAGAGCTATTGCTTGAAATGACAGAGTTTGCTGGAAGAATTGCAAGAGTAGATGCAATAGTACAAGCATTAAGAAACAGTACACATGAACTGGCAAGTGAAGCAGAAATGCGAGGACTAGAACAAAGTTATTACAAACTTAATGATGCACTTAATCAATTAAAATACGATATTAAAGAATTAGATCGTAAGTTTAATGGAGGTTACTAATATGAAGAAATTTTTACTAGCGACTGTACTATGTTTAGTAAGTACTAGTGCCTTTGGTGCAAATGAATACTTCCAAAGCGGAAGTTCACATTGTGAAAGTGCAACACTAGAGCCATATGTAGAATGGCGAAAAAATGAGAATACGGGCACTGGTACTAGTATGAGTGGCTATGATGACGATTCGCAAACATTTGGTTTGAGAATGAGAATACCAATCGGTAGTACTTGTACAAAAGAGTACAAGCAAATAATGATAACAAATGAGTTATTAAAGCAACAACTTGAGATGCTAAAACTTTGTGCTAGGTACAAAGATCTTGAACTAGGCGAGCAATTTGCTGAAGTAAGAGAAAAGTGTAAAGATGTTAAAAAGAAAAAGATACTAAAGGAAATAAAAGATGACTGAACAAACTGAAATGGAAATTGCAGGTGTTAAGTTTAAGGGTGGCAAGATATTCCTTGTGCTAACTGCATTAACTACTGTAGGTGGTGGTCTTTGGGCAGGATTTGAATTCTACAAAGACTATATGGATATGAAAGCAATTATTCAAACCATTGACACTGATGCAATAGAGGCACGAAACAAGCAACTTGATATTAAACTTGAACAAGCAATAGATTATACACGTGATATTAAAACTGGTTTAAGAGATGACATATTAGGCATTGAAAAACAAGTAGATCGCATGGAAGATAAACTTCGTAAGTCAGAAGAGATACAACGTAGTATTATACAGAATGCCGAAGAACGTTTTGAGAACAAACGTGATGCACTACAAAATGATTATAATCAGTCAGCAAACCGTTTAAAAGAACAGTCAACACAACGTAGTGATGATATTGCGGCACAAGTAAAAAGAGAAATGAAAGAACTTGAGTTACGTCTTAATAAACGTTTACAAAGAGCTTTAGATAACCCTCTTGCTAACTAGATAAGTATTTGTATGAAAAATACAAATAAAAAAATAGTAGGAATTAACTTAGGTTGGGAAAAACAGTCTGTACCAGCAGTAAAAAAGACAAACATAAAGTCTTACATGGCACGTCAGATTGCAACCCAACCAAGTAAACCTACAAATAAAAAGTAGCAACTATAGTGAGCGGCTTGATCGCCGGCTTGTATCCACCAGAACTGCCTCATGGTATTGTTATAATTTAACTTATGTATAAGCCATGTTTTACAGTAGTCTATCTGCCAGTGTAAGAACACATCTAGCAATCCAATTAGTATTGCAGTAGTAACATCAGTAAACAAGATTAGTACAATAAAAGTACCTATGCCGTGGTGTGTACTATGCAACCAAAGTTTCTTACCAAAGTAATCTCTTTTAGTTGATCCTTTGATATATCCTTGCAATCCTAAGTCAGCGATTGCGTGTTTAATTAGTAGTAAAAATAATATAGTTGTCATTAATTCTCTTGACTTTGATGGAAGATGATAGTATTATATAAAGTATATATAAAATTATTTATACTGAAATTAAAAGCATAAGTAATAGTAGTTAATTCAATGAGGAACTTTATGTTTATTGTTCATGGTAAAGAAAAAGCAGACGCACTAAAGATTAAATATACAGTGCTTACACTTGACACAATCAAATATCCAGAAAACAAAGATCCGGTAACATTATATACAGTTATCGATACAGGAAAGCTCAGTCTTGAAAGTATGTCAACACTTGAGCAGTTTACTAATCTACATGAGAAACTTATAGAAAGTCTAGAAAAGCAACAATGGATTTACTGTAAAGAAGCGATTAGTTTACTTAGAGGACAGTTTGGTGGACAAGTAGATAGTTTTTATGACCATGTATTAGAGAGAGTACCAAATGCTTAATATACACATTGTTGGTAACGGAACAGAAACATATGCAGTAAGAAGTTTACTCGAAGCAAACGAGATAAAACTTCCAGATACTATCAAAGTAAATATCTTTGGTGAGTATTACTTTAAGAGTTCACTTATCTATACATTAAATAATTATCTTAAAGTAGAAGATGTGATAAAGGCAGCCGATATTGTTATTTGCACAGATCCTATCTACGAAGATGACGATATTGTTAAATTGTGTGCAGACAACGATAAGCCACTATTTTGTACTTTTACGTTAGAGAATAGTTTGGTGGATCCTAACACTATATGTATAGACGGTTTAAACGTAGCCGAAGCCGCTTCGGATCTTTGGATTAACAGATTACTAGATGTAACTAATAATGTTACTAGTATTGAACATTTTTACGGATTAAGTAAATTATTTGATACTGGTGAAAATGCACTACCCGGAATTAGTATTGATGAATACAGAGCGGCAACACAACGTATATCCGGACAACCAAGACTTATAACTTTAGGTGAAAAGTATTACTATGCAAGTGAAGTAGCACATGATGTTGAAAATGACATTCCTATTACTTACAACTGGATCGTTGATACTGATCAAATACAAGCAGATAAATTAGATACACAAAGCGAGTTTATCTTTCACACAGTAACAAGAACTAAAAAACCAGATGATACTACTGAATTTTTAACACGAAGCCATATGGCTTGTACAAATGCAAGAAGTTTAAGTGCATGGCATTATATTAATGCATGTGTGACTTGCAGTTTTATTTACATGTATATGGCTAAACAACTGCCAACAATAATAACAGATTATAATGCAGTTGATCATAATACATTTAGCAGTAATATCTATGGCAACAGATTTAGGATTGCATAATGAAATTAACTGATACATTAGTAGAGAAGTTAGTAGAAAAGTACGACGCTGATATTGAAAAAGGTGTTGAAGATGCCAAAGATAAGAAAGAGTCATTAAAGGACTTTTATAGGGATTGGAATGTTAGTAGAGAACTTACATCAAGTAAAACACTAGCAGTAAGTACAATTGACAAAGAAGCAATGAAAAAGTTATATGCACTTAGGGACAAACATGAAGATGAGTGGCCTGACAATGCATTGGAGGGCGGAGTATTTCAAAACTTGCCACCAACACCTATTAATGACAACGAGTCAGAAACATAGGGTAACTTAACTTAGTATATTAAATATACTGAAGATGCCGCAATAGCTCAGTTGGTAGAGCAATGGTTTTGTAAACCATAGGTCCCGAGTTCGAATCTTGGTTGCGGCACCATTATTGGGGGATTAGCTCAGTTGGGAGAGCGATACGTTTGCAACGTATAGGTCATCGGTTCGAACCCGTTATCCTCCACCAATTTTTGATAAGTACATATAACTTAAAGGAACATAAAATGGCCGAGTTTACAAATGTACTTGAAGATAGACATACAACATTTGCTTGGGACGAAGACAGAATACCAAGTGAAGAATTATTACTAGATGTACTAAAAGAAGTTTACACACATATACCTAGCAAAAACTTAATGTTTTCTTATCAAATTCGTTTGCTAAGAAACGATAATCCAGAAATTCGTAAAGACATAATGATGATTTGTCAACGTAATGCTAGTCATAACATTCAAGAAGATAGAGGAAATCCACAAGTACTTGCTCCGTGGCTTATAGGCTTTAATGCAAGATGGGTATCTGACTTAGAGAAAAGATATGAAACTACTTCAAAGAGAGGTGAGTTGGACGGATTTGGAACAGACCAAAGACGTACAGGTGGAACAGATAAACTATCACAAGACGAAGCAAAATTACTTAGTCTAGGACAAACACAAAACGAAAATATTGAAATTGGTATTGCAAGTGCATACATTATGTTAGCAATGGCTAACAGAGGCATACAAACAGGTATGTGTCAGAACATATGCAAAGATTACGAGTATGCTGAAAAAGTATTTAAAGTAGATGACGACCCACGTGGTATGGACTTTAGGTTTATTATGGGTGTAGGATACGGTAAAGATATCGATACACACCATGACTATTTTGATCCACGCATTGGACAAGATAAGAAAATCCCGTTTCCACCTGCAATAGTAGAAAAAGTTTATCCAAGACCTGAAATGCAAGATATTATTAAAGTAGTAACATGAACGAAAACGATTACAGAGAAATTTGCAATATAGTAGCAAAAGTTATAAAGATAGATGCTAGTACAGTATCATTGACTAGTAGTATTGATGACTTAGGCGGAGATAGTTTACACAGAGTTGAAATTATTATGGGACTAGAATCAAAATTTGATATAAGCATACCAGATGACTTTACTAATAGTTACACTACTGTAGAGCATTTAGCAAAGTTTATCCAAGACAATACTTAATACGGACAGTTGGCTGAGCGGCTTAAAGCGGGGGATTACTAATCCCTTGTACCAGCAATGGTACCGTGGGTTCGAATCCTACACTGTCCGCCAATTTATAAATAGTATGCAGGCGGGCGTAGCTCAGTGGTAGAGCATCTCGTTGCCAACGAGAATGTCGAGAGTTCGAATCTCTTCGCCCGCTCCAACAAAGGATTTATAAATTGAGCACCACATCTTTTTGTTCTGCACTTTGGTGGAACGTATTTTACAAAGAGTTTCCTATACCAAGTATGAAACCTTGTTGTAATTGGGAAGGGCCAAGCATTACATTTGGCAAAGATGCTAAACCTGAAGATCTTGTAAATCATCCTGATATGGTACAGTACAGAGAAATGTCCTTAGTAGGCNAGTGGCCGGATTCTTGCATTAGATGTAAAACAAGACAAGAGCAAGGTTTAAAAAGTTATAGAGATACTGAAAACACAAGAGCAAACGTTACATCACCTAGACAGTTAAGAGATGCAACACCTGAGATAAGAACAATAGATTATCGTGCTAGTAACTTATGTAATTTAAAATGTAGAATGTGTAACCCTGCTGAAAGTTCACAGTTGTATTCAGAAATGAAACAACATCCTGAGTTACAAGAACACTTTTCACACCCAGTTATGTCTCCTAAAATGCTTGAACTAAGTGATGCTTATGAGAGTAAAGAAATAAACGAAAGTGTTGCTAATCATGAACTGTTTAGTAAGTTAGAAGAATTAAAAATATTTGGTGGCGAACCAAGCATTGATGCTAGTGTACATAACTTAATAGAATGGGCAATCGACAACGGGTATAGCAAAAAAATAAGATTTCGTTATACTACAAACGTAACAAATACTAATCGCAAGTGGATGGAATATCACAAGCATTTTAAGAATTACAATGTTAGTTTTAGTTTAGATGGCTCTGGTGAAACTTTTGAATATATTAGAACACCGGCTAAATGGAATACAGTTAAAAAATGCTTATTAGATTTTGTAGCAATGAGAGAAGCAATACCTAATAGAAGGATTAGAAAACAATGTCATTATCAAGCAAACATAGTTTATAGTTTGTGGAATTGTTTTACAATTAAAGATTGGCACAATGAATTAATTAACTTATTAGATGACAATAATGTAGGGTATAATCTTGCAATTAGTTTTAGGGATAATCAAGCAGTACATCTACTTCCACAAAAGTATAAAGACATTATTTTAGAAAGTGCCGACCAGTTGCCTGAAAGTAAGTTTAAAACTTCAGTAATACAACTAACAAATAAAAATACACCAGATGACTGGAAGCAACAATTAAATAGATTTTTTGAGTTTTCATTAAAGTATGATAAGATAAGAAACACAAGTATTTTTAACCTGAGTCCTGTGTATAAGGACTTGTATAACTATGTAAGGGAAGATCAATGATACATACAATACAACAAATGATGGACAAAGTTAGTGCTATGCACGGATTAGCAGTTCTTTGTCACAGAGAGAAGTACGGCAGAGCAGATGGCGTATACGACTTTGACAAAGTTAATGACTTAGTTGAACAGATACAAGCAATGGCAGGCGATGTCTATAACGACAGAACACAGCATCCAAAAGTTGCTAACAAGTTAAGCAACCGAGAAAGTGTTTCTTCATAAATAAGAGTACATAAAAATAGTTAGAAAGTTAAATTTATGACATTAAAGCCATGGTTCTATGCTGTAGATGATTTATATCAACAGGACAAAGACAAATTTATGAAGTTAGTTGAGCTAAAGGCCGACATAGTAACCAATGTGATGGCACTTGAAGCAGGCTCATATATGAGTTGTTGTGTGATGGGTTTCAATCCAATACTGTGGAAACTATGCAAAGACTATCCAAACTTTGAGTACAACATGGTATGTTACGATGACCAAGAAGTAGCCTTTGCAAAACAACACGAAGACTTACAACACATTAATTGTTATACTGCTGATGAGATTGAGCCTACAGGACAATTTGATATAGTACTTGCACTAGACAGTTATTTTACACGTTTTGGTACAGAACAAGCTCAAAAAGATGCAATCGCACTAGCACACGGATTAACAAACAATGTACTAGTAACAACTATCAAAGATTTTAAGAATATTAAAAGTATTGATCGTTTAATTGATCCACCGATGGTGATCAACAGTAGAAGTGATAGTCATGTGTTTGTTTGTCATAGAGAATGGAATGCTCAAGATAAACAACGTTTTACAGAAATCATGTATCAATTAAGTGATGGTGAAATGAAGTCATTTACAAAAGAAGACAAAAGAACACTATACTTTAAGCAACTTGCAAAGTATATACATGACTTAGGTTGTTCAAGTTTTAAAATTAGTCAAACACAATTTTATAAAAACTTGTTTAGTAGAAGTTACGAATACATAGCAGTAGCACATAAGAAATAATATAAATCAACGAGGACATATATGTCAGCAGAGTTATTCACGGCTCTCAGTAAGTTTGTTACTGAAACAGTCGAAGCACAAGTCAATAAAGAATTAGCAAAATTTAATGTACAACAAACAGTACAACAACAAGCACAAGCAACAGTTACAGATTTACTTACTAAACTTGATATACCCGATAAAGGTATTAAAAGTTCAAGTATTGATTGGGACGGTTTTAGTTTTGGTACTAATATGGTCAGAGGTACTTTTGACAAGTTAACAAGTACAGGTTTTACTGATAATGCAGAAGGTATACAACTAACTATCGATGATAGAGGAGTTGTAGTACATCATAACCTAATAACAGAAACTACTAGTGCAGTAACCTCCCAAACAGAAAACATCACAGTTACAAACAATGCTGAATTTAATAATGCAACGTTTAAAGGTGACGTTAATATTATTGGAAAGTTAACTTCTGATAGTTTAGGTAGTTTACAAGAACAACTTAATGACAAACAATCTTATACTATTAACGGAAAAACAGTACTAAGTGAAAATACACTTGGACCTAGTATACTTGAAAGTAATCTTAGACGTATTGGTAATTTAAAAGAGTTACAAGTCGAAGGTGAAGTATTATTAGGCGATAGTCTGTATGTAAGTCCAACAGGCAGAGTAGGTATTAACACAGATGAACCTACACATGCACTAACACTTTGGGATCAAGAAGTATGTTTAACAGTTGGTAAACATCAAAAAGATACGGCAGTAATTGGTACTGAACGTAATCAGGATATACTACTAAAGAGTGGAACAAACAACAATCTTATACTAAAATCAGATGGAACTAGTGTAATTGAAAAACCAGTGTTAAATGGTAAAACATTTACAAGTTCTAGTATGGCACCTGGATATACAGGGCAACTAGGAGACATTTGTTGGAATTCTACACCACAACAAGGACAGGCTATTGGTTGGGTTTGTATTGGTGGAATTCAATGGTGTAACTTTGGCATGATAACATGACAAACATTGGCTTTGTAATAGGCAATGGTATAACTAGAAAAGACTTTGATTTAAGACAGTTAAGTCATGCTGGTACTACATATGGCATGAATGCAATACACAGAGACTTTTTTCCAAATAATATACTAAGCATAAAACGTACTCATTTAATTGAATTGTTAAATTGGAATCTTGAAGGACGTTTATATGTACATACTAATAATTCTTTAGTAACATTAACAAAAAATCCTAAACTTGAATTAATACCAAGTATACCTATAACTCCTACTCATCCAAATGAAATGGAAAACATGTGGAAAACAGGACCGTATACTATACTGTTAGCGGCTGAACGACATGATATAGTAATATGTCTTGGAATGGACTTTGGTGGTGAAAACATATACCAAGATTCAGATAATTATTGGCAGGAAAATAAGACAGATTATGCACCACATTTGCAACAAGTGTTAAAGACAGTTCAATATTATGATGATACACAGTTTATCTTTATACGAGATTCTGAAACAAATGCAACAGTATTACAGTCTGAACCTAATGTGTCTTTTGACACTTACGACAATACTATAAATATGCTCTTGACATAACTCAATAAGTGTGCTACATTAAAAGCAATTACAGTTATATGAAGGTTACAAATGTTCAAGCAAGATGTAAAAAGAGTTGGTTTCGCATGTAAGTATATGCATCCTGATCAAACACAAAAGCCTAAAATCCTTAAAGAAATACAATACAACTACACCGAAGCACAGACAACAGTTGCATGGCTTAAACGCCAAACAACAGAAGTTGCTGAGCAAAAGATGTGGGATATTATGGAACATAATATTAAAAGTATGTACAACTTGATTGAGTGGGTAGGCAATCAACCAGAACACCTACGTATGGTACGTTTAGGCAGTAACCAGTTGCCTATGTACACACAACCTGACTTTAGATACTTTTGGCAAAAGCCAGATGTTAGAGAAGTATGTGCAAAAGGTTATGCACGAGCAGGTGAAATTGCTAGAAAATTAGACGTACGAGTAAGTATGCACCCTGGACAATTTTGTGTCCTTGCAAGTGATACACCAGATATAGTAGAACGCAGTATAGAGGAGTTTGAATACCATGCAGATATCATCAGATGGATGGGCTTCGGCCAATCGTTCCAAGACTTTAAATGCAATGTCCATATCTCCGGTCGTCAAGGTCCAGCCGGCATTAGGCATGTCCTCCCAAGATTATCTTCGGAGGCGAGAAATACTATCACGATTGAAAATGACGAAAACAAATGGGGAATTGAAGCGTCGCTTGAACTTGCCAAAGACGTACCACTTGTGCTCGATATACACCATCACTGGGTCAATTCAGGAGAGTATATTGAACCCACCGACGATAGATGTTCTCGCATAATTGACAGTTGGCGTGGAGTACGTCCTGCAATGCATTACAGTCAGTGTAGGATTGATTACTTAGTTGATCATCCTGCTGATGTAAAACCTGATATGGAAACATTACTTGAAACTGGATATAAGAAACAGAAACTTCGTGCCCATAGTGACTACATGTGGAATGATGCATGTAATGATTGGGCCATACAGTTTAATGAACATTTTGATATTATGGTAGAAGCAAAGTGCAAGAACCTTGCAAGTAAGCAACTAGTAGAGACAAAAAAAGCGACTCTAATAAATAGAGCCGCTTAAAGTAAATACTAATTATTTTTATACATAATCAGGTTGGATTAAAGTTACTGTAAAACCAGCAGCCTCTAATGCAGTCTTGCTTGAATCAGCATCATCTTTACGTGAAGATAAACTTGCCCATCCGGCGTCTGTCCACTCACGTGTGTATACTAATGTATCACTATCCGCTAGTGTAATTTGGAAACTAGATAAGTCACCACCATCTTTTGCACTTGAGTACCATGCTTTATTCTCGGAACTAATTGCAGCCTCTACAGCAGTATTTGCCTCAGTTGCAGTTGTCCAACCAGCACCACTCTTAGAGATAGTTATTGTTTGATTCGCCATTTTATTCTCCTTAAGGAAATCGTTTGTTCTTTATATTTTGCAAAATGTAGGAAATAGCATTGCCTACAATCATATTTATCTTTTTCAGTTGACAACTACTATATATTATGCTATATTAAGTATATAAACAATTAGAGGATTACCTTATGGATATAATTACAAACAATGCCCCTTATGTTGCTGTAGTACTTGCATCAATTATAGGTTACTGTGGTTACTGGTTAGGACGTGACGCAGGCGCCAAAAAAGCAGGATTTTTAATGCTAGATATGTTAGAACAACAAGGTGTAATATCTTTTGATAAAGATGGTAATCTAGTTACAAAGGGCTAATGGATATACAAACATTACATGATGCTTGGAATATAAAGCCTGAATATGTATTTGCTGATGAATTTACAGGTTACGAAGACCTGTATCCTCAGTTTGACAAGTACACTAAGGAGGTTTACGATGCCGACCCACAAGGCACTATTGACAACGTTTTTACTCTTTACCGCAATAGGGCTATCGTACCTATCATATACTACACGGAAAGAGGCTTACTCGAAGCGGTCCACGGATTTCGTTCTACCGGATACAACGGAGTCAAGGGAGATGTTCTCGGTCTTGGGAATAACCAAGGCCAAAGAATAAATAGATTTGTATTTCCAAACATGATGACTGCTGAGCCTAAAGGTAGAGGAAGCAACAGTTTAAAAGATAGATTCTTTGATGATAAAAAACTAAAGAGAGCAATAAGGATTTGCTTTGAATTTAGACAAGGAGATAAGTTAGTATATCCTAACTTACTTAGAACTGCACTAGAATTAGTAACAGGTGAAAACATACAAAATTTTAAGGCACAAAATGCAAGAGCTATTGCTGAGCATTTATGTCCTGTTATGTTTGGTAGTGTGTATGATTACAGTGCAGGTTATGGCGGTAGACTATTAGGAATAACAAGTAGTAACATGAGATTTAATTATACATGTGTTGATCCTAATACAGATACTGTAAAGTATTTAAATTATTTAAATACAGTTATACAAGAAGCAATTGGTACCAAAGGCACTATAGTACAGAGTGTAAGTGAAGAGTACCAACCAGAAGGTATGGACTTAGCATTTAGCAGTCCTCCTTATTTTAATTTGGAGAAGTACAGTGATGAAGAAACACAATGTATGGTTCAGTATAAAACACTGGACGAATGGTTTGAAGGCTATGTTGCACCGACTATGGCAAATATTTATAGGGGCCTTGAAGATGACGGAGTCTTTGCCACAAACATTGCAGACTATAAGACTTACGGGCAAAAAGAACCTGTCGAGGTCTGCGAAAGATGGATCCAAACCGCAGAGAAGGTCGGGTTCAAATCTAATGGAATAATTAAAATGATGCTTAACACTAGACCTGGTGTTGGCAATAATAGACTAGAGAAACATTCAAAATGGGAGGGAGTATATGTCTTTACAAAGTAAAATAAAAATATCAACACATTATGATGATGAAGACGGTCGTAGACAAGCAGATGTTGTTTTCGTAAATAATGAGTACTATGCCGTAGACATGTACGAAGACGGTGAGTTGATTGAAACTAGAGTAATGAGAACAGGTGATAACTATCATAGTGCAAGTTATGCCGAGAGCGCCGCAGAAAACTGGGCATTAGGATATATGTAATGGAAATTAAACATAGCACAATAACACAAATTGATACAGTTATTGAAACTTATAAAAGAACAGAAGACACAGACATAACTTATGTATGTACAACTGACTTGGTTACTACTGATACTCCTGTAGATGTATTTTATAGAGCAACACCTCATCCTGCACATGGCAACAACTATTTTGGATTGTTGGTTAACGGAAGTGCTATTGAAATTGTAAATGCCGACATGGTTACTAATTTACATTTTGGTATGGTAGAAAATGATGATGGGTTACTTGAGTATAGTCGAAGTGCCAATGAGGCAAAAGCATTTAAAAACGGAAACACTATTTCAGGTGGTCGTGTAAGAATTAAAAGTAACGCACCTTGTGACATTTTTAAAATAGTTGATGGTAACTTACAACTAGAAGCAAAGTTTGACGATTATAATACAGTTGATGGCACTGAAGCACAGTAATGTCAACTTGCACCTATGCCAACAAAGGTTTATGTATATTACCACATGGTGATACAAGTCCTTGTTGTGTAATTAACGGTGAAAATTTAAAACCATTTACAAGTTTTGAACAGTTTTATAAAGACCCTGCATTTACTGAAGTAAGGCAGTTTAACGATAGTAAAAACATATTAGATAGTGTATGGTGTGATACTTGTAAGTATAGTGAACAAAGTAACCACATAAGTCTGCGTAAACGCAGTTTTGACAATCCTATACAAGATCAAACAGATGAAGTAAAGTTAAGATTACTTGATATTAGTTTTGGTAATACTTGCAATTTAGATTGTGTTATGTGTTGTAGTGCTTATAGCAGTAAATGGGCAAGTACACATGGAAAACTTAAAGAAGTTAGTGAAATAACAGGAACTGATACAACTCCAAAATCCAACACATTGAGTTATGAACATATTGATGCATTACTTAAAGCATCAGGTGATTTAGAACGTGTAATCATTAAAGGCGGTGAACCTTTATACGATAAAAAGTCATTGTACTTTCTTGAAAGATTCAAAAACTATAATAGTACTGCAAACGTTAATATGGTTACTAACTTAACAATGTTAAATGAGAAAAAGTTAAACATGCTAAAAACATACAACAAGATGAATATTATTACAAGTTGTGATGGTATTGGAAAAGTGTATGAATGGATACGTGGATACAGTTGGGATAAACTAGAACAAAACATTGACAAGTGTATTGATAACGGTTTAAGAATTAGTGTACAATTTACTATTACTGCATATAACATTGCACAATTAGAAACAATGTATCAACATTATAAAAACAAAGGCATTGGTGTAAATTTTATATTTGCAAATGAATCGTGGCTACATTACTCAAATGTTGGCAACACAAAGTTACGAAGAGTCATTGAAGAACTAACTGCACCTGTTACTATTGAAATGCAAGACCCGTGGAATGCAGAAGGTTTTGCTAGTTATACATCCATTATGAACAAACAACGTGGATTTGATTGGGCAGATATATGTTAGTAGGTTTTAGTTTAAGCCGTTGTGTGCGAGATATAGCAGACGGTAAAGTTAAAACTGATGATGTATTATGCATTATAACAAGAACACATCTTAACTTTGAAAACAGTAAAAGTTTTGATAAAATATGGCAAGTACATTCTCAGCCAACATTAATTAACTTACTAACACCTTTATGGCATGATTTAGATAGAGATGCAATTTACAACATAATAGATGAACTTTGGTTTGATGGCAAAATACATCAGCCAGCACAGTGGGTAGGAAGTACTCAAATGAAAAGACCAGCACCGTTTACTTGGATGGAATGTATAATTCCACCTGGTGAAGATAATCCAGCAGCTCATCAAGCATTTAAAGATTACAAATTAATATCCGACTTGACAACTTAGATAAATAAGTTTGTCGGAGGGCACAACCGTGCTCTATTAACTGTAGTAATTTTCAATTACTATTACTTTTGGTCGGGTCGTATAGATTTACCTATTTAACAGCAGAACACAATCCTCCGACAAATTCCAACAAGCAGAGAATAAATGAAAAACAAATATGTAAAAGCACATATGGCTGTTGCACATCAGTATGCAACACTTAGTAGTGCCGTAAGGTTACAAGTAGGTTGCATTATTGTAAAAGATAATCGTATTATTAGTATAGGTTACAACGGTATGCCAAGTGGTTGGGATAATTGTTGTGAAGATGTTATAGATAGAGAACGCAACGGTACACCAATATTAAAAAGTAAACCAGAAGTATTACATGCTGAAACAAATGCTATTGCCAAGTTGGCAAGTTGCAATGAGTCAGGCAAAGGTGCTACTTTGTTTGTAACACACCAGCCATGTTTAGATTGTGCTAAAATAATATATCAAAGTGGCATCAAAGAAGTTTACTATACACATGAATATAGGGCAAGTGACGGCGTTGACTTTCTTAAGCAATGTGGTATAAATGCAATACAAGTAACGGAGTATTAATTTGAATTTAGAAACTGTATTAGAAGTAGAACACTATACTGATAACTTGTTTTGGTTTAAAACAACAAAAAGTGATGAATGGAAAGATAAGAACTTTCAACCTGGTGAGTTTACAATGATTGGAATGGGTGACGAAAAATTAACTCGTGCATATAGTATTGCTAACAGTCCGCAAGATGATTATTTAGAATTCTTAAGTATTAAAGTACAAGATGGCCCGCTTACAAGTAGACTACAAAATATAAAACTACAAGACAAAATTGAAGTTGTTGTCAAACCAATAGGAACATTGTTACTAAGAAACTTAGACCCTGAGCCTTGTGTTAATGACAATGGAAGGCTTTGGTTAATAAGTACAGGAACAGGTCTTGCACCTTTTTTAAGTTTAGCAAGACATTATGAAGCATATGATTATTATAAAGAGATTATTGTTACTCACACTTGTCGTACTAATGACGAGCTCGTGTTCCGTGAGGAATTGGAAAAGCATGGGTGTAAAGTGTATCAATCCGTCACTAGAGAAGGACCTAACCCGGGTGTTGAACGGGGGAGGATTACTGAGCGAATCGCAGATGGTAGTTTGTTCCATACCCTTGGACTAGAACAAGATTGGTTTGATATTAAAACTGATAGAATTATGATTTGTGGAAACATGGACTTTAACAACGAGATTAGAGAAATGTTAGAAGAAAAAGGATGGGAACATGGTACAATGAGAAGTCCTGGACACTTTGTACAAGAAAAGGCGTATGTAGGATAATGTTAGACTTACATGGATACACAGTTAACGATGCATTTAAAAAGTTCAACGAAACAGTTGATCACTTTTATCATGCACAATATAAAAAGTTAACTGCAATAACTGGACATGGTGAAATCAGTAAAGAGATTCAAACATGGGCAGAGAATAATCAATACATTAGAAGTATTGAAAGACAAGACCCTAACAAAGGATCTTACTTAATACTACTTAAAAAGAAAAAAGTACAAGCAAGTGCAAGTACTGAAAAAGTAGATTTATCTCCACTATTACAAAAATTTAATGCACACAGACGCTAGGCTTTAAATAGTTCTAGTTTCTTTTCTTGCTTTTGCGGATCAACTAATTGAACCTCACCTGTGTTCTTTTTGTCATCTCCACGATCGCTATAAACAACTAAAAAATGTATGCCGTTATCAAGTGCTTCTTTTTTGCATTTCTCAACAAGATGCTCGTTGTATTTCATAACAATATATTGCCAAGTAATATTTTGCCCCATAGTTGTGCCAAGTTTCATAGCATCGATTATCATTTGAGAGTCTTGACCTTGTCTATATGTTTCAGCAACAGTAGGGTCACCATCAACACCAAATGTCCAAACAACATTTCCACCAATAGCAAATGCTTTTTTATACCATTCCATATTAGGTGCGTGTGCCGCCGTGTTTATCTTGATGCGTGTTTTTGGGTAGTTATCTTTTGCAAATTGTAATGCTGGTAAAATGTTTTTCCAATAAACTGGATCACTGTAATTACCACATAGTGTGATACCTTTAAAAAAGAATAAAAACTTTTCAAAGTTTTCCAGTGTTAATACTTGAGTATTTTTTAAAGAGTCATCATATTCGTATCTAGCAAACGATGTCTTATCATTAAACTTTTTGTTTCTAAAGCACATTTTACAATGTAATATACAAACACTACTGGTTTCTATATTAGGATGACCTCTAGTTTGAAATGCTAAAAAGTCATTGTAATAATCATACGTCATTAGTACATCTTTTTTTACATACTGGTAATAAGTCTTCTTCGTGTGCTAGTGCATCTACAAACTTTTTCCACTGTGGTGTTTTTAACACACTCCATATTCCTTTATGATTAGATAACTTTAATTCAGCATCCATAAGTCCATATCTCTCATGTAACTTATCTCTCATGTCTTTACGATTACACCAAACACAAGGCATCAGGAAATCTTCTTGCACATAGGCAAGTCCTTTAGGTTTACTTTTATCTTTGCGAACAGGGTTTCCGTCTACAACGTCAAACGGCATACATTGTGGTTTAAACATATATGTATTTATTATGCAGAAAAAGGTTGACAAAACTTGTATATGTGCTACATTAATATAGTAAGTTAATTAATAAGGAATACAAATGCAAAACATTCAAACACTTCCAGAGTTATTTAAAAGAGATACTAAGGGTAAAGTAAGAACTTTAACTATTCAATATGGTTACGATAGCAATGATGTTGCTGGTATAAGAAGTATCAGTGGTATTACTGATGGTAAAAAAATTACTAGTGTTTGGAATATGAGTGCTCCTACTAACGAAGGTAGAAGCAATGCAAGGAATACAGTTGAACAAGCAAAGTTTGAAGCACAAGCAGAATGGGATAAAAAGTCTGCTAAAGAGTACTTTACTACTATTGCTGATATAGATAGTTATGAGCAGTTTAAGCCAATGTTAGCACATGATTACACTAAAAGGCCACAAAGCAGTGGTTATAGCCAGCCTAAACTAGATGGCATTAGATGTGTTTTTGATAAAAATGGTATGTGGACTAGAGCAGGTAAGCCTATTACAAGTTGTCCACACATTTGGAATTCATTAGAAAAGTTTATTACAGAGAATCCAAATTTAGTTATTGATGGTGAATTATACAATCA